>Ga0056914_10001115_pt1 | contig 20287 bp, 20 predicted proteins | sample TNRBio252014_DNA_FD_55168 | JGI IMG/M metagenome (GOLD analysis project Ga0056914, IMG submission 55168) | Wastewater treatment Type I Accumulibacter community from EBPR Bioreactor in Madison, WI, USA - TNR Reactor_6/25/2014_ DNA | ecosystem: Engineered > Bioreactor > EBPR > Anaerobic-Aerobic >...
GCCGCGCTCGACGCCTGGCGGTCGGCGCAGACGGCGGCGGTCGCGGCATCTCCCGTCGACGAGGGCTGATCCGATCGCCCGCGTTCCTGCGACCGCACCGCTGCCGCCGGGCTCGGTGATCGGCATTCTCGGCGGTGGCCAACTGGGCCGGATGACCGCGCTGGCCGCNGCATCCTTCGGCTANCTCTGCCACGTCTTCACGCCCGAAGCCGACGCTCCTGCTGCACAGGTGTGCGCGTCGGTCACCGTGGCCGACTGGCGGGACGAGGCGGCGCTGGCGCGGTTCGCCGCCGGCTGCGACGTGGTCACCTACGAGTTCGAGAACATCCCGGCGCACGTCGCCCACTTTGTCGCCACGCAAGCGCCGATGCGGCCCGGCGCCGACGTNCTCGCCGTNTGCCAGGACCGGATCNCCGAGAAGACCTTCCTCGGCGCGATCGGCGTGCCGACCACCTGCTGGCAGCCGGTGCGGCAGGCGGACGGGCTCGCCCGCGCCTTGGCGCAGACCGGCAGGCCCGCCGTGCTCAAGACCGCGCGGCTGGGCTACGACGGCAAGGGCCANGTGCCGATCCGCGACGATACCGACCTGGCGGCCGCCTGGGCGGAGATGGCGGCGGCGGGGGATCCCGAGGCGGTCGTCGAGGCGTGGGTCTCGTTCGACCTGGAGGTCTCGGTAATCGTCGCCCGTTCGCAGACGGGCGCGATCGCCACGTACGTTCCGGTGGAGAACCGGCACGAAGGCCACGTCCTACGCTGCACGATCGCTCCGGCGGCGATCGTGCCCTCGATGGCGCGGCGCGCCGACGCCATCGCCCGGCATGTGGCCGAAAAGCTGGGCCTGGTGGGCGTGCTCGCCGTCGAGATGTTCGTCGGTCGCGACGGCAGCCTGCTGGTGAACGAACTCGCCCCCCGCCCGCACAACTCCGGGCACTGGACGATCGATGCGTGTGCGTGCTCGCAGTTCGAGCAGTGCGTCCGTGCCGTCGCCGGGCTGCCGCTGGGGCCGACCGAGCGTCACGCGGACGCGGTGATGGAGAACCTGCTGGGCGCGGAAGCCGGCCGCTGGTCGGAGCTGGTCGCCGATCCGGCCGCCCGGGTCCACCTCTACGGCAAACGGGAGGCGCGGCCCGGCCGCAAGATGGGCCACGTCACGCGGCTGTCGCCGCGGCGGTAAATTGATCGCCGACCAGCGTATCTCCACAACCTATAGCTAGGCTTCCNGCAGTGGTGCACGAGGGGTAGTCGCTTTGCAGCGAATCGCCTGGATCGATTCGCGCCCGGCGGCCCCGCTCGACGCTCGCCCCGGCGGCTGATATCGTCCTCTTCGAGAGCGAGACCGACAGGCCGATTCGCAAGATATGACTTGCAGTTATCGGTTTCTCCCGGTGTCGGCCGCGACGCGCGCGGCGGACGGCTCGGGACTCGCTCGCAACGCTCGTGCATCATCTTTCGGTCCAGCGACGAGGCGCCCGTGAAGAGGCGTTCCGTTCGCTCCGACAACACAAGGCAGGCGAATGACTTCGGCGACGCAGGCGAAACAGACGGTCGAGCGCTCCCCCGGTTCGTTCCAGCTCCGGGGCGGTGCATATACGCTGCTGGTGCTGCGGCTGAACGATCCCAAGGACCCGGTGCTGTTCCAGGCACTCGCCGACAAGATCGCCCAAGCGCCCAACTTCTTCCGCAACGCCCCGGTGGTCATCGACCTGCAGACGTTGGCCGGCGCACCGGCGTTCAACATGGCCGAACTCGGCCGGCGGCTGCGCCAGCATCAACTCGTGCCGATCGGTGTGCAGAACGGCACCGACGAACAGAACCGGGCGGCGGTCAACGCCGGCTGGAGCATCTTTCCCGAAGGGCGGCAGGCGCCGCTGCGCGAACGCCCGGCCGAGGCTGCCCCAGTGGAGGCTCCGCCGGCCGTCAGCGAGGCCCTCGCCACGCGCACGGCGGACCCGTCTGGCCAGGGCGGCCCGGCGAGGCTGGTGACGCAGCCGGTGCGCTCCGGACGTCAGGTCTATGCGCACAGGGGTGACCTGATCGTCCTCGCCGCGATCAGCGCCGGTGCCGAACTGCTGGCGGACGGCAACATTCACGTCTACGGCGCGCTGCGCGGCCGGGCGCTGGCCGGCGTGTCGGGCGATACCGAGGCGCGTATCTTCTGCCGTTCGCTGGAGGCGGAACTGGTGTCGGTGGCCGGCTACTGGCGGGTACGGGAGGATATCCCGGAAGAGATGATCGGCAAGCCGGCACAGATCTATCTCGAGGGCGAACGCATCATCGTCGAGGCGCTGGCATGACCGGCGTTGCTACGCTGCCGCGGCCCTGCGTCGACGTGAACGAAGTGGAGGTGAANTTGGGTAAAGTGATCGTCATGACGTCGGGCAAGGGCGGGGTCGGCAAGACCACGTCGAGCGCCGCGTTCGCCGCCGGTCTGGCGCTCAAGGGCCACAAGACCGTCGTCATCGACTTCGACGTCGGCCTGCGCAACCTCGACCTGATCATGGGCTGCGAGCGCCGCGTCGTCTTCGACTTCATCAACGTGATCAACGGCGACGCGCGGCTGAGCCAGGCACTGATCAAGGACAAGCGGGTCGAGAACCTCTCGGTCCTGCCGACCAGCCAGACCCGCGACAAGGACGCGCTGACCCGCGACGGCGTGGAACGCGTGCTGAACGAATTGCGCGAGCAGTTCGAGTACATCATCTGCGACAGCCCGGCCGGCATCGAGAAGGGCGCGCTGATGGCGCTCTACTTCGCCGACGAGGCGGTGATCGTCACCAACCCGGAAGTCTCGAGCGTGCGCGACTCCGACCGCATCCTGGGCGTGTTGCAGAGCAAGTCGCACCGCGCGGAACAGGGCCACGAGCCGGTCAAGGAGCATCTGCTGCTGACCCGCTACGACCCGGAGCGGGTCTCCCGCGGCGAGATGCTGAAGGTCGAGGACGTGCTCGAGATCCTGGCGATCCCCCTGCTCGGCATCATCCCGGAGAGCGAGACGGTGCTGAAGGCATCCAACCTCGGCATGCCGGTAATCATGGACCAGAGTTCGAAGGCCGGCCAAGCGTACGCGGATGTGGTCGGCCGCTATCTGGGCGAGGCGATCGAGCACCGTTTCGTGCAACCCGAGCGACGCGGCCTGTTCCAGCGGCTGCTGTGGAGGACCGCATGAGCTTCCTCAGCCTGTTCCGTGCGCGGCCCAAACCGTCCGCCGTCGAAGCCAAGGAGCGGCTGCAGATCCTGCTGGCGCACGAACGTTCCGACCTCGCCAAGCCCGACTATTTGCCGAAGCTGCACAAGGAGTTGCTGCAGGTGATCGCCAAGTACGTCGAGATCGACGAGGACAAGATCGTCGTCGATTTCGAGACGCAAGGCAGCGTCTCGACGCTGGAGGTCAACATCGAGCTGCCGAACCGGGCGAAGATGCAGGGCCTGCGCGCCGCCGTCGCCTCTTGAGCAGAGCGCGAAGGCGCGTCGGCTGGACGAAGCCCCGGCTGTCCACTGGGCGTCCGGCTTGGAGATGCGGATAGACGATGCCATGTTGATCACACATGGTACGGATATCTCGCTCATGAAGAAATCCAGGACGGTTCGGCTGGTGCTGTTGGGCAGCGCCGGATTGATGATCGCGGCCTGCGACGAGGCTCCGCCGCCGGACGGGCGCTTCTTCAGCACGGTCGCCGAGTGCGCCGCGGTGAAGGGGGAGGCGGAGTGTGAGAAAGCCTTCGCCGAGAGCAAGGCCACGTTCGAGGCGGAGGCGCCGAAGTTCGACCGCAAGGAACAGTGCGAGGCCGAGTTCGGTGCCGGCAACTGCGAGACCCGCGAATCGGGTGCGGGCAGCTTCTTCATGCCGATGATGATGGGCTACATGCTGGGGAACGCGTTCCGACAACCGGTGTACCGCGGCCCCGACAATCGGGCCATGGTGCGATCGGGCGGCACCTCGTACTCGGTCGGGCAGTTCGCCGGGGCCGGGCGCGCGGCGGCTTACCAGCCGNCGCAGGCCACCCCCGTGCAGCGCGGCGGCTTCGGCGGNACGGCTTCGTCCCGCCCCGTTTCCGCAGGCGGTTGAGGCGGTGCGGCGTCTGGCGACGACGCCGCGTCCGGACTGGCGCGAGCATGTCGAGCGCGATCTCGGCTTCGCCTTCCACACCATCAACGACGCGCCCTACTGGGACGAGACCGCCTGCTACGTGTTCACCGCGGCGCAGGTGGACGAACTGGAGGCGGCGACCGGCGAACTGGAGCAGATGGCCCTCGAACTCGTCGATCGGGTCGTGCGCTCCGGCGACGAGGCGTACGAGCGGCTGCGTATTCCGCCTTCCGCCCGCGGCGCCGTCGAACACAGCTGGACGGCGGGCGAGAAGAACCTCTACGGCCGCTTCGATCTCCGCTACGACGGCCTCGGCCCGCCGAAGATGCTGGAGTACAACGCGGATACGCCGACGGCACTGTTCGAAGCCGCAGTGGTGCAGTGGGATTGGCTGGAGGCGACGTTTCCCGGCCGGGACCAGTTCAACTCGCTGCACGAGAAGCTGATCGAGGCCTGGAAGAACTTCGGGCTCGGCCGCACCCGGGTTTACTTCAGCGCGGTGAAGGATCACGCGGAAGATACCGGCACCGTCGATTACCTGCGCGATACGGCGATNCAGGCGGGCCTGCACACCGCCGTGATCGCCATCGACGACATCGGCTGGGACGGCATGCGCTTCCTCGACCTCGAGGACCAGCCGATCGAGGCGCTGTTCAAGCTCTACCCGTGGGAGTGGCTGGTCTTCGAGGAGTTCGGCCAGTACCTGCTCTCCGGCGTGGCCAAGGTGATCGAGCCGGCGTGGAAAATGGTGCTCTCCAACAAGGCGGCGCTGGCGCTGCTGTGGGAGATGGCGCCCGGCCATCCCAACTTGCTGGCCGCCGCGCTGGAGCCGGGCGTGATCGAGGGGACGGTGGTACGCAAGCCCATCTTCGGCCGCGAGGGTGCCAACCTGCAGGTGATCGAGGGCGGCCGGGTGATCGCCGAGACCGGCGGCGACTACGGCGCGGAAGGCTTCGTCTACCAGGCGCACGCGCCCTTGCCGGCGTTCGATGGCAATTACCCGGTGATCGGCTCGTGGGTGGTGGCGAGCCAGCCCGCCGGCATCGGCATCCGCGAGGACTCGACGGCGATCACGCGCGACACCAGCCGCTTCCTGCCGCACGTCTTCGAATGACCGGCGACGCAGACGACACCGCGAAGCGGCACGCGCCCGCGACGCTGCGCAACCGGGGGCCGATCCGCGACGCGCTCGCGAAGCTGCTGGCGCCGGGAGCGCGGGTGCTGGAGATCGCCGCCGGGACGGGCGAGCACGCGGTCTTCTTCGCCCATGCGTTCCCGGAGATGACCTGGCAGCCGACCGACGCGGACCCGGAGAGCCTCGCCAGCATCGCCGCGTATGCGGCGGAGGCGGGCCTGCCCAACCTGCGGCGGCCGGAACTCCTCGATGCCCGCGCCCTGCCCTGGCCCAGGCTGGCGGACGGTCCGTTCGACGCCGTGGTCTCCATCAACATGATCCACATCGCCCCTTGGGCAGCGTGCGAAGGGCTGATGGCGGGTGCGGCGGCGGTGGTGCGCGACGGCGGCTCGCTCGTTCTCTACGGGCCGTTCCGCATCGACGGNCGGCACACGGCACCCTCCAACGTCGCCTTCGAGGAAAGCCTACAGGCGATGGACCCGCGCTTCGGCGTGCGCGACGTGGCGGAGGTCGCGGCCGTGGCGGCGGCGCACGGCTTCGGGCGGCCGCTGCGCCTCGCCATGCCGGCGAACAACTTCATCCTCGCCTTCGCCCGCGGCGCCCGGGCGGGCGATCAGGTCAGGTAGGCGGCCAGCACCGGGCGGCGTTCGACGTGCTTCTGCACGGTGGAGCGCAGGCTTTCCATCGAGGCTTCGTAGTGTGGCAGGGTCAGGTCGCCGCGCACCATGTTGAAGCGCAGGAACACGGCGTAGGTGGCGAGCACGTCGCTGAGGCAGTAGTCCGCCACTTCGGTCATCCGACCCGCCACGACGTACGCCTCGACCTGGCTGCCGTCGACGCCGCCGATCTTCACCGGGATGTCCGCCAGCGCCGCCATCTCGGCCAAGCTGGGCTTGGGCGAGGCNCCGAACGAGGAGAGCACGTCGCACAGATCGATGTGATCCTGGCCGAAGCGATGCCAGTAGTCGCGGCGCGCGCCGCCATGCAGCCCCGGCACCGCGAGCCCGTGGGCGAAGGCGCGATAGCGCANNAGCGGCAGGTCGAAGCCGTTGCCGCCGAAGGTCACCAGCATCGGGCCGGCGCCGCGGCCGTCCAGTGGCAGCGCCTTGACGAAGCCCAGCAGAACCTCGGCCTCGGTCTTCTCACCCACCAGCCGGCTGCCGATCTGCGAGACCACCCACGGCCCGCCGCCGTCCTCCCGCTTGGCGTTGAGCGTGGCGATGCAGACGATGCGGTACATCGGCACCTTGAGGAACGTCGTCGCCGGATCCTCGCCGTTGCGCGCATACCGCTCGCCCAGCATCCGCCGGATCTCGGCGTCGGGCGTGTCGGCCGGCTGGCTCAACAGGCGGCGCGCCGCGGCGAAGTCGGGCGCGGCTTCGATATCGAACACAACCAGCGTGGGCATCGATCAATCCATCGGCGACGGGGTGGAGAGCAGGCGTGGATCGACGATCGCACGTCCCCGCGGCGCCCGCCAGGGTTCAGGGAGGAATGGTCGGGTCGCCGCCGTTCGGTGTCGACCGACCGCCCTCCCGTGCCTTGCCCCGATCACGTACTCGTTGGTGACGGCGCCATCGCTGCAACCCGGCCTTGCGTATTCGGAATGCGACCCGCATACAATGTCGGCGACCGCTCACGCTTGGCTTTCGCCTCGCCGTCCGGCATCGTCGCCGGCCCGGAAAATCGGTGGAAGCGGCCTGGAGAGGGGAATGAGACTGCGTTTGCTGCAATGGCTGAGGGCGTCTTCGATCGTCCTGCTGCTGATCGCGCTGCTGCCCGCCACCGTGGTCGCAGCGCCGGCGGACGATACGCGCGACGCGACGGCCTTCATCTCCGGGATGGCCGATCGGGCGATCGCCGCGTTGACGCCACCCGGCATTTCCCGGGAGGAGCGCGAGAGCCGGGCCCGCGCCCTGCTGCACGACTATTTCGCCGTGCCGACGATCGGCCAGTTCGTCCTCGGCCGCTACTGGAAGACGGCGACGGCGGACGAGCGTACGGAATACCTGCATCTGTTCGAGGAGCTGATCGTCGTCTCCTACGTCGATCGGTTCAGCCGCTATTCGGGCGAAAGGCTGACGGTCACGCGTGCCGTGGCGGACCCCGAGAGTGGCGATGTCGTTGTCAACTCCGATATAACACGGCCGGCGGGTGCGCCGGTCGAAGTCGGCTGGCGGGTTCGCCGCGCCGGGCCGGCGTTCAAGATCGTCGATGTCTTCGTCGAGGGGGTCAGCATGGGTCAGACGCAACGCTCGGACTTCGGCTCGGTGCTTCGCAACAACGCAGGCTCGATGCCGGCGCTGCTGGACGAGATGCGTCGTCGCGCGCGCCAGGGCACCTGACCAGCCGCCCATCGCCGTCATGACCTTCGTTCACGCGGAAACTGTCGAAGCCCCGTCCGGCAAGGACGCGGCGTACGAGAATTTTCCTGTCGGCTCCTTCCTGCTGCCCGCCGCCGTTCGCCCGCACGTCGCCGTTTTCTACGCCTACGCGCGCGCGATCGACGACATCGCCGACAGCCCTGATCTGGCGCCGGAGGAGAAACTTCGCCGCCTGCAGGGCTTCGCCCGCGCGCTGCTCGACCCGGCGGGCGATCATCCGGGCTACGCGAAGGCGCAGGCGATGGCGCGCACGCTGGCGCAGACCGGCATTCCGCCCAGGCACTGCCTCGACCTGATCTCCGCCTTCGAGCAGGATTCGGTGAAGGGACGGTACGCCGACTGGGCCGAACTCATCGACTACTGCGACCGCTCGGCGGCCCCGGTCGGCCGCTTCCTCCTCGACCTGCACGGTGGCTGTCGAGCGGGNTACGCGCCGTCGGACGCTCTGTGCAACGCCCTGCAGGTGCTCAACCATCTGCAGGACTGCCAGGAGGACTACCGCGTGCTCGACCGCGTCTACCTGCCCGGCGACTGGCTGGCCGCGGACGGGTCCGGCGTGNNGGACCTCGATCGACCCGCCGCGAGTCCGGGNTTGCGCCGGGTGCTCGACCGCTGTCTCGACGGGGTCGACGCATTGCTGGTGACGGCGGCCGCCTTGCCCGGCGGGTTGCGCAGCCGACGGCTGGCGATGGAGTCGGCGGCGATTCTGCAGATCGCGCGCGCGCTGTCCGCACTACTCAGGCGGCGCGATCCGCTGGCGGGACGGGTCGGCTTGACGAAACCGACGTTCCTCTGGTGCTGCGTACGCGGCGTCGTGTCCTCCATGTGGTGATGTCATGCTCGATACCATGCTCCTCGTCGCCGGAATCGCCTCGGCTATCGGNTGGCTGCATCTCCTGACCCGCCGCGGTGGGTTCTGGCGCGCCGATCAGCGACTTCCGAAGGCCCCAGCGACGCTTGGCCATTGGCCGCCTGTCGCGGTGGTGATCCCGGCGCGGGACGAGGCGGACGGCATCGGGCTGGCGGTGAATTCGCTGCTCGCTCAGGACTATCCCGGCGAATTCAACGTCATCGTCGTCGACGACGGCTCGACCGACGGCACCGCCGCGGTGGCCGAACGGGCGGCCGGCGGCGACCGGCGATTGACTGTGATCGCGGGCAGCGCGCTGCCGTCGGGCTGGACGGGGAAGCTCTGGGCGGTGCACAACGGTGTCCGCGAGGCGCTGCGCCGCTGGCCTGCGACCGAATTTCTGCTGCTGACGGATGCGGACATCGTACACAGCGCCGACAACCTGCGCCGTCTCGTCGGCAAGGCCGAGACGGAGGACCGCGATCTGGTCTCGTTGATGGTGCGGCTGCGCTGTCGTGATTTTTGGGAGCGTATGCTGATCCCACCGTTCGTGTTTTTCTTTCAGAAGCTGTATCCGTTCCCCTGGGTGAACGATCCCGGCCGTCCGGAAGCGGCGGCGGCAGGCGGTTGCCTGCTGGTGCGCACCGAAGCACTCGTCGCCGCGGGCGGCGTGGCGGCGATTCGCGGGCGGCTGATCGACGACTGCGCGCTCGCCGGACGGATCAAGCGGCGCGGGTCCATCTGGCTCGGCCTCGGCGAGGACACCGTCAGCCTGCGCGCCTACCCGACATTGCGCGAGCTCTGGGCGATGGTCGCCCGCACGGCGTACACGCAACTCGGCCACTCGCCGCGCAACCTCCTGGCGACCGTCGTCGGCATGATTCTTCTCTATACGGTTCCCCCCGTGGCCGTCGTCACCGGGCTCTACAGCGCAGACCTGCCGCGGGCGGTGCCGGGCGCGCTGGCCTGGGGGATGATGATNCTGAGCTTCGCGCCCACCGGAATGCTCTACGGGCGGGCGCTGGCGGGGTGCGCGGCGCTGCCGCTGGCGGCCATCCTCTACGTGGCGATGACGGTCGACTCCGCCCGGCTGTATCGGCTGGGCCGCGGCGGCTTGTGGAAGGGCAGGCACTTCGACCACCGGCCGCAGCCGGAGCGACAGCGCGAATTGTGCGGCGATCTCGGCTCCGAACCGCCGTGGTGACAAAATCCGCCGGCTCCGCGCAACCGGACGGGCGGCACAGCGCGCTCGCCGGCCCCTCGGGCGACTATGTGGAAGACGTGGTCCGCCGCTCCGGCACGTCGTTCTACTGGGCGATGCGTTTCCTACCGCCACCCAAACGTCGGGCGATGTTCGCCGTCTACGCGTTCTGCCGGGAGGTCGACGATATCGCCGACGAGCCGGGTGAGATCGAACTCAAGCTCGACCGGCTGGCGGAATGGCGGCAGGAGATCGACCACCTCTACGCCGGGGAGGCGCGGATGCCGGTGACGACCGCGCTGCTGCTGCCGGTGGCGCAGTTCGGCCTTCGGCGCCAGGATTTCCTCGACGTCGTCGACGGGATGGAGATGGACGCCGCCCAGCGCATCCGCATCGCCGACGTCGATCAGCTCCACCTCTATTGCGACCGCGTCGCCGCGGCCGTCGGCCGGCTGTCGGTGCGCATCTTCGGCGTCGGCGATCCGGCCGGCGATCGGTTGGCCGACGCGCTGGGGCAGGCACTGCAGCTCACCAACATCCTGCGCGACGTGAAGGAGGATGCCGAGCGCGACCGCGTCTACCTGCCGGCCGATCTGCTCCGCTCGCACGGGATCGAGGCCGANGACGACGCCGGGGAGGTGCTGCGGCATCCGGGGGTCGCCTCCGTCTGTGAACATCTCTCGGCGGTCGCCGTCCGCCGATTCGCCGAGGCGCGCGCCGTCGTCGCCGAGTGCGAGCGGCGGCAGGTGCGTCCGGCGGTGGTGATGATGGAAGTCTATCGACGGACGCTGTGCCGGCTGATCGCTCGCGGCTGGCGACGCTGGGCCGAACCGGTCTCGGTTTCGCGGACCGAGAAGCTGTGGATCGCCGTACGGCACGGGATGCTCTGAGCGGTGACCGGCCGGGTCCACGTCATCGGCGGCGGCCTGTCCGGCTTGGCCGCCGCAGTCTCGCTCGCCTCGGGCGGGCGGGCGGTCACCGTCTGGGAACAGGCGGGCCAGGCCGGCGGGCGATGCCGGTCCTTCTTCGACGACGGACTGCAGCGGACGATCGACAACGGCAATCACCTCGTCCTCTCCGGCAATCGCTCATTGCAAGCGTACTTGCGGACGATCGGCGCGCTCGACCGCCTGAGCGGGCCGGAGNGCGCGGCCTTTCCGTTCATCGATCTGGCCAGCGGCGAACGGTGGACGGTGCGGCCGGGCGCCGGGCGCGTGCCCTGGTGGGTCCTGTCGGCGGCGCGGCGGATACCGCAGACACGGCTGCGGGAGTATCTGGCCGCTTGGCGGCTGGCGCGTGCCGGCGATGGGTGCACCGTGGCCGATTGCGTCGGTGGGTCCGGCCAGCTCTACCGGCGCTTCTGGGAGCCGTTGTGCGTTTCCGCGCTGAATACGGCGGCGGAGGAAGGGGCGGCGCGACTGCTCTGGCAGGTGCTTCGCGAAACGTTCGGCCGCGGCGAGGCGGCGTGCCGGCCGCTGATCGCCACCGCCGGCCTGGCCGAAAGTTTCGTCGAACCGGCGCTGGACTATCTGCGCGCACGAGGGGCGGAGGTACGGCTCCACAGCCGCCTGCGGGCCATCGAGACCGAGGGCGACCGGGTCAGCCGCCTGCACTTCACCGGCGATGCCGCCGAGGTCGACGTATCACCCCACTGNGCCGTCATCCTCGCCGTACCGCCCGGTGTCGCCACCAGCCTGCTGCCGGGCCTCGAGGCGCCGCAGGGTAGCCGCGCCATCGTCAACGGCCACTTCCTACTGCCGCGGAGTGCGCCGGTTCCGTCCTTCCTCGGCCTGATCGGCGGGGTCTCGCAGTGGCTGTTCTTGCGCGGCGACGTGGCATCGGTCACCGTCAGCGCCGCCGACGATCTGGCGAGAGAATCGAATGACGCGATCGCAGCGCTTCTCTGGCCGGAGGTGTGCCGGGCACTCCGCATCACCGATCCGGCCTTGCCTCGATGGCGGATCGTCAAGGAAAAGCGTGCGACCTTCGCACAGACTCCGGCAGAGGTTTCGCGCCGCCCAGGGTGCGGGACGCGCTGGAAAAACCTGCGGTTGGCCGGTGACTGGACCGATACGGGCCTGCCGGCGACGATCGAGGGGAGCGTGCGTTCCGGCCACACCGCCGCGGCGAACGTCTTCGCATGTGCGACAAGAGCTTGACACAGGCCGCGGTTTTGTCGCAATTCACGTCCCAACTGTGACATAGGAGTGACAGTGGACGGTAACGCCGATTGTCGCCAACAGAAACTACATAGGGGGTCCGGGCTTATGCGGACGCAGCAGTCGAGCGCGGCCAAGCAGCATATCGACACGGCCGAGGATCAGCTCGACCGCACCATCGCCGACGCGGCGACTTGGCTGGCCCGGCGCCAGGAAGACGACGGCCACTGGGTGTTCGAACTCGAGGCGGATGCGACGATCCAGGGCGAGTACATCCTGCTGCACCATTTCCTGGATGAGATCGACGACACCATCGAACGGCAGATCGCGGTCTATCTGCGCCGCACGCAGGGCCGGCATGGCGGTTGGTCGCTCTATCACGACGGCGACTTCGACCTCAGCGCCAGCGTCAAGGCCTACTATGCGCTGAAGCTGGTCGGTGACGATCCGGAAGCGTTGCACATGCGACGCGCCCGCACGGCGATCCTCGCGGCGGGCGGCGCGGCGCAGGCCAATGTCTTCACCCGCATCCAGCTCGCCCTGTTCGGGCAGGTGCCGTGGCGGGCGGTCCCCTGGATCCGGCCCGAAGCGATGCTGATGCCGAAGTGGGCGCCGTTCCACATCGAGAAGGTCTCCTACTGGTCGCGCACGGTGATGGTGCCGCTGTTCGTGGTCGCGGCGTTGAAGCCGAAGGCGCGTAACCCGCGTGGGATCGGCATCGCCGAGCTGTTCGTCGTGCCGGCCGACGAGGTGACGACGTACCAGCGTAATCCGACCGGGAAGCGGGCGGGCGACGTNTTCCTCGCGATCGACCGGGTGGGCCGCGCCGTCGACACGCTGTTTCCGAAGTCGCTGCAGAGCCTCGCCATCGACAANGCGGTCGCCTGGGTCCGGGAGCGGCTCAACGGTGACGACGGGCTGGGCGGCATCTTCCCGGCAATGGTCTATTCGCTGCTCATGTTCGACGCCCTGGGCGTCTCCCGCGACGACCCGGAGGTGGTGGCGCTGCATACGGCGATCCGTCGNCATCTCACCTTCCGCTCCGGCGAGGCGTACTGCCAGCCGTGCCTGTCGCCGGTCTGGGACACCGGCCTCGCGCTGCACGCGCTGCTGGAATCCGGCATGTCCGGCGAGGATGTTGTCGTGGCCTCGGGCTGCCAGTGGCTGATCAAGCGGCAGGTGCTGGATGTGCGCGGCGACTGGGCGGTCAACCGCCCGGGCGTGCGTCCCGGCGGCTGGGCGTTCCAGTACCGCAACGACTACTATCCCGATGTCGACGACACGGCGCTGGTCGTGATGGCCTTGCATCGCGCCAGCGAGAGTATCCACGAGCCGGCGGTCGAGCGGGCGCGCGAGTGGGTCGTCGGCATGCAGAGCCGCAACGGCGGCTGGGGCGCGTTCGACGCCGACAACGAGCACTACATGCTCAACAGCATCCCGTTCGCCGACCACGGCGCGCTGCTGGACCCGCCCACCGCGGATGTCACCGGGCGCTGCCTCGGTATGCTGGCGCAGCTCGGCTACGATCGCAGCAACCCGGCCGTGATGCGGGCGCTGGACTACCTTAAGGCGGAGCAGGAGCCGGACGGCTCGTGGTTCGGCCGCTGGGGCACCAACTACATCTACGGCACCTGGTCGGTGCTGTGCGCGCTGAACGCCATCGGCGAAGACCTGCAGGCACCGTACATCCGCCGCGCAGTGGCGTTCCTCAAGTCCCGGCAGCGCGAGGACGGCGGCTGGGGCGAGGATTGCGCCAGCTACTGGGAGGACCGGCGTCTGGAGGTGAAGACCAGCATGCCGTCGCAGACATCCTGGGCGCTCCTGGCGCTGATGTCCGCGGGCGAGATCGATTGCGAAGAGGTTCGGCGCGGTGTCGACTACCTGCTGGACGCGCCGCGCGACGGCGGGCAGTGGCGGGAGGAGCACTACAACGCTGTCGGCTTCCCGCGCGTCTTCTACCTCCGCTACCACGGCTACAGCGCCTACTTCCCGCTCTGGGCACTGTCCCGCTACCGCAACCTCNTCCGCAGCAACCGCAAGACCCCGGCCTTCGGCATCTGAGCGTGCGCCTCGGCGTCGTCACCGGGCTGGCGGATGAAGCCCGGTGCCTGCGCGTCTTTCCGGCCGCCGTCCGGCCGCTGGTGCGCTGTCTCGGGCCCGGCCCCGGCGCCGCGGCCGCGGCGGCGCGGGATCTGCTCGACCTGGGATGCGACGCGCTGGTGAGCTTCGGTGTCGCCGGCGGTCTCGACCCGGCGATGCAGCCCGGCCGCGTCATCGTCGCCGATGCCGTCGTCACCGAACAGGGCGAGCTTCTGGAAACCGACTGCGCCTGGCGTGAGCGGTTGCTGGAGTGCCTGGGACCGGCGGCGCTGGTTCTCGTCGGGCGCATCGGCGGCAGCGACCGGCCGCTGACGACGCCCGACCAGAAGCGGGCATGGGGTGCCCGCTATGGTGCCCGGGCCGTNGATATGGAAAGCCACGCGGTGGCGCGGGAGGCCCGGAAAACCGGCGCTGTCGTGCTCGTGTTGCGGGCGATCGTCGACCCGGTCGACAGGGCCATCCCGCCATGGCTGGCGACGGCGGTCGACGCCGTGGGCCGGCCAAAACCCCTACGGATCGCGCGCGGCATCCTGCGACATCCGCGCGATATCGGCTCCTTGCTCCAACTCGGGCGCGGACAAGCCGCAGCTTTGGCGGCGTTACGCCACGTGGCTCTCGACGCGGGCCCGCTTTTTGCGTTCGCCTGAGCGCTTCGGCTCCTCGACACGGTCGGACAGCTTCTTCACCAGGCTCTCGAACACGAACTCCGCCGGCCGCTGATTCTCCAGCGGAATGTCGGGCGCCATCGGCCCGTCGGTGCGGAAGCCGCGCAGCTTCACCATCAGGGCCTTCCAAGGCCGCCGAAGCGTGTCCTCGACCGCCGTGCCTTCGTAGCCGCAGTGGACCATGCAGTCGGCACACTTCTCATAGTTGCCGGTGCCGTAGCGNTCCCACTCGGTCGTTTCCATGAGTTCCTTGAAGCTGCGCGCGTAGCCCTCGCCCAGCAGGTAGCACGGGCGCTGCCAGCCGAAGACGTTGCGCGTCGGCGTTCCCCANGGCGTGCACTGGTAGGTCTGGTTGCCGGCGAGGAAATCCATGTACAGGGCCGACTGGCTGAACCGCCACTTCGAGNTGCCACGCAGCTTGAGGATGTCGCGGAACAACTGCTTGGTGCGCGTGCGATTGAGAAAGTGCCGNTGCTCCGGCGCGCGCTCGTAAGCATAGCCGGGCGCCGCGGTCACGCCCTCGACGTCGAGTTCGTTGGCGCAGAAGTCGAAGAAGCGGGCGGCGTCCTCGGCCTTCATCGTATTGAACAACGTGCAGTTGACGTTGACGCGGAAGCCTGCGTCGCGGGCCTTGTGGATCGCGGAGACGGCACGCTGGAAGGTGCCGGGCTGCGCCACCGATCGGTCGTGATGCTGCTCCAGCCCGTCCAGGTGCACCGAGAACGTCAGGTACTGGCTCGGCTTGAAGAGGTGCAGCTTCTTTTCCAGCAGCAGCCCGTTGGTACACAGGTAGACGAATTTCTTACGGGCGACGATCCCGGCGACGATCTGATCGATGTCCTTGTGCAGCAGCGGCTCGCCGCCCGGAATCGACACCACCGGCGCGCCACACTCGTCGACGGCTTCGAGGCACTGCTCGACGCTGAGACGTTTGTTGAGGATCGAGTCCTCGTAGTCGATCTTGCCGCAGCCCGGGCAGGCGAGGTTGCAGCGGAACAANGGCTCCAACATCAGGACGAGCGGGTATTTGTCGACGCCGGCGAGCTTCTGGCGAAGAATGTAGGCGCCGACGCGAATCTGCTGGATGGCAGGTACGCCCACGAGCGGTTTCCTTCGTATCAGGTCGCGTCGGCGACGGAGGCCGTCAGCTCGCGCGGAAGTTTGAACTGCATATGCTCTTCGACGCCGGCGAGCTCCTCGACGCAGACCGTGCCGAAATCACCCAGGCGGTCGATGAGGTCCTGCACCAGCTTCTCCGGCGCGGACGCGCCGGCGGTGACGCCGACGACGCGAACGCCGTTCAGCCACTCGGGATCGAGACTGTTCGCATCGTCGATGAGATAGCTCGGCACCCCGAACTCGGCGCCGATTTCGCGAAGCCGGTTGGAGTTGGAGCTGTTGCGGGCACCGACGACCAGCAGCATGTCGACACGCGAGGCGAGTTCCCGGGCGGCCTGCTGCCGGTTCTGCGTCGCGTAGCAGATGTCCTGGACATCCGGCCCGGTGATCAGCGGGAAGCGNTGCTTGAGCGCCTCGATGATGTCNCGGGTGTCGTCGACGCTGAGCGTCGTCTGCGTCACGTAAGCGAGCTTGTCGGGNTCGCGCACATCGATCCGTGCGACGTCCGCGGCGCAGGAGACGAGGTGCACGCCGCCCGGAATNCGCCCTTGCGTTCCCTCGACCTCGGGATGCCCGGCATGGCCGATGAGGATCACCTCACGTCCCTTGCGCGCGTGATTGCGGCCTTCCTTGTGCACCTTGGTGACCAGCGGACANGTGGCGTCGATCACCGGCAGGTTNCGACGNCTCGCCTCNTCCTCGACCTCGGTCGAGACGCCATGGGCGCTGAAGATCGTCACCGCGCCTTCCGGGATCTCGTCGAGTTCCTCGACGAAGACGGCGCCCTGCGCACGAAGCGACTCGACGACGTGCCGGTTGTGGACGATCTCGTGGCGCACGTAGACGGGCGGCCCATAGAGTGCCAGCGCCCGCTCGACGATCTCGATCGCCCGCTCCACCCCGGCGCAGAAGCCNCGCGGTTTCGCCAGGAGCACACGAAGTGTGGACGGATTTACGGTCTGCGGCACAGTGGTCAGACTCCTCACGGCTGCGTTCGATCCAGACCGGAAGCGAATATAGGTCNGTTCGCTCGCGTTTGGGAAGTTCGTTTAGACCTTGATCTAATTGAGGTTATTACAGCGTGACGTTTTCGCCACCCACAGCGGCCACACTTTCGCGGGCGCCTGTGACGGAACAGCGACTGCTCCGTCCGGTCCTGCGGCGGTCGATGGTGTCGATTGGTCGGCCGCGCCGGCAGCGATCAGGATCAAAGGCGTGTCGGATTCGGGGCGTCGCCGTAGACCGCCCGGGGATCGAACGTGCGCTCCGTCTCGACGAACTGCAGTGGCCGTGCGGCCGGATGATCGCCGGGGCCGAGCGGCACGGCGCGGTAGAAGCACGACCGATAGCCGACGTGGCAACTGGCACCGCCCTCGATCCGCACCCGCAGCCAGACCGCATCCTGATCGTCGTCGATGCGCATCTCGGCGACCTTCTGGACGAAGCCGCTGGTCGCACCCTTGTGCCAGAGGCACTGCCGGCTGCGGCTCCAGTAGTGGGCTTCGCCGGTGGCGATGGTCCGCTCCAGTGCGTCGGCGTTCATATATCCCAGCATCAGTACCTCGCCGCTCAGGGCGTCGGTGGTGACGACCGGGATCAGGCCGTCGGCATCGAACCGCGGCGCGAGTGCTGTGCCCTCCTCCACCTGCTCGACGCTGACGCGTGGAGCGAAGCCGGCGGCGGCGGCCTCGGAATCAGCCGGCATGGCGCTTCTCCTTCCTCTCGCGAGATCGTGCGCGGATATGTCATGTGCGGCTTGGCGAGACAAGTCGCAGCACTTTTTCGTTCAACAAAAGCNGGTGATCGCGGTATACAGCTTTTTTCCGCACGGCCCGCGCCCGCGTCCGTGCCCGTTGAAGGTTGTGCAATGGCCGTTCCCAAGAAGAAGACTTCGCCCTCGCGACGGAAGATGCGGCGCTCGCATCAGGCGTTGAAGGCACCGACTTACGTCGAAGACAAGGATTCCGGCGAGTTGCGTCGGCCGCACCACATCGATCTCGCGACCGGCATGTACCGTGGCCGGCAGGTCCTGGATCCGAAATAGCGCTTCGGCCCACGCGCCGGGCAGCGCCCCCGCGGCTCGGCACCGAGGAACCGCACGACGACCGACGATCCCCCGCGCATCGACCCTGACGAGCTGCAGCGGATAATCCGCGAAACCGCATTTCTGATGTGGGAAGCCGCAGGCTCCGCACACGGCCGCGCGTTGCAGTTCTGGCTGGAGGCGGAACGGGAATTGCTGGCCCAGATGCAAGCCGGACCCCACCGGATCGATCCGGGCGAAGGAAGTGCGGCAGGCTCGCCGGCTACCGAGCCGAGGGAGCCTGAGGACGAGCGGTAGCGCTCCGCCGCCGGCTCACGGCTCGCGAAGCTGTGCCGCCTTCTGATCCAGCGTCTGAGCCAGTTTCTCCGGCCCGCCATCGCGCAGAACCTGATTGTATTCCGATCGGCGCACCGCGAGTTCGCTGATCGACCGGTCGAGCAGCACATCGACGATTCGCCACGTCCCCTCCCGCTGTGTCATCACGTACGTGATGGCGACCGCGGGCTCGCTGGTGCGGTTCAACCGGGTATCGACAAACACCGAATCCCTGAGCCCGGCGCGTTCGCCGAGCGTCTCGAAGCTCTCGCCGCCAAAGGCATTGAACCGGGCGGCGTACGTGCTGATGCTCAGCTTGGTGAACGCTTCCAAAAGGCGCTGCCGCTCGCTTTCGCTGGCCTGCGTCCAGTACGAGCCGGCGGCGACGGCGATCATCCGCTCGAAATCGAAGCTGCGCTCCAGGATCGGCCGGAGGGAATCGTAGCGGCCCTGGAAGCCGAGCTCGCGGGCCCGTTTCATCGTATCGAGAAGCTGCGCGTGCAGCGCGTCGATCACGACGACCGGCGGTGAGGCCGATGTCGCCGGCGCAGGGATCAGTGCCACGGCCAGAATGAACACCCAAGTGCAGAATCGACGCATTTCACCGCCCAATCGACGTGTCCGGCTTCAGGCGGAACACTACGCAGTGAAACCCCGGCTGGCAACGTCCGGTAGTGCACGTCGCTGCGCCGGCAGGGCAACGAAAACCGTCCGTTGCGCTTCTCTCTTGAATTTACGCCGCAGAAGCATAATCTCTAGGAAACGCTGAGGTGGGTGGTGCCGCATCGGGCCTCCTGCTGGAGTCGACGATCAACGTGGCTCGCGTGGGCACATTGCTTTTTGGAGGATATGCCGTGGCTGATTCGCTTTCCCTCACCTTCTCGCGCAGACGCGACACTCGCAGGCTTCCAGCCTGAGCGTCGCCTCACACCGTCGAAATTCGCGAGACGCGTATCGCCGTCTCAGCGTCTCGAACACGACCGCCGCTTCCCGTGGGGTTGCCGCGTCTGTCGGAACGGTCACAGCGGGAGATTGTGTAAAAATGGCTCGTCTCACCCTTCCCTCGATTGATACGGATCGTGGTCTCGCACGGTATTATCGCGAGATCTGGGCNTTCCCGGTGCTGAAGCCGGAGGAAGAGTTCATGTTGGCGGTGTCGTGGACCGANCAGGGCGACGTCCAGGCGGCGCATCGGCTCGTCACCAGCCACTTGCGACTCGTGGCGAAGATCGCCGCCGGGTATCGCGGCTATGGGCTGCCGATGTCGGACCTGATCGCCGAAGGCAACATCGGCCTGATGAAGGCGGTCAAGAAGTTCGAGCCGCATCGTGGTTTCCGGCTCGCNACCTACGCGATGTGGTGGATTCGCGCGGCGATCACCGAGTTCGTTCTGCGTTCCTGGTCGATGGTGAAAATGGGCACCCTCGCCGCCCAGAAGAAGCTGTTCTTCAGCCTGGGCAGGATCAAGCGCGAGCTCAGCATCCTGAGCGATGGGCCGATCAACGACGAGCAGGCGGATCAGGTGGCGACCGCGCTGCACGTCTCCAGGCAGGACGTGATGGACATGGATCGCCGGCTCAGCTCGCCGGACGTGTCCCTCAACGCGCCGCGCAGCCGGGAGGACGGCGAAGGCGCCGAGTTCATGGAGACGCTGGTCGACGACTCCCCCGGTCCGGAGGCGATCGCCGCCGCGGGAGAAGAGACGTCACAGCGTCGGGCGCTTCTGGCGCGTGCGCTGGAGACGCTGCCGGAACGCGAGCGGCACATCCTCACCGAGCGTCAGCTCCAGGAGCAGCCGAAGACGCTGGAGGAACTCGGGGTGATCTATGGGATCAGCCGCGAGCGTGTGCGACAGCTNGAGGTGCGCGCGTTCAGCCGCCTCAAGAAGGCCATCGAGTCTCTCGCGGCCACTCCGGCGGCGGTGGCCGCCTGAGCGCCGCCGCACAGGCTCAGTGCAGAACGAACATCCCGTTGGCAAACCGAAACTCGGCGGGGCGCACGAGCGGCGCCGCGCCGACCTTGACCGAATGCAAACGCCCATCGAGCGTACGCGACCAGAAATCCAGGAAGCGGCGCANTGCGGGAAATTCGGGGGCGATGTCATTGTCCTGCCANATGAAATGCTGNAGCAGGCTCGGATAGTCCGGCAGGTGGTAGGTGATCTCCGCCGTCGTCAACCGATAAGAGAACAGGTTTCGCGACGCTGGCGTCATGGCACTGGCCTCCTT
>Ga0056914_10001118_pt1 | contig 20274 bp, 18 predicted proteins | sample TNRBio252014_DNA_FD_55168 | JGI IMG/M metagenome (GOLD analysis project Ga0056914, IMG submission 55168) | Wastewater treatment Type I Accumulibacter community from EBPR Bioreactor in Madison, WI, USA - TNR Reactor_6/25/2014_ DNA | ecosystem: Engineered > Bioreactor > EBPR > Anaerobic-Aerobic >...
GTGCAGGACAATGCGGACACGGAGTATTTCATCTGTGGTCCCGAACCGATGATGGTGAACGTGAGTGAGTCCTTGAACAAACTCGGAGTGGACAAGAAACGGGTCCACATCGAGTTGTTCACCAGCCCGGTATCGGACGAAATGAAGAAGGATGCGCCCAAGGCGGTGGAGCAAGGGGCATTCGCGGGTGTGGCCAGCGTGAAGGTGATCCTCGATGGGCGCGAGTACCAGCTTCAACTGGATGCCAAAGGCGACTCCATTCTCGATGCGGCCCTCACGGCCGGGTTGGATGTGCCATTCGCCTGCAAGGGAGCCGTATGCTGTACCTGCAAGGCACGGGTGGTGGAGGGGAAAGTGGAAATGGACATGAACTACGCCCTCACCGACGAGGAGGTGGCCGATGGCTTCGTGCTCACCTGTCAGTCCCACCCACGTACCCCGAATGTCACGGTCGATTACGACCAACTCTGACGCACATGAGCTGAACAAGGCGAGGCGGGCTTACGGGCCCGCCTCGTTGTTCCCTTCGCCTTGGTGTTGTGGTTTTGTAAGGCTCGGGAGAAGATCCGTATCCGTCAGTTGGTCGTCTGGGCATAGCCCGACAATTTGGTCTGAATGTGGCTGAGGTAGTGCTCGCTGTGGTAGAAGCCACCGAGATCGGTATTGTAGCGGATGATCGCCGATGGGAAATCGGTGTAGAAGGGATCCACGTTGGGTGAAGCGGTTTTTTGGAGGCTCACAGTACACTCGTAGTCGGGGTAGCTCACCAGGTCCTTGGGCAAGCCGGTATCGAGCATCAGCATCTTTTCCTGGTAGCCGTCCTTGATGATACGCACCGTATACAGGGCGTCGATGTCCAGTTCCAGCTCGAAACGTCCTTTTTTGTCACTCTCCAGTTTCCCCAGTTCCACATTGTCCTTGTACAGGACAAGTTGATAAGCACCGGCACGCTGACCCTCCACCAGGACCTGGCCATGAACGGGGACGTACCAGCCTTGTGCCTGGTCGCGGCGGTCCACGAGTTTGCCTTGTGCCGACATCAATGCAGGGAACAGGAGGGCGGGGACCAGGAGATGGAAGAGAGCGTACTTCATCGGATCGCTTTTCAGGTTCTCCGCATTCCTACGTTCACAGCAGGCGCATGGTTACATCAGGCCACCTTGATGAAGGGGACCCTGGCCGTGGCCTCATCGGTGGTAGGCAGGGCGATGTGGATGCTCGTCCCTCGGTCGACCGCGCTTTGGGCCCAGGCTTCGCCACCGTGCTTGGCCACGATGCGCTGCACGATGGCCAGGCCCACACCCGTTCCTTCGAACTGTTCCGCCCGATGCAGCCGTTTGAATATACCGAAGGCCTGCTCCTGGTGCTTGGGGTCGAAGCCCACCCCGTTGTCCTTCACGGTGATCACATCGCGGCCATTGGACCGCTCATGGATGATCCGGATCTCGGGCACCTCACGTGTACGGGTGAATTTGAGCGCATTGGAAAGGAGGTTCTGGATCACCACCTTCAGCATGGGTGCATCGGATAGGACGAGGGTGTCGGCATCGATCGCCACATGGACCTGGCCCTTGCGGGTGTTCGCCACCTGTTCCTCGATGCACTGCTCCACCAGTACCTTCAAGTGGACCGGGCGTTTGTCGATCTCCCGTTTGTTGGTCTGGGAGAATCGCAAGAGGTCGTCCACCAGTTCGAGCATGCGTTGTGCTCCGCCATGGATCCGGGCGGCAAGATCCTCGCAGTCGGCAGGGGAGGCCTGTGCGGCGGACCGGAGATGGTCGCTGAGCGCGGCGATGTTCTTCAGTGGGGAGCGCAGGTCATGGGCCACGGTGTAGGAGAATGAACCGAGGTCCTCCAGGGCTTCCAGAAGCTGACCGGTACGTGCGGCCACCCGTTTGTCCAGATCGGCGTTCAACTTCTTCATCCGTGCCTCCTCCTGCTTGCGGTCCGTGATGTCCTTGATCACGGCCTGGAACGCATGTGTGCCGTGGATCTCCTTGCCGAGGTAGGTCGCGGTCATCAGACAATCGATCAGGTTGCCCGAAGTATTGCGAAGGGTAAGGTCCACATTGACGAATTCATTCCCTGACCGCTGCATTTTCAGTGACCGGACCAGATCATTGGCGTTCTCCAGGTGGTCCGTGAAATGGGTCTGTAGCAGGTCGCTCACAGGCAGGCCGATCAACCTGCCGCAGGCCGGGTTGGCCTGAAGGATGGTCCCACGATGATCCACCACCACGATCGGATCGCCGGAGGTATCGAAGATCTGTTGATAACGATGGAGCAACTTTTCCCGTTCATCACGCAGGGTGTGGACCTCATACGCTTGTTTGATCTTCAGTGTGAGGTCGTTCAGGTCCCATGGTTTGGTGCAATAGGCATGGATCCCCCCTTCGTTCACTGCGGCGATCACTGCCTCCAGGTCCGAGAAACCCGTAAGGAGCATGCGAATGGCCTTCGGGAAGCGCTGGCGTGCGATCGCCAGGAACTCCGAGCCGGTCATCCCGGGCATGCGCTGGTCGGAAATGACCACATGCACCTCCTCGCGCTCCAACAGGTGCAAGGCTTCGGCCCCGCTATTGGCGGTAAGCACATCCATTTCCCGACGGAATGTGGATCGGAAGGCTTTCAGGTTGTTCTCCTCGTCATCGACGAAGAGCACACGGATCTTCGGTTCATTCATGGTTCAGGCGCGCAGTTGGGTCGTGCGAACGCGACGGATCGGAAGGTGGATGCAGAACACGGAACCCTGGCCCTCCGCGCTTTCCACGGCGATCCGGCCTTGATGGTCCTCGATGATCCCATGGACGATGGCGAGTCCAAGCCCGGTGCCCTCACCAACCGCCTTGGTGGTGAAGAAGGGGTCGAAGATGCGGGCTTTCACCGCCTCGCTCATGCCGATCCCGTTGTCCGCGAATGAGACGACCACCTCCTCGCCGATCGTTCTGGTGGAGATGGTGATGCGTGGGTCGTTACGGTCGGTCCGTGCCAGGGTGGCCTGTACGGCATTGGTCAGGATGTTCATGAACACCTGGTTCACCTTGCCTGGGAAACATTCGACCAGCGCGGTCGGCTCAAGTTCCAGGTCGATACGGACCTTGTCGCGCAATTGTGGTGCGAGCAAAGCCAGCGTACTGCGGATCCCCTGGTTCAGGTCGGTGTCCTTCAGGTCGTCCTCGTCGAGCCTGGAGAAATTCCGCAAGCCCTTCACGATCTCGGCCGTGCGGTGAGAGCCTTCGGAGATGCTTTGGATGATATCATCCAGTTCATCAATGGAATCGGTGATGCCCAGTTCGGATTCCCGCTCACGCACGACCTTCAGGCCATCTGCGGCGGTTCCTGGGGTCAGTGCGCGGTAAGCCGCCATCACCTCCACGATCTCCGATATGTTGCGCTTGAGCGGCTGGATGTTGCTGGTGATGAAGTTGATCGGGTTGTTGATCTCGTGTGCGATGCCGGCGGTGAGCTGACCGAGCGATGCCATTTTTTCGGCGCTTACGAGCTGGGTCTGGGTACGCTTGAGGTGTTCGTTGGCCTCGGAGAGCTCCTGGGTACGTTCCTTGACCATCTGTTCCAGGGTCACGTTCTGTTCGCGGATGATGCGCTGGTTCTCCAAGGAAGCGGCCAGGGCCTCGGCTTGGGAACGCTCCTTCTCCTTGCGTAGGATGTTGATCTTATTTGCCAATGCAAAGGAGAGGAGGATCCCTTCAATGGCGGAGCCGACAGGCATGGCAAATACGGTGAGCGCGTTATACGGTAGTAGGCCCATGTCCTTCAATGAGAAGATCATTGTCCCCAGTAGGAATGCACTCCATGCCACGAGGAAGTAACCGCCTTGAGGCGAACCATGTTTCCATACCCGCCAAGCTGTCACGAACAGGAGGCTTGCGAACATGCCAGCGGACACTTGTGCGGCCCGATACCCAACATAGGGATCGATGAACAGGTAGAGCACGAGTACTAAGGCGAACAAGGCATAGAAATACTTTACAAGACGATGTAGGCCAGCTTCGTATTTCCTTGTGTCAAGGAATAACTTCATGAATTCACTTGCTGCGATGGCTGTTGCGAACGTGAAGATGATGGATGCTTTAACCGAGAACCAGGGAGCCCCAGGCCACAGATAGGATTGTCCTATACCCCAGAAGGCGAGCTGGGTCAGGGTGACAAGAAGGATGTATGCGACATAGATGATGTACGTTCTATCCCGGATGGACAGATAGACGAAGAGGTTATACAAGGCCAATGCGATCATGATCCCTATGTAAGCTCCGATAAGAAGATTTCGTAAGGACTTCTCCTTTGCAAAGCTGGAGGGGAGGTGAACCCTTAAGGGAACCTGGAGTTGCTTGGAACTGGCCAACCGGATGAGGATCTTGGCCGAAGCACCGATCTCTAACGGGACATCGAATACGAATCCCGGTATATCCTGAGAAGACGATGCGGAAGCTGTGCCCTGGCCACCAGTTGCGATCATCTCAGGGATCCCTGACCTCACGAGGTAGAGATCAATATGCTCAACCTCTGCGTGTTCAAGCTCGATCAGAACATGGTCCTCGTTCGATCTGTTCTCAATAGTGAACGTTGTCCAGAACGTTGACCTGGAGATCCCTAAGTTTGGGACTGGAGATCTACTCGGTCGCGAGAATGAATGTTTCAGGGCTTGCTCAGGAGTGAATACTGAATGCGTATCCTCCAGTAGCCACATTGCCTGGCCGATATAATCGGCATCTGCAGTTGGAAGCACCGGCTCCTCTTGTGCGCGGACGGAGCAGTGAACAATTAAGCCCAGAAATACCGCAACGATGTATCTCATCGGGGCTAATACGCCCCTGAGCCTAAATTCGTTACTCGCTGTTACGCGGTCGCTCCGTAAATCGTCCGGTCCTCCTCGATGCTCCGATATGCTCCTAAGTCAACCAGTCGACCACCAATACATAGCTGGTAATGCAGCCTGGTAACCTCGCCCCCAAGCACTTGAACACGCTGTTGGTCCGGGCGAAGTCTTAAGCTCAATAGCTGCTGTCGGAACGGAGAAACTGTGCTACTAAGTCCAATAACATCCGGAATCACCATTGCGATCGCTTTGATCGAAGGAATAGGGTATGTAAAGGTCCCTCCATCCCCCAACTGCTCCATGATGGTGAATCCGGCCTTGATCGCGTGCCGCAGCGTATAGTGAGCCACCAGGCAGACCAACGTCTGGAGCCCTATCTGATTCGCCAAAGAGACCGCAGCGAATGCAAGAATGGTCGGCAGCCCTTTGGCCGAATACTTGTTAGCGTTCCAAAGCCCACATACTTCCGCGTTCCCTCTGTATTTGAGCTCTTCCAAGGCCATGTGAATACCGGGGTCCATCTTCACCAACGCATGGTGGATGGGAAGGCGCCGAACCTCGTTGTCGACTTCGACACGGATGCCTCCAACCATGCCGTGGGCACTTGAAATAGCAACGATCACGTACGTGTCAGGGTCTGTTGTCCACGTTGCCGTGTTCGTCGTCACGTTGGAGATACCAAAATCCTCCAAGACCTTTTTGTGCCCACGCATGAATTCTGCGCAAAGTTCCGGTTCATCGATCGCTCTGAAAGCTTTGATCGTTAGTGTTTCCATTGCTTTCAGGGTTTGACCGGAGACAGGTGGTCCTCCGTGTGTGTGCTGTTGTGCCTATGCTTCCGTACGTTCAGGACGGATGCGTCATCGGATAGAAGCTCATCAAGATCGGCATACCACCTCCCAGAAGGGACCCCGTCCATTGAAAGAATGCGCCGACAAAGCTCTCCGGCTAACGCACCACCCAACATCACATGACCACCCAGTTGGGGCCAGGTGACAATGGTTCGTCCCACTTCCACCAGGGAGTCTTTCATCCTATCGCTAAGCGTTGATGGACCGACCATCGCCATTATGTACTCGTACTTCTGCGAGGGCGTCATTCCAATTTCGGCAACCGAAAGGTCCAAGTGGTCCAAGAGACCATGCATTATCGAACGGTTCGGATCCATATCGAATCGTTCAACATCCACCAACCCGCGGTCACTCGTGTCCATGACCACTGGTATTCCGTAGGTCTTGGCCTTCTGCCTGCATATGATCTTGATCTCCGTACTGTCACATTCGTCCACAAGCACATCAAGCGGACCGTTCTCCAGTAGGAATCGATCAAGATTCCCGGATGTCGCCCCCTCTTGGAACAACGTCACCTTCAAGTAAGGGTCCAACTCCGCGATCTCGCGGGCCACGTTCACGGTCTTGCTGTGGCCCATCTCATGCACCCCGCTTCGGATCCGGTTCAGGTTGCTCAATTCGAGCGTGTCGAAGTCCGCGATCCGCAGTTCACCGAAAGACCGCTCCAGCGCCATGGCCAGGCACACGCTCTGGCCCACGCTCAACCCGATCACNCCCACCTTCTTTGTCGCCAGCACGGCCTGTTCCTCTGCCGTGATCTTGTTCCTGTTCCGATCCGTGCGTACCCGGGCGAATTCCGCTTCATCCAATAGATGAACCAATCGATCCGACCAAGGGTAATGCACCCAAACACCGTACAAGTGGGGTTCACAACCCTTGAGNTGNTCNGTAGCTGCCTGGTCCAGTTCCTCCGGCGTGAACCGCACGGACGGGTTCAGGCAACGCACCAACTCGCGCAACTGGCTGTGCAGGTCATCATGCACCACCATTCGGGGATGTGTCTTCAGCAGTTCCTCCATGCGGAGCCGGTCGGCAGGGACCGATGGGCGGAGGATNGTAGGCCGGTAACTCGTCCGGTCAGGTGCTGAAGCGTGGAGCAACGCTTCCGGCAAGGTATACATGGGGTATCGGGAGAGTTCGCGAAGGTTTCTGAAAGTGGGGGTGAAGGTATATTTCCATAAGTTATCAACAAAATATTAACATTTTAACAAGCAACCTTTCGACGGATGCCTTCGTATGTGGGTCGATCCATCCGATCCCTACCCATGAGCGCAGCACCCGCCCGACAGCCTGAACCCGTTCGTCCCTGTGTTCTTTTCGTGGACGACGACGCCTCGAACCGCCAAGCTTTCCTTTCCAGCTTCAAGCGGGAAATGGAGGTGCTCCTGGCCAAGGACATGAAAGAGGTGTGGGAGTGCCTGGCCACCCACCATGTGCACGTGGTCATCGCCGATCAACGAATGCCGGGCACTCCGGGGAGTCGAATGCTGGCCCAGGTACGGGAGCGTTATCCGGGCATCAAACGGATGCTCATCACCGGTTACTCGGATATCGAGGCCGTGATCGAGGCNGTGAACAAGGCCGGGGTGATGCACTATAGCGCCAAGCCCTGGGACCATGCCGAATTGGTGGAAGCGGTGCGCAAGGCCTACGATGAGTTCCGCGCCGAGGAACAACGGGTGGCCTACACCGAACAGCTCATCACGGTGAACCAACAGTTGGAATTCGCACTGCGCCAGCGGTTGCTTTCCTGAGCACTTTCCTTACCGAACATACCTGGCGCCGATCGTAGATGTGGGCGGCGCCTTTCTTTGCGGCATGATCGGAACCCGCCGCATGGCCACCACCCTGGCCGTTATCGCCTACCTGCCCCTGCTCCAGGCCCAATGCGACCGCTGGCAGCAACGGGTGAAATACACCATGCAGGTCAGTTTGAACGACCAGGACCACCACTTTCAAGGCACGGCCGAACTGGTCTATACCAACAACAGCCCCGACACGCTGCGGGAGGTCTACTTCCATCTGTACTTCAATGCCTTCCAACCGGGTAGTGAGATGGACGTACGCTCGCGCACCATCAAGGACCCCGATGAGCGGGTGGGTGACCGGATCGCCGAACTGGCTCCACACCAGATCGGCAAGCAGGAGGTGGGCACATTCACACAGGATCGCCGGTCCGTTGCGTTGGAGCCCATGGGCACGGTTCTCAAAGTGACCCTGGCCAAGCCCCTCTTTCCGAAGAAGAGCACCACCTTCGCTTACACCTTCACGGGCCAGGTTCCGGTGCAGATCCGGCGCAGCGGCCGCGACAATGCCGAAGCCGTGGCCTATAGCATGGCGCAGTGGTACCCGAAGATGGCCGAGTACGATGCACGGGGTTGGCATGCTTACCCATACGTGGGTCGGGAGTTCTACGGTGTTTGGGGCGATTACGACGTGACCCTTGAGATGGACAGCGCTTTCACCATCGCCGCTACGGGTGTTCTTCAGAATTCGCACGAGATCGGCCATGGGTATCCCACCGGAAAGAAGCCGCTGAAACGACCTCAGGGAAACCGGTTGAAATGGCACTTCATCGCTAACAACGTTCACGACTTCGCTTGGGCGGCCGATCGCGACTTCAAGCACACGATGGAAAAGGTACCTGGCGGTCCGGACCTGCATTTCTTCCATAAGGACATCCCGGAGATGGAAACGACCTGGAAGGAATTGCCGGGCTACATGGTCCGCGCATTTCAGCACATGGACCAACATTTCGGCAAGTATCCCTGGCCACAGTACAGCTTCGTGCANGGGGGNGATGGTGGNATGGAATACCCCATGCTCACCTTGATCACCGGNAAGCGCCGCCTGGGTTCACTGGTGGGTGTGAGCGTGCATGAAAGTGTACACAGTTGGTACTACGGCGTACTGGCCAGCAACGAAGGCCGCTTTCCCTGGATGGACGAAGGCTTCACCGANTACGCCGGNAGTGAGGTGATGCAGGTGTTGTTCCCGCNGCCAGGTGACCCACATGCCAGNGCNTTCGGGGGCTACAGGTCGTTGGTGGAAAGCGGTGAGCACGAACCACCCAGCATCCATGCGGACCACTTCATCACCAACAAGGCCTACGGTGCCACGGCGTACAGTTTCGGGGAGATGTTCGTTCACCAACTCGGTGCGGTGGTCGGGGAGAAGGTCCTGCGCAAGGGACTCTTGCGGTATTTTGACGTGTGCAAGTTCAAGCACCCGGAACCGGTGGACGTTGAACGCGTTCTGGAGAAGGAGAGTGGTTTGGAGCTGGACTGGTATTTCGATGAATGGGTGAATACCACACGCACCCTGGACTATGGCATCCGTGCGGTGATGGGAGAGGCCGACGGAACGCAGATCGTGCTTGAGCGGTTGGGAGAACAGCTGATGCCGGTGGATGTGCGCGTGGTTCGGAAGGATGGCACGTCGGAGTCCTACCATATCCCACTTTCATTGGAACGTGGCGGAAAGGCACCGGATTCGGAGACATTCCCTTTCGCTTCCCTGACGCCTTGGCAGTGGACCGATCCGACGTACACGTTCAGGCTTCCCATGGAATTCGGCGCGATCAAGACCATTGTGCTGGATCCGTTGCAACGGCAGGCTGACATGGACCGGACCAACGATACGGTCGAGCTGCCGACAGGGGCATCCGGGTTCGCACGCCCGTGATCAGGGCTGATCGGCAAGGATCCGCCGCAGCGCCTTGACGAAGGCGTCGGGCCGTTCGAGGTTGGCCACGTGGCCGGTGCGTGGGATCACGGTCCAATGTGCTTCGGGGATGCCATTGCGTCGCATGATCGCACGGCCCGTCGCATTCGGGATCAGCTCATCCTTTTCTCCCCAGATCAGGTACACCGGCATTCGCCAGTCGTAGGCCTTCGTGGCGAAGTCCGCCTCGTGGTCCAGCAGGTCCTGGATCAATGTGGACTGGTCCGGTCGTTTGTCCTTCACATTGGCTTCGTAGAACTGGCGCAGGATGAAACCTGGCAAGGGTGGTCGGCGAAAAAGGGAAAGTCGGATGCCATAACGCAGGTCCTGCGCTTGGATCGATCCGAACACACCGAGCATCCCCGGAGCACCGACCGATCGTGCGATGCTGTCCGCCAGGGAACTGCTATAGTCGCTGACGAGCGCATCGTAAAGCACGAGTTTCTTCACGCGATGCGGGTGGAGTTCGGCAAGGCGTGCGGCCACACCACCACCGTAGCTACTTCCGACCACGTCCATGGGTCCAGTGGTGCCAAGGCTGTCGAGTAACAGGATCAAATGGGCGACCTGCGCTTCGATGTTCCCACCGGGAGCATGGCCCCAATCCGTCGTGCTGTGGCCGTGGCAGAGCAGGTCGGGCATGATCGCGTCATAGTTGTTGCCGAGCAATTTGGCGGTCCTGCTCCACTGTTGGGCACCCGAACCGGAGTACCCGTGTATCAGGAGGATCTTCGGTTTGCCGGTATCCCGCGCCCATGCATGATGCGCACCACGGCTGTCGGTGAAGCTGTGGGATGAATACCCCTCCCGCTCCAAGCGGTTCACGCAATGGCGTGCATGCATCCGTGCGAAATTGCAGGCGGGGAGCAGTCCCAGCGCGAATGCCTGAACGATCACACGTCCGAAGCTTCTGGCTGCATTCATGGCTTATTCCGGGTGAGCAATGAACCGGCGTCAAGGAACCAGATCGCCTTTATTGAGAGGCTGTTGATCCCTGGTTCGGACCAGGTATTCCGCAAGTTGTGGAAGTAGTTCCGATCCACCACGTCCTCGGAGGCGAAGATGTTGTCCTTCCATCCCATTGTGATCTCGCTGCCCGGTGCGAAGGTCCAGCGCAGCCACAGGTCCACGGTGAACGCGTCGAAGTCCACGTCATGGCTCGATGAACCATCCTCGAACAGGCCGGTGTATCCGGTCGCGGCCAACTCGCCATCGGGCAATAGGGCATGGTAGCCGACGTAGTGAGCACGGCTCCAGTAGTGGCGCAGGTCCACGTTCAACGAGAGTTCATTGGTGAAGGTGTAGCTGCCTTCCAGTCCGATCTCCGAGGTCCATTGGTCGCGGCGGCCCAGAATGATCCCCTCATCCGCCGTGGCCACCCATCCCACATCGTCGCGTTTGTCCTCGTGCGATGTTCGGAGGATGAAGAAGAGCTTGTCCGTGGACCGGAACCGCTGCTCCAGTTCAACCAGGGAATTGCGCCTGTTGAGATCGTCGAACCGGCGGTGGCCGAAGAACAGGTCCAGTGCGTAGGGGCGGTTGTAGTCGGAACTCACCCAGGCCTCATACAGCACATTGGTGGGGAGGGCATACAAACGGCCAGGGGTTCGGGCCTCGAATTGGTCGTAGGTCCTGATCGGTTCAACGCGGATGGTAGCGCCGAAAGCGGAGAAGTTCTGATGCTTCCAGAATGTATTGACCTCCATGGCCAGGTTGCCGAAGTGGTCCGGCTGGATCACCCGTTCATATTCACCGTTGAAGCCAATGCTCCAGCGCTGCCACGGGGCCTTGGGTCTGTATTTCACGTATTCCAGTTCGGGTTCCACGCTGCGCTGGTTCACCCAGGGCCAGAAACCGAGGTCGTTCGGATCATACTCCGGGGAGAATTCCTTGAAGGCCGCTCCATAGGTGAGTGCTCCCCCTGTTTTGCTCAGTCGCATTTCGTAGGAGTACCCGGGTCTTCGATCCAATACGGGGCCCAACTTCCGGGAGATGCGTCCCACAACGGCACCTTGGACCGTACGCAACTTGTTGTTCAGGAGTACGTCCACCGCGGTGGTGTTGGCGTCGTAGGTGGTGCCCTCCCGCAGTACATTGGTGTTGATCAGGCTCACATATCCGTTGTTCGGTAGTTGCTGATCGACCACCGTGACATTGTAATTCGTGAGCGGGTCGGTAAGCACCTGCCGTGTGTTCCCCAGGCTGTCGGTGATCGTAGCGAATGTGGCACGGGTCAAGGCGTTGAGCACGCCGATGCCCAGACCGCTCGCACCACGACCGCTCACCTTGGTGGCGTTCATCAACTTGCTCACAGCGGGGTCCTCGGTCACTTCATCACCTGCATCCAAGCCGTCGTAGAGCTCATCGCGCAGCAACGGTTCCCCACCGATGCGTCTGCTGTAGAACACATCGCCACGCTGGAAGAGTTCGGTTCCCTCGGTGAAGAATTGGCGGTTCTCGTTGTACTGCACCTCGAACGGGCTGANGTTGAGCACCACATTATCGCTCACCACCTGGCCGAAATCGGGGATCAGGGTCATGTCCAGGGTGTACGCATCGCTNANACCGAGTTTCACATCCATGCCACCGTTGANGGTGCTTGTCCATTNCTTCCGATCCGATCCGTCCATTGGNGAGTGCTGTGCATACACGGATGTATACGGCAGGAGCATCAGGCGCATGGGTGGATCGATCCCGGAAATTCCACTGAGCGTACCACATTGCCGGAGCCAGCCATCCTGCAAGGGGTCCACCGGGTTCCAAAAGCTCTTCTCCCGGGTACGACCCACCAGTCGCATGAATTGCAGACCCCATATCGCGTCCTTTACTATCGGGAAGCGGAAGGCCGAATAGGGTATGCTGATCTCGGCTACCCAGCCTTGGTCGGTGGATCGTGTAGCGCTATACCACACCGCATGCCAGTTCACATCCTCCTCCTCGTTCGCCACAATGGCATCGATCTGCACCCCAGCCGCGGTCACGGTGAACTGGAATCCGTTCCTCCCACTGCGCCAGGGATCAATTGTAACGCTGAATTGGTCGGTGAGCACATCCTCGTCGCGCCCGCTCAACCGCATCATCACGCTGTCGGGGGTGTCGTGGAGCGTCGCGCCAATATGGATGGCCCGGTCGCTGTGGAGTACCCGTACCTCACTACGGGACCGCGAGGGTTCGTTCGGGCGCGGCTCGTTCTGGACGAAATCCGTTGCGATCGCAGCGGTGGACCAGGAAGGTTCGTCGAGCACACCATCCACGATGATCCGTTCAATGGTACGCGCGGTGGTCAGGTTCTTGCACACCAATTGACCGGTCTGGCCGTGTACCATGGCTCCGGAGAACAGTGTTGCCAGGACCAGTCCACGCATTGGCAACGAAGATCGTGCGCAGCTCTGTTCTGATCGGGGTCCTTCCGTCAACAGCAGGTACGGTGGACCAGCCCAAGGGCAACAGAGCGCCTCGTCCGAATTGGAGGAGGCGCTCTGTTCCNGTAGGGTCGTTCAGGCTTCCACCGCTGTCTCCTNGTGGCTGTTCACCAACTTATGCTGCAACTCATTGGGCACGGGCTGGTACGCCAGGAATCGTTCGGTGTACGTACCACGACCCTGGGTCAGGCTGCGCAATGTGGTGCTGTAGCGGTCCAGTTCGGCCAGCGGCGTATGGGTCTTGATCACCTGGTACCGACCGCTGCTGTCCACACCCATCACGATACTGCGTCGGCCTTGAAGGTCGGTCATCACATCGCCCATCAGGTCGGCGGGCACGCGCACTTCCAGCTCTTGGATGGGTTCCATCAGTTGCGGGTCGGCGTTGGTGAATGCCTCGCGGAAGGCTTGCAGCCCGGCGATCTTGAAACTGATGTCGTTGCTGTCCACCGGGTGCATCTTCCCGTCGTAAACGATCACGCGGATGTCGCGTGCGGGCGAGCCGGTCAAGGGGCCTTTCTCCATCTTCTCCATCACGCCTTTGAGAATGCTCGGCATGAACTTGTTGTCGATCACGCCGCCCACGATGCAGTTGTAGAAGACGAGTTTGCCGCCCGTGACCAGATCGTGTTCTTCCTTGCCGCGCACACTGTGGCCGGTGGGTTCGGACATGCCTTCGTACCAGGGTTCGATCCGCAGGTGTACCTCGCCGAACTGGCCGCTTCCTCCGGTCTGCTTCTTGTGCCGGTAACTGGCATCGGCGCTCTTGCGGATGGTCTCCCGATAGGGGATACGCGGACTGCTGAAGACGGGATCCACCTTGTAGAGGTGGTTCAGTTTCCATTTGAGGAGGCTGAGGTGCAATTCCCCCTGCGCACCCACCAACTGTTGCGCGGTCTCGCGGCTGTACGAGAGCACGATGGTGGGGTCCTCCTTCTGGACCTCCAGCAAGGCGGCATGTAGTTTCTCCTCCAACTTCTGGTCAGTGGCCTTCACAACTTGGCGCAACCGCGGCTCGGGGAAGGCGATGGGTCGAAGTTTGATGCTCTTTCCAGGTGAATGGAGCGTGTGTGCGGTGGCGGTGTCCTTCAACTTGATGGTACCGCCGATATCCCCGGCCACGAGTTTCTGCACGGGCTTGCGCTCCTTGCCATCCACGATGAAGAGTTGGTTGATGCGTTCTGTGGAACCGGTGTTGTCATTGACGAGGTCCGTGCCCTCGGTCACTTCGCCGCTCATCACCTTGAACAGGGTGATGTGTCCTGCACGGGGCTCAATGATGGTCTTGAAGGTGAAGAGCACCGCCGGTCCATCGGCCTTGCATTGGAGGCTCCCGCCATCCACCAATTCCTCCGCAGGCATCTCCAATGCTGCAGGAGCCACATTGTCAATGAATCCCATCAAACGGCCACTACCCATGTTGCGCAGTCCGCTGAGGCAGAACACCGGGAAGCAGGTGCGTTTCATCATGCCCTGTTTCAACCCGATCCGCATCTCATCCTCGTCCAATTCGCCCTTGTCGAAGTAGTGCTCCATCAGGGTCTCGTCGTTCTCGGCGGCCTTCTCCACCAATTCCTTGTGCAGGGCCTCGGCGCGTTCCTTCTCGTTGTTGGGGATCGGTTGTTTCTCCGGTTTGCCGCCCGCATCCTTGAAGACGTACATGGTCATCTTCAAGAGGTCGATGATCCGGTGGAAGCCATCGCCTTGCTCCACGGGATACTGCATCACGGTGACCGCACTACCGAAGTGCTCCCGCGCCTGGGCCACGGTACCATCGAAATCGGCGTTCGGATGATCCAGCTGGTTCACCCCGACGATCACCGGTCGATCGTAGCGCTGCAGGTGTTCCCACACCAGATCGGTGCCCACTTCGACACCGTGATGGGCATTGAGCAACAGCACGCAGGTATCGGCCACGCGCAGGGCCGGGATCGTTTCGCCCACGAGGTCGTCCAGGCCGGGCGTATCGATGATGTTGATCTTGTAATTCCGCCACTCGGTGTGCAGTACGGTGCTGTACACGCTGCTTCCCCGTTCGTGCTCCAGGTCGGTATGGTCGCTCACCGTGTTCTTGTCCTCGACTCGGCCGCGGCGTTGGATCAGACCCGCTTCGAAGAGCATGGTTTCGGCCAGCGTGGTCTTGCCGCATCCGTGGGAGCCGAGCAGAACGATGTTCTTGATGTGTTTCGCATCGAAGATCTTCATGGCACAATAGGGTTGTTGGTGGATGTTGGGGTGACATGCCACCGTGGAGGTCCCCTCCGGGCCATGCAACACGGTCCGGAGTAGGACGCGCGGAGGATGGCTTGAAAGTACGGCTATATATCGGATCCACCAACCGGCCGGTGCTCCAGGAAGAACCCCGGTGTTCCCGGGGTTCATAGCCATGGTGGTGCGGTTTCAGTTCAGGACCTCAGGTTCCCGATCACCTTGCAGTCGTTTGAAGCGCGTGAGCACCTCTTTGTAACTGCCGGGGAGATTCAGGTCCTTCATCGGATCGAAATCGAGGTCCTTCGCCGCGTATTCGGCATACGAACGTTCAACCTGTTCTTTCGCATCGGGCGCCTCCGCTTCCTTCGGTTTCACCGTCGTGGGCATTTTGCTCATGAGCACCGTTCGTGAAGGGGACGTAAGTATCGTGCTCGCTTCACGAGGCGCCGAATATAGGACCGGATCGGGCCATCGTCAACAAGGATCGGGGGGATACTTGGACTTTCATGAGAGGCTTCCCGCGATCTGCCTGTTGGGGTTAATTTTCCGGACCTCAGGGGCGCATCACGTCGGCATCCCGGGGGGCGATCATGAAAAGAATCCTTGCTTCCATCGGACTCTGCCTGTGCCACCTCCTTGGCTCGGCACAGGTGAATGACAAAGGGACCTTTCATGCGGCGGTCGGTATCGCTGGCGGTGCGCATGCCACCACCTATGAACAGCATTTCCTGATCACCACCACCACCGAGGATGGAGCCGCCACGGTGACCTATCCCATCGAACTGGGATTCGGACTTGCCCGTGTGTTCAGTCTGGGCTTGCTCTTGGAGCCGGGCACCTACCTGGATTCGCTGGCCACGGAGTCCAATCGGTTGCTCACCTTAGCGATCCAACCCCGGTTCTACTTGGTGAACCATGATCGTTTCGCATGGATGGCCTCGCTGCAATTGGGTACGAGTGCGCTGCGCTATCAGGTGGAGGAGGGGGCGATNCGGTATTCGTCCAACTACCGGGGTGGTCATTTCGGGCTGAGCACGGGCCTGGGCATGTACTTCGGCGAACGGGTCGGGATCGATCTGCATCTGCGCTACATGGCCACCTCCATGGACATCAAGGACCACGAGGTGAATGGCCAACAAGTGGATCTGGCGTTGTGGAGCGCCAACCTGTCCACCAGGGGAGTGGCGGTACAGGCCTCCTTGGCCTTCAAGTTCTGACCCGGCCCTCGGCTGTTTGGAATGCACAGAGGTTGTACCGGGCCTTCGCACGGGATCGACCCACTAAGCCCGTGGATCACCAGGTCCGGACCAAGGTGTAGCTGGTCGGTTGACTTGTTCAGTGGCGCGCAATGGACCGGATCGCAAACCTGCCTACATTTGCCGCCCGCCGGAGCAATTCGGTGGTATGCCTCCCTAGCTCAGCGGTAGAGCAGCTCATTCGTAATGAGCAGGTCGCCGGTTCAAATCCGGCGGGAGGCTCTGTTACAGTAGCAAGCCCTTCAGCGCAAGTTGAGGGGCTTTGCTTTTAGGGTATTCGTAAACGATTCGTAAACAAAAGTTCGCTGAGAGCATGGCAATGGAGCCTTAGATGCCAAACGACCACTATGTATCATCCTGTTTAGCTTCATGGTCTCATCCTATCGTTTCTATGAACAAGCCACGGACAATACGGCAGATGTCGGATCGCGAACTGAGCGACCTGGAGATCAAACTGTCCAAGGCGTACAAGGAAGCGAGGGACGCGGTGGCAGCAGGGAGTCCGGTTCCGAAACAACCGACGCCGGCCGTTCAGAAGTTGGTGGACAACCACATTGCAAGGCTGTACAAGACCCAGGTGCCGGCTGGCATACAGTAGTGGTGTGAAATGTGACACCACGACCCGATGCCGTACCCCAGGAAACGAGAGCACTTGACCGACAAACAGCGGAGCCGGTTGGTACTCTTCCTCGCGGGCCGGATCCGGGACAACCGGGAGGCCAAAGAGCAGGGGCGACCATTGCCATACCCGGACCTGGAGAAGGACGGCCCCGACCAGCTCGACGAACCCGGCCAAGCACAAGACCAGACCCCGCCGTACACCGAACACCAACCCGAGCCATGAACAAGGACCAGCCCGAACGAGAGCAGGTTTCGCTCCAATCTAAGCGCGTGGAAGTGCTCACGGAGGATGAGCTGATGAAGTTGTTCGACAAGGAGTGCGCAGAGGCGTCCGCATACCTGATCGAGAAGTTCGGGAGCCCTCACATGTGCATTGATTATGGTTCGTACGAAGACTGGAAACGTGCTCGGCTAGGTCTACCACACCAAGACGGCGTGTGAGGTATGGAGCCGACACATTTCCCCCGGAGAAACCTGTAGAGTCGCGCCCTTCCCCGGAGGTGCGCGCCTGCCCACGGTGCCCCGGTGTAAAAGTGCGGCGAACGACCTCGGCCCGTCTGTGAGCGGGGCCGCTCCCGGCCGGGTGGGACCCCTATTCCGGCCTATGCAGTAACTCCGGAAGGAAGTTTCCCCACACGGTACACCGCAGTGGCCTGAAATGCGGGTACCCTTCCCGGGATGTAGGAACGGCTTGCTCCTCGACTATTTGGCTGGGGTGAACTGAGCGGTACCATTGGGTGGTGTCACGACCCGGATGCGTACATCGTTCGGGATGAGCACTGGCAGGTTTACCAGGACAAAGGCTCCCCACCGGCGGTCGTACGTATCCGTCGCCGCATCATAGCCAGCGCCAGCGTAGAGGAAGGTCGCCCCATGATCCTGAATCACGATCATCTTGAGTTCGCCTTTCTCGATAGCCACCGATGCCCCTTCTGCCAGTGTGGTTAGAAACCATCCTTTCGCGTCCGTCGTGTAGTAGCGATCTGCTGCATAGGGCCCGCCGATTTCGAATGGAACCTGGCCGTAGCTGACCGTGGAACACATAGTGAAGGCCAAGGCGAGGATAGTGCTGCGCATGGGTTGAAATGGTGAGCGCGGAACCACCGCCGAGCCGTTCACCGGAGGCTTGCGACAGCCTAGAGAGCACGGACTACAACAGCAGCCCGCGCCCATAGGCACAGCCTGTGAAGTAGTCCTTCAGCTCGTCTAGTAAGGGTGTCGCAATTCCCGGTGACGAAGGACCGGCGGTTGCCCGCCTTTATGTGGTCCGAAAGTAAGGAAGGCTTGCCCTTGGTTGCATGCGAACGTTAGCGCCGCTACGTTCAGAACTCTCCATCATGTGCCCGGCACTCTTCCACCGGGTGTTGTCGTTCCATCTGGAATAAGTAGGTTGGTGGAATGGACATGGAGCTAGCCCAGGACCTGGACATTGCGCTATCGGTCATTACGAACGGTGACCCCTCATTTCGAGTTCTAGACGGTGAACACAAAACAGCGAAGTGCATTCTCCGGAGCGATATTCACGCATACCTGATGCAACATGTAAGTGTCGCGAACCGTGACACTGACTACATCGATCATCTGCTTTACCTGCTATATCGTCACCAGTATATCTGCCGTTCGGTGCACGATGATCATTTCCAACCGCACGCGCCAGGACGGTTGTTCCTCAAGAAAGGAGGGTACGAGGGTCGTGTTAGGGATCTTGAAGCAGAATCCGCCCGCCGCGAAGCAGAGCGTGTGGCCGAACACAATGCGAACGTTAGCGCGGTGGAAAGCGCAAGTCGTGCCAACCGACAAGCTACCTACGCAAACAGATGGGCACTAGTCTCGGCTGCTAGCGCAGTGCTTACAGTCATCCTGACCTTTGGCCCTTCAGCACTTCGCAGCATCTACGAATGGAGTTCCGAGAGGAAGTCCGACACGGGTGCAGAGACACCACGAGCAGCGGACCATAGAAATTCGGTTCATACAACGGAAAGCTCTATTAGCCACCCGCTACCTACTTCCCGCGAGGATGCTATCGGTGAACCAGCTCTGCGGTCGGATACGGCATCAATCTCGCCCAACGAAAACTGATGATGACATCCCATTGATCGAAATGTTCTGAATACTGCTGCCCTGCGGTTTGGCGCTCCCGTAATGAGTCAAATCCTGCCGTTCTCTGCAGGTGTTCTCGCGCGCGCGTGTAACACGCCCTCCAAAATTACGGCTCCCTTCGGCGCTGATTGGGGGCTCCTCTGGTAGTAATCGCGACGGGTCAGATGCGCAGACCCTCCCCCGGGTAGGGTTGCTTTCGGACTGCAATTTTCTCACCTACGGGTGGGAGCATTCAGCGGTTGCCGCTGAACCGTGAATTGCAACATTCTCACATCTTGTGATCAAGGGTGAGAATGTTGCAGAATGGGCTTCTGGGTTGATACCGACTTCGGCCCTCAGTTCTTCCACCTTCGAGGCGATCAATCTGCGCAGTGAAGCCTTCAATCCGTTTGGTGCATGTTCCGCGTAGAGTTCATCCAGCGCTTTCCGTTTTCTGCTCCGTTGACTGGGTGATAGACCAGCCCAGTAACTGGGGTCGTTCGCTTTGCTGAGCAGTTCCTGTTTCTTTCTCGTCAACCCCGAAACGGTTAAACCAGGCTCCACGATGAGGAGTTCATCGAATAGGGTCAGTAGTATTTCATGCAGGCGGTTCCAAATGGTCGGGCTGCAGAGGTCTTCCAGTGTTTCAATCTTGATGCCGTGCCGCTCTAGTGCTCGCCGCTTCTTGATTTTCACCTCGAACCTGAGAATAGGCCCAGTCTGTCCGGTATCTACTGCCTTGTCGTAGATCTTGAACTCGAACTCCCCATGCGTGATGACTATCCCATCCGCGACGGTTCTGATCTTCGGCATCCGTGACGAGCCTGTCGTTCTGTGCATGAGAATGTGTAACAGGACCAGCGGCGTTTGGGTAGGCGGGATGACGTTCACCGCAACCTCGAACTTTGACACCTTCAGGCTATCCGGCCGCAAAGCGAGAGGCTCGCACAGCATGTTAACTGATGCGCAGAACTGCTCAAAGGTGAAGTCCTTCCAGTTGTTCCCGTGGTAGAGCTTATGGAAGCTTCCTCCAATGCGCTTGCAGTGTGAGCCATCGCCCCTGAATGTGAAGTTGTTCCACTTGGCTATGCTCCTGGGATGTCCACTCTTGCTCGGTGTTCGATCACGCCAGGGTAACAACGCATGCTCGCGCAAGCGTCGTTGGGACGACTCATGAGTCAGTAGATTCGTGCCATCCATGGTTCACCATGTGAGATGCATTGAACGAGCCGGGATAGCGTTGCACCGCTCCCGGCTCACTTGTTCTCCATGCG
>Ga0056914_10001121_pt1 | contig 20252 bp, 9 predicted proteins | sample TNRBio252014_DNA_FD_55168 | JGI IMG/M metagenome (GOLD analysis project Ga0056914, IMG submission 55168) | Wastewater treatment Type I Accumulibacter community from EBPR Bioreactor in Madison, WI, USA - TNR Reactor_6/25/2014_ DNA | ecosystem: Engineered > Bioreactor > EBPR > Anaerobic-Aerobic >...
TGTTTTTATGCGGGATACTTGCAGCTTTTGCGCAAGTACTTCCTGAAAAAGGCGTGCCGTTGCTACAAAGCTACTCCCCTGCGCAATACCAAAACAAAGGCAAGATTTGGGACATTTGTTCCGCCCCAAACGGCATCGTCTACATGGCAGCCGATAAAGGCCTGCTGGAATATGATGGAAAAACATGGAACGCTTTCAAAGGCAGCAATGGATTTACCCGGTCGTTGATGGTTGCAAACGACTCACTGATTTATACCGGTTCTGACCTCGATTTTGGTGTTTGGAAAAAAAACAAGTATCAGCAATTCGACTACACTTCCTTATATCCCTTTCAAAAGGTGGTTCAGGACATCAACGAAGAGTTTTGGCAAATTCACCAACTGAATGAGGGCATCATTTTCGTTTCCTCCCTCAATTTATATATACATAAAAACCAGCAATTGGTCAGGATAGCGGCGCCTTACAAATTCTCAAACAGCTTTTTGGTAAATGGCAAACTGTATTTTGCCGACGAAAAAAATGGCTTATATATTTTCGATGGTTTCGCCCTGAAAAAATTATTTGAATATCCCGAAAAGGCAATATTTCATATTTCAGGTATTTACCAGGATGCAGGGGGGCTGGTCATTGTCACCCGGGATTTGGGATTGTACCGCTATACAGCCGGGAATTTAAGCCGCCTGGAAAATATGCTTTCCGAAAACCTGAAAGCCGATAAAGCATTTAGTTTTGAGCGGATCGGCAATACGCATATCGCTATTGGCACCGTACTAAAAGGCTTGTATATCAGCAATTTGGATGGAAAAATCATACACCACATCAACCGAAACAAAGGGTTGCCCAGCAATACCGTTTTGGCTTTACATTACAGTCCATCGGGAAAATTATGGCTGGGGATGGATTATGGCGTATCTTCTTTGAATTTGAAAAACGATTTCACCACCTTCTATGATTACAAAGGCGACTATGGCGCCGGTTACACCGCATCGTTGAAGGATGGGATATTTTATCTGGGAACCAACCAGGGGTTGTATCGTGCAAAATGGGAGGAGTTGAACAACAACATGCCACATTTCAGGTTACAACTCATCCCGGAAACAGAGGGGCAGGTATGGACATTGGAGCATATAGGCAATACGTTGTTCATGGGGCACGACAAAGGGCTGTTCACCGTACAGGAAAATACAGTGGAAAAGGTAGGCAGCCAGGAAGGTGTCTGGACCATCCTGCCCTACAAAAATTATTTACTGACGGGGAATTACAATGGCATTTCTGTATTCAGTAAATCCGGCTCAAATTGGACTTTCCAAAAGAAAATAGACCTCATTTCAGGTTCCTGCAATCAGGTAATGTTCGAAAAAGATAATATCCTGTGGGTGAATATTCCCAATTTTGGTGTCATCAGGGCTGAATTAGACCATAACATGACCCCTTCCGACAGGCTGATTTTCCCGGAAGACAGCCTTGAAGGGAGCGACCCGTATTTATTGAAAAATGAACAAAAAATACAGCTCATCACCGACCAGTTTCAATACAGCTATAATGCAGTAGAAAAGAAATTTGTCAGGGAACCCAAATCAATCAATCCTATGACCGTGGAGGGGCTTTTGCCGGGCATTTATCAGCCCCGTGCATTGCATCCCGATTATGAGTTTTTCCCTACGAGCAACGGCTTCGTTTTGAAGCACCTAAAATCTAATCATGATACCGCCAAAGCAAAATACACATTGGTGCTCCGGAAAATAGAAGCTTTTAATAACGACGAAAAAATAGCCGTTTACCCGGGGATGAAAGTGCCATACCACCTCAGTAATTTCAAGATTGAGTACATGGTACCCAATCACGAAGAGGTTTTATACCAATACCAATTGAATGATACGGAGGAATGGAGTGACTGGGCATCCGACCATTCCATCGAACTGATCGGGTTGGACGATGGCGAAAACATACTCAATATAAGGGCAAAAATAAAGGAGGAAATAATCACCGATACCTATTCCTTATCGCTCCGTGTTGCTACGCCCTGGCACCGATCCTGGCTCGCTTTTGCGGGGTATTTTTTATTGGCAATTCTCGCAATATTTTCTATTCTTGGCTGGAAAGAGCGATCCCTGAAAAAGCAAAAGAACAAATTGTTAATCAAAGAACAAGCCGCCCTGCAGGAACAAGCCGAAAAACACCAACAAGAGTTACTGCATCTGGAACAGGAAAGACTGCAAGCCGAATACGAACAGTTAAAACAACAGTTAAGAAACAAAACAATAGAATTGGCCAACAAAGCCAAGGAGAACGAAGCGAGAAATCGCCTGCTCCTGACGCTGAAAGAAAAAGGTGAACAGGCTCAGGAAAACCCTTCCATTGCCAAAATGAAATGGAAAGAGGTGGAAAGGTTGCTGGATTCCTATTTAATGGTGGAAGACAAAACCTTTGAAATCCAGATGGATGAGTTGCATCAGGAGTTTTTCAAAAAGTTAAAAACGCAATTTCCAGGCCTCTCAAGCCACGACCTGCGGTTGTGCGCCTATTTGAAAACAGGGATAGACTCCAAAGAAATCGCCGAAATTTTAAATATCCAGCCTTCCAGTTTTTACATCAGCCGCTCCCGTTTAAGAAAAAAACTCGAACTGAAAGCGGATGAGAATTTGTATGATTTTTTGAATGCGATTTAGGTATATGCATTATAACTACCCCAAAATCCCTTCCTCGCTCGCGCGATGGCTCCGCCTCGCGTGTCCTATTCACCGGGTTCCACCCGGCCACAACCAAAACATGGTCACCCCAAAATCCCTTCGATCTCCATCAACTCCTCCCCACTGAAATCTAAGTTCTTCAAACAAGCCAAAGAATCCAGCAACTGTGCCGTGCGGCTTGCACCGATCAGCACCGAAGTCACACGCGGGTCTTTGAGCAGCCAGGCCAACGCCATTTGCGCCAAAGATTGGTGGCGTTTTTCCGCAATCGCGTTCAGTTTTTGAAGTTTTGACACCACCGCCTCCGTAATAGCCGATGTTTGCAGGAATCCATGCGGCTTGGCGGCACGGGAATCCGCTGGAATGCCTTTCAGGTATTTATCGGTCAGCAACCCCTGCGCCAACGGTGAAAACGGGATGCAGCCCACGCCTTCCTGTTCCAGTACGTCCATCAAACCGCCTTCCACCCACCGTTCAAACATCGAATATTTGGGCTGGTGAATGAGGCAGGGCGTACCCAATTGCTTTAGAATCGCTACTGCCCGTTCTGTTTGTTCGGCGGAATAATTCGAAATCCCGGCGTACAATGCCTTGCCTTGCCGAACGATCAAATCCAACGCGCCCATCGTTTCTTCAAGCGGGGTGTCGGGGTCGGGCCGGTGGCTGTAAAAAATATCCACGTAGTCTAAGCCCATGCGTTTGAGGCTTTGATCGAGGCTTGCCACGAGGTATTTTTTGGAACCCCATTCCCCGTAAGGGCCTTCCCACATGTGGTAGCCTGCCTTGGTCGAGATGATAAGCTCGTCGCGATAAGGCAAAAAATCCTGTTTGAGAATGCGCCCGAAATTCTCCTCGGCAGAACCCGGCGGCGGGCCGTAATTATTCGCCAAATCGAAATGAGTAACGCCTTTGTCGAACGCTACGCGCAACACATCGCGGTAGTTTTCATAGACGTCTACGCCGCCAAAATTGTGCCACAAGCCCAAAGAAATGGCGGGCAACCGGAGGCCGCTATTGCCGCAACGGCGGTAAGGAAGCTGTTGGTAACGGTCAGAATTTGCCTGGTAATTCACAGATTGGTAGAGATTTTGAGACGCAAAATATGAAAAAATGCGACCGCGGGGGTCGCCCCTACCCTTTTAAAATCTTCTTGTATTGCTGCTCATCGCGCAGCACATTGACCGCTTCTTTGATTTCTTCATCGTTGCGCAGCCCGATCTGGATTTTGCCATTTTGGTAGTAGTAGCGGCCTGCAATTTCTTTTTCGATCAGGTCTACAATGGCGGCTTTGTGTTTGAGCATTTCGCTCTTTTTGGCCGCTTTGATTTTGTTTTCGATGGCTTTTACATCCCCATCAAGCGAAAGCGCCTCTTTTTTGCCTGCTTCCAAAAGCTGCTTCAGCAGTTTTTCAGCATCTGAATCGTACTGGAAGCCGCGCTGTTCTACAAATTTCACAAATTCGTCAAACTCGGTAAACTGGAAATCCAGCACCGGAGCGATGGTTGGGTGCGCTAAACAGTATTGTGTGACATAGCCAAAAATGAGGTCCTGCGCGATCAGGTTTTTTACCACCGGAATGTCGGCGGCGTGATCCAGCACAAGGTCCGGCTTTACCCCTCCGCCATCGAGTACTTCGCGGCCATTGCGCGTTTTAAAAGCGGTGCGGCGCGAGTCTGCAATTTCAACCGGCTCCCCGTTTTTGTATTCCACGCTTTGGATGCAGCGCTGGCTTGGAATGTAGTATTTGGCCGTCGTCAGCTTCACTTTCGAATTGTAGCCAATGTCGCGGGTGTTTTGCACCAAACCTTTGCCGTAAGAGCGCTGGCCGATCAGGATGCCCCGGTCGTAATCCTGAAAAACGCCGCTCACAATTTCAGAGGCCGAAGCCGAACCTTTGTCTATCAACACCGCCAGCGGGATGCTTTCGTCAACTGGCGTCCCGTTGGTTTTATAGCTGCGATCCCACTCCTTTACTTTGCCTTTGGTGGTGACCACCAATTCGTTTTTCGGAATAAAAACATTGCAGACATCTACTGCTTCGTTGAGCAAACCGCCTCCGTTGTCCCTCAGATCGAGGATGACCCCTTTCATTTCGGGGTGCTTTTTCTTCAGTTCGGAAAGCGCATTGGCGACATTCATCCCGGCAGCCCGGGTGAAGGTCGTCAGGGTGATGTAGCCGATGTCGCCGCTCACCATCTCATAATAAGGTACATTCGGCACTTCCACTTCCGAACGGATGAGTTTCACTTTGAAATCCCCATCCTTACCCGGTCGGTTAATGGTCAGCTCCACTTCGGTGCCGGGGAATCCCCGCAGGATATTATTCAGGGCCTCCGGGTCTTTGCCTTTGGCGTCTTTGCCATCCACCGCCACAATCTGGTCGCCGGGTTTGAGTCCCGCCTTATCCGCAGCCTGGTCTTTGTACAATTCGGTGATGGTGACATAATCGCCGATCTTTTTACTCAGGGCGCCAATGCCATTGTATTTGCCTTCGGTCATGAAGCGGTAGCTCTCGATGTCCGTTTCAGAAATGTAGTTGGTGAAAGGATCCAGCGATTCCACCATGGCGTCTATCCCCGTTCGCATGAGTTTGCCAGGGTCCACGTCGTCTACATAATACGTATTGATCTCCTTATAAAGGGTAGTGAAAATTTCGATATTTTTGATGATCTCGAAGTAGCGGTTGTTTGGCGAAAAAGTAGCGGCAGTTGCCAATACTAAGACTAAGCCAATTCCAACCCATTTGGTGATGCTGCGCTTCATTAAGTGTAAATTTTTCAAAATTAAGAATAGCTCTTACCGAAGATACACTCAATAACGACAAAAGTTAGCGGATGGTGGATGAAAAAAGGGGGGATTTTAAAAAAGTTGAAGGCACTTGAAATTAGCGATGCTCATCACTTGTCAAGCTTTTGAGCATTTTTTTTTATTTTTTTTTCTTCTTAATGCACTGAAGGGGATAGGTAAAGTGAGAGGCGACATCGTTTTCAAATCAAAAAACAAGTCGAATTTTTACTTTAAATTACTGAATATCATAAATTTAATTTAAAATCATCAATCAAATAAAATCCAGTAATTCAAGAAAATGTACTTATTTTTAAGTCCCCGTCGTGCGACATTTGTATTGTCAAAAGGAAAGAAGACACACAAACAAGAAACTGAAATGAAAACAACAAATCATAATCTCTGAAAAAGACGACGACCACACTAACAAATCAATAACGTATATCAGCAATCGCTAAAAGATTTGTATTCAAAGGAGTTTGTATCTGAAGGGCCGCTTATAAACGGCTCAATACCCACAGATGCAAGAGATACTCCTATTGTTAAGATTTTGAGGGTATCAAAGGATATCCTCTTTTTTTGGTATGTAGATAGCCTCTCAAAGCTCGTTTAGAAACCGGTTGGTAACCCCAGCCGGTTTTTTTATTTCATCTTGTTTCTTCTACGGAGCTCCTTCAAAATAGTTTCAGCTTTTTTTCATATTTATTCCACTTTTTCTGATTCCACATAAAATAATTCGGTCGCCACCCGAAACTCAGCTTCCGATACTTGCTCCAGCACCGTTTCCTGCCAGCCTCCGGTTTTGGGCTGCACCACCCGGTACGCGCCTTTTTTTCCAAGCATCACCGGCATATCAAAAGCGGGTACGTCTGCTTTCCACTGGTAGCGAACCAGGAGGTTTTTNCCNTGTGGAANCAATTGGTATTGCAGGGTNGGAATAGACGGATGGTAGAGATATTGCTCAAAAAACGACGCATAGTCGCGGGCGGTGCACTGTTTCACGTAGTCCACAAATTCTTTCGTGGTAATATTCGACAGGGCATAGCGCTGATAAAACCCCTTCAGCAGATCGAACCACTTCGCGTCGTCATTGATGGCATGGCGCAGGGTGTGCAAAATCCAGGCGCCCTTGTAATAGTGGTCGCTGCCTTCCCAGTTTTCCCAATTTACATTNGCNGGCCCTACGATGGGTTCGCGGTTGTAGATGTAAGGCCGCTGACTGGTCAGGTAGCGAACGGCGTCTTCGTAGTTGTAGGCNCATTCTACGTACAAAGCTTCCATGTAGGTGGTAAAAGATTCGTGGATCCACATTTCGGACAGATCCTGGCAACTGATGCTGTTGCCGAAATATTCGTGGCCGGTTTCGTGTACGATGATGTAGTCCCAGTCCATATCGCGCGGGATCATGCCACCGAGGTATCCGCGCATGTATTTGTTGCCATAAGCGATCGCCCCCTGGTGCTCCATGCCCAGATAAGGCGTTTCCACTAAGGCAAANCCGTCGCGCCAGAACGGATATTTGTCAAAAAAGCGCTCGTAGCAGGCCAGCACTTTGTGAACCTGCGCAAAATGTTTTTTTGCTTTCGCCACATTGTAGGGCAACACGTAATAATCGAGNGACAGCGTATCGCCATCGAATGCCGTGTACACCTCCGAAAATCGGCTGTATTTGGCGATGTTNACCGTTACGTTGTAGTTGTTGATGGGATAGGAAACGAACCAATCGAAGCGGCGGTATTCTCCCTGATCCACGATGCGNCGCAGGTTGCCGTTGGCTACGCAATTCAGCGGCCGCGGCGTCGAGATGCGGATGGACATGCTGTCGGGTTCGTCCGAAAGGTGGTCTTTNTTGGGCCACCAGAGGCTGGCGCCGTCGCCTTCGCAGGCTACCCCGATCCACGGATCNCCGTTTTTGTCTGTTTCCCACACAAACCCGCCGTCCCAGGGNGGGTTGGCCGCCGCNTGCGGTGTGCCGGAGTAGTACATCCGGATGCTGCCTTTCGAGCCTGCCTGTTGCTTTTTTGCAAANGTGACAAATACCGCATTGTGGCGCCGCTTGAAAGTCAGTTCCGTTTTGTCCTGCATGATGCGTTCCAGCTTCATGTTTTCGTACAGGTCTACCTGCAGGGTTTTGAAGTCTTCTTTCACGGTGTAGAACATGTCCACATACCCGCCGATGCTGCGTTCCGCCACATTTACCCGGATGTTGAGGTCGTAAAACGTCACATCGTAGCAGGTGCGCTCGGGGCGCAACATGCCGCGCAGGGTGTCTGCTTCGGTGAAGTTGTATTGGTCATAAAAATCGCGCTGCCCGTTGGAGGGGCCGCAAGCGCTCAACAGCAGCAAAAACGGAATGAGGAGCCGGAGTTGGTTCATGTTGTTAAGGGTTGTTGGAAAGAATGATGCGGCAAGATACGATGAGGAGAGGGAATTTGATGGGGGGAGTTTTTGTTTGGGGCAGGAGCCCGAATAATACAAGGCACGAGGCGGAGCCTCAGCGCCAGCGGGGAAACAGGGCTGTCGCGAATATTGAGGGCGCGATGTTTTTTACATACAAGGCGCTAGGCGGAGCCTTGGCGCCAGCAGGGGGTAGGCAGATTTTAGGCAGGCAATAAAAATTCCCAATAATTCTCAGGCGTTATCACTTTGAATGTTGCTTCCGGGTAAGCATTCAGAAAAGTCTTCGGCGCTCGAACAGTTTTGATCGGGTGCCATTTAAACTCATACGATTCAAGTTTACCGTCGTATTCTTCAAGATAGTCAATTTCTTGTTGTTGTTGGGTACGCCAAAAATAGGTATTTCGCCATATTCGATTGTGTTTCAGAAATTTGACGCGCTCGCTGACCATAAAATTTTCCCACAGTACTCCAATGTCTTGTCGGACAGCGAGCGGCTGGAATGCACTCAACAGGGCATTTCTGATGCCGTTGTCATAGAAATAGATCTTGCGGCTTTTTTTTAATTCAGTAGACACGTTTCGGGAATATGAACTTAAGCGAAAAACGATGAAAGTTTTTTCCAACAGGTCAATATATCGCTGTACCGTAGCGTGATCGCTCTCTATTAATTTAGCTAAATAATGATAGGTAATTTCGGAGCCAACCGCCGTTGCAAGAGCTTTGAGCAATTTAGGAAGCAAATCGGGCTTTCGTACATCCTGAAACGTAAAAATATCTTTGTACAGGTAACTGACGGCCAGTTCGTTCAGCACATTTGACTCGTCGCCGACACTATTTACGACATCAGGGTACATACCGTAAATCAGCCGATTATGCAGTTGGCTCCTTTCCTGTAGTAAATGTGTCTGCGCTACCATCTCCTGCGTCGAAAACGGCAATAGCAAATACTCCCATTTCCGGCCTGTAAGTGGTTCATTCAGGATATTGGAAAGCTCAAAGGCAGAGGATCCGCTGACAATCAACTTGACTGCGGGAAAATTATCAGTAATTAGTTTTAGCACGATGCCAATATCACGCACACGCTGGGCTTCGTCAATCAGCACTAAAACAGCATCTCCCAACAGGAGCCGCATCTCCGCTATACTCCTGACGCTTTGCAAGCCCTCCCGGGTAATGGCCTCATCGCAGTTCAAAAATAACTGCTTCCCACCTGTTCTTCGGGCAATTTCTCTCAGTAATGTGGATTTACCGGTTTGCCGGGGGCCAAGTATTAGCAGAGCTTTGGAGTCTGAAATACGAGATTCCAGAAAATGAAGTGCGGTGCGATTAACGAACATTTATATCAATTTTGAGATCATAATCGCAAAATTAGATAATAATTTGAGATTACAATCGCAAAATACTATAAAAATTCTTTTTGATTAGCAACCCAACCGCCAACGGGAATTTTCAGTGTTTTTCCAGGAAGTCGTTTGTTGGGCTTACTTTTTAACGCAGAAAGGTATACGGCAGAACCGGCGTCGTTCGGGCAGGAGCCCGAATAATAAAAGGCACGAGGCGGAGCCTCAGCACCAGCGGGTCTAAACAAACTACTTCGCTCTCCATTGGTTCAGCATTTCCCGATTTTCCAAAAATGTTTCATACTGTTCGTCAGTCATTCATCGCCATCAAAATTATCCGATAATTTCCAAATCTCCAACCCTCTCTCAAAAATTCCTCATTTACACCGACTATCCAAGCCATCAAATCGGCAATCGCCACCCAATAACCAGTACACCAATAACCAGTAACCCCTCAATACACCAATTTCATCAACTTCAGCCTGTTCCTCCGCTCACTCGGCACCACCACCGCGTTCGCATCCACCTGCACGGCGTCCTTAAAGCGCAGCTTGAGGTCTAAATGTTCGGTGCTGAGCAAGCCCTTGCGGTTGTATTCGCCGAGGGCGTTGAGCACGTATTCGCTCACCGTGTTTTCCTGTCGGATTTCGTCGTTGAACAGAAAGCGCAGGTTGCCGGGCGTTTTGAAAAGGAAATAGGAGGAATAAATGCCGTTGTCGTCCTGAGAATACTGCTTTTTGTGGAGGATACTTTTCCAGTGGGTTTCGCCGTCGGGATGCACGGAGATGACGATCAGTTCGTCGTAGTAGTAGTCTATCACAGCGCGGGCGCCACTGTCGTAGAAGTTGCGGTTGGTGGCGCCGGAGCGCCGTTCCATTTGCCGGTTGCGCTCAATGATGATCAGCACGCCCCCGTCGCGGCGCAGCACCACTTCCTGCACATTGACTTCCGAAATGCCCTTGTTTTTGATGTTCTCTTTGCCCAGCAGCGTGGCTACGAATGCGTCGTCGAAAGGCTGAAACTGCAATATGTGCCCGTTTTCCTGATGCGGATCAATGCTGAGGAAAAAATACCCTTCGGCGCGTTCTAAGTTCTTTTCGTAATACAGGCCGGCGCCGACTAAGCGCTTATTCAGGTTGTCGTACGAAAAATAAACGTCGTAGGTAAGCTTGTCTTCTAATACCACCTGGTAGCGACCGTCGGCTTCCATCGGGTCGCCGGAGCATTCGACCACTTCGTAGTAATGCTGCTTCCGTTTTGATTTGTAGTTATTGCGCTCGATGATGAGGAACATCCGGCCTTCGTTGTCTACGGTGACCTCAAATTCATCCATTCCAAAATAAAAATCACTGAGCGAAAAGCTTTTTTCCCAAAGGCGATCCAACGTACCCAAATCGAGGGCACAAGCGCGCACAATATTTTGTTTTTCAACATAATAAACGATAGCCTTGGTCTTATCATCCGAGCGCACTACTTCAAAACCCGGGCTAAAAAAGAGGTAGCCGTAGTTCATGATCGTCGCAGAGTCTATCAGGTTGGCTGCCGGATCGTAGCGATGGGCTTTCAAAATGGTATGGCCTTTATGCCGGTAGTGGTACAACAGGGTAAAGTCGGTTTTGCTGCCAATGACTTTGATGACTTTCGGGGATTTTTTGTCCAACTCCAGCGTCTTGCTCCAATTAGGTTGCAGGCGCTCGTCGAATGATTGTACCTCGTATTCTGTATTGCGGTCGCGAAAGAGGAGCATATTTCCCCGCAAATCGCCGATGAGTTCGTACCCGGCGTCGTTGCGCAGCGAAATTTCTTCTGAAACGGTAATCGCTTGCCCGAACAGTATGGCGCTCCAGCAAAGCAGCATGACAATAGTCGTAATCCTTTTCATAGCCTGATATTGAATTTGATGCGTACAAATGCCTTTCGTTCTCTCATCCCAACGGCGCGAATAAAGTTACGGCATTGCGCTGTAATTAAGGAACAAAAAAAAACAAGGCAGGTTCGCAAACCATTATATTGAGTTCAAAACCGGGCAGTTTTAATGAATTCAGGAAACAAAAGCACTCGCTTAACATCTGCTGAATTGAAAAGGAAAGGCTGTACATCTGCAGCAAGTTCTTCAAAATCATTTTTCCGGCAAATCCCCTCCAGATGGTCTCGTAAGGCTTCCGGTGTTGATACTCCAAGCCTGTTCTTTAGGAATGCGTAATTGGGCTGGGTTCTGCTACAAAGAAAAACAGTATCAAAAAAATCACGTCCTTTAGGCTGTCGTCGCTCCGTCATGGCTACTATTTTTTGGCTCAACAACAAATCCAAAGGCGTGCAGGGAACGGTTGTAAACACATCAAATTTATTCAGAAATACCCGTTGCGGTTCAAAAGAAAAATGCTGTGGTTCGGTATCGAGGTTTATTAAAATTTTCGCTTCCCGATGCCCGCTCAATCCAGCTTCGTACAATAATCCCGGAAAACGGATGTAACAATGAAATGCACTTCTCATGACATTTCGGATTTCCACAGTATATCCCTGCCGCTCAAGTCCCAATTTCAGCAGTTCCGAAACCGCTTCAAATTCTGACGCTGCAAGATCAAAATTGTCGAAGTCTAAATCTTCTGAAAATCGTTGGTTGTCATGAATAATCCGCAAGCAGGTACCTCCCAGAAAGGCAAACTTGGTTGCGAAATGGCTTTCAAACAATAACTCGAGGATTTTGTGTTGAAGGTATTCCCGCAAAAGAAAATCACTCCTGTCGTGTAAAAAATCCGGGTAAAACCGCCGTATTTCAGACAAGGATATCATGGGCTTGGGTTAAAAAGTTGAGAAATTTATCAACCCTGGTTTCAAGAGATTTAGAATTGAAACGGCTCGCGTATTGCTTCAAAATTTCGGGTTGAAGACGTTCTTTTAATTCGAAGGGATTGAGCCGTAATTCATGAAATTGGTCATCTGTGGCAATTTCAGGAAACAGGTAGAAAAAATCGAGTAATGCCTTTGCCGGATGCGCTATCCTAAAATAATAAGCGCCTGATGATTCCAGCGTATAACCCCAGAAGAGCGAAGGTTTAAGGGTTCTGTATGAAAACCGGCCAATTGGCGTAGTAAAAGCGTTCGTCTTTAAGGTGCTGACAGAAGTGATGGTAAAAACACCCTCCGGAATAAACCCATACCAGGATAGTGCCGATTGTAAGGAAACATAAGATGGAACATAAATGCGGTTAGCAATAAGAAAAAGTGCGGTCTCTCCATCTAAAGGCTTGTCATTTATCCGATAAAACCCATTCCGGATTTTTTCAAGATAGCCCGCTTTTTGCCACCGGGTCAAGGCATTTGAGTCAAATTCAGGAAAGTACTTTTCGATTTCCGAAATGGAAATGACTGGTAAGGCGGTGAAGTATTTTTGAAAAGCCAGGAAGTTCATTTGTTTCCTTTTTTCTACAAAAATACAGAATTTTAGAAACAAATCTACTGTACAAACCGATAAGCTGCATAAAATTCATACCCCACCCCTCTGGCGCGCCCAAACGTGCCGATGTTGTACGACCCCATCGCGCCGATGCGCATCGCGGCATCGCTCGGCAACCCTTTGATGAGAATATAACCAAGTTGCACCGACAAGGTCTGATTGGTATTATAAGTTAGGCCAGCCCAAAAGGCATCCTGCTGCTCCATTTTGATGGAAAGGTTGGCGTCGAGGATGTTTTCGGCGCTGTAATTGATCCAGATGGAAGGTTCAATAAACAGGTTCTCNTTAATTNCGCGATAGCCCAGTGTCGCATTGGCGTGTATGGCGCGTTTGAAATTGGCGNCGCTGCCACTGGCTTTGAATCTGAGGTCAAACGGAAACAATTGATTGGCGGCAAGCCCGGCAAAAAAGAAGCTTTTGTCAAAATCGCTGCCGCCGTGGGAGGTATAAAAAACACCCACGCCGGCATTGGGCACAATGGTGGTGATCTCACCGCGCGGCAAGGTTAAATCGTCTTCATCGTTGACCACAATATCTAACCCGTCCACAGTAAATTGTTGCAGGGTGGTGGTCAGTCCGAACGACAACTGGCCGCTTCCCCGGCGCTGTGCTTTCATTTTGTAAGCGTAATTAAACCCTACGACATTGCTTTGCAGGGGCCGGGTTTCGTCGTGAAAAAAGAAGCCGCCGATGCTGGTATTGAATTTTGGAAACGGATATTGAACCGCTAAGGAAGCCGTCAATGGCGCATCCTCAAAGCCCACCCACTGTTGCCGGTAATTGGCGGCCAATTCCCAATAATCCCATACCGCAGTCATGGCGGGATTCCAGACAAAACTGATGTCGGTGAAAGGGCTGCGGTCGGGCAATTGCTGGGCGTTCGCGCCAAGCGGCAGCAAAAAAAGGACAAGGCTGAAAGTATGGTAAAATGTTGATTTCATGTTGTCGTGGTTAGTTTAATCTTCAAATCCTCAAATCAACTTCAATCCCGCACAATCGTAAGGGTTTGTTTGATTTCACCGGATCGGAATGACAAAATGTAATAGTAGTTGGCCGCAGGCAGGGGCGAGCCGTTGCGGGTGCCGTCGAAGCGCTCGTCGTCGAGTTGGTAGTTGAGTTTTTGATACACCAGATCGCCCCAGCGGTTGTAAATTTTCAGGGTGTTCTGACCAAACTTGCTGGCGCCCTGAAACTCCAGTATATCATTTTTGCCATCGCCGTTGGGCGTAATCATGTTAATGGCCCGGATACTGGCCGCCGGATCTTCGCTGATCATCACCAGCACCGAATCAATGGTAAAACAGCCATTCTGATCCATAATTTCGACCACATAAATCGTGCTTTCCAAAGGCGCCACCACGGGATCGGGAATGGTTTTGTCGCTCACCGGGTAGAGCGCATCTTCCCAGGCATAAAGGACACCTCCGGAAGCGGCCAACCGGCCTTCCGTCTGGTAAATCAGGCAGGTATCAATGCCCGCAGTAGCGGTCACCGGGTAAGGTAAAGCCCGGATGGAGACTGTATCAGCTCCGCAGGCATTCGAGACGATGACGAAATAGCGACCGTTGTATTTTGGCGTAGCCACCAAAGGATTGGGTATATCAAGCGCACTCAACGTCCCCGAAGTGTCTATCCACTGGTAAGTATCGCCACCGGAAACCTGCAATTGAAAGGTATCGCCTGGACAAGTCTGAAAAAAATCGAGGGGAATCTGAGCCACGGGCGCCTGTCCGGTCAAAACCTGCACCGTATCTGAAGCAGTGCACCCCTGGCTATTGCTCACGGTAACGCTGTAAATCCCGGTCTGGGTGACGGCAATACTTTCCGACGTAGCGCCGGTAGACCAGGCATAAGCGTCGTGTATACCTGCGTCAATGCTCAGCGGTTCCGACCCACAAATGGACAACGTATCCGGCAGGGATAATTGCGGCGCATCCGGTGCGGTTACTTCAAATTCAAGGGTATCACGGCAGGCATTGACATCGGCAACTAGGACGGTATAGGCGCCAGCGTCTAATTGATTGAAAAAACCATCCTGATTTTGGCTTTCGCCGACAAGCTGAAAAGTATACGGCGCGGTTCCTCCGGCTACCGCTAAGGTAGCGCTTCCTGTGGGGGCATCGCAATCCGACTCCGTAGACGCCGACAGGCTCATGGTCAGCGCCTGCGGTTCGCTGATTTGAATGGTCGTATCTAAAAAAAGCGCACCGGTCAGGTCGAAAACCTGCAAGTCGTAACTCCCAGGCGCCAGACCGGAAATATCGGCTTCGTCGGCAGAAAAACCGTCGGGGCCGGTCCAGGCAAAAGTATAATTCGCTGATTCGCCTTGTAGCAGCAGGTTCACAGCTCCGTCGCCGTCGCCATTGCAGCCTATTTGATTCACCCCGAAGGTAATCGCTCCCGGCGTCCCCACCAATACAGAACCCGCCTGCTGATCCAGCAACACGGGGTCATACAGTCCGGGGATGATGGTGGCGCGAAAAATCTGGATGGCGAGCGGCGTGCCGGTGATGGTAATGGGGGTCTCATCGCCCGGCTGACCCACCACTTTAAACCGCAGGATGGTTAAGATGCTGCCGTCGGGCAGGGTATTCCCCTCCCCTTCCACATCGAACCAGGAAAAGCGCAGCTCTCCGTTTTCCGATTGAAAATCGCCGATTGCGATGTTTTCAAGATCAGCTTGTTGGTAGGCGAGGTATTCGATGACCGCAACATCCCATTGCAGGGAAAATTGCACACTCACGATTTCATCAAACTGCTGCGCGCGCAGGGTGATCGCCACCGTATCGCCGGTAAAAGAAACCGTATCGGTCAAAGACAATTGCAGCGACTGTGCAAAAGTTGGCAAGGAAAGCCAGCAGGCTAATGCAAGGCTCAAAATCGGTTTAAAGTCTCTCATAGTTTACTCAAGACGTTAGATTTGGGATATTGGATACAGATTAAACAAACGAATGAAAGTCTGTAATCTGCATTCTAAGGCCAATAATATTGAAAAAAGCCCGGAGGGGTATTATCCTCCGGGCTTAGGGTATGTTTCAGGTGTTTTCTTATTTGTTCAGTACCACCATCGTCTTCGTAGCCACAAAAGCGCCTGCTTTCAGCGTGTAGAAATATACGCCGCTTTCCAGATTCAATTGCGACAAGCGAATCTCATTCATGCCTTTTACATAATCTCCGGAAATTTGTTTGATGGTTCTGCCCATTTCATCGCTCAGGATCAATTCGGCAGCCATTTCTTCCGGTAATTCAAATCGAATCATGGTTTCGTCGGTGAACGGGTTTGGCGTGTTCTGGTGCAACTGGTAGTTGCTGATTTGAGCCAGCCCATCTTCCCAACGCAACACGATGTTCAATCTTTCCGAGCGTGCATTGTGCGCCTCTGTACGGATTCCCGAGGTTTCAATGCCTACGACATCCGCCAAATCCGAGATGGATTTTTTCGCGCGGAAACGGATCGTAAAGATGTTTTCAGCGGCAAGCGCCGAAACGCCCCGACCGGCTGTATTGAACCAACTGAGTCGGATGCTGCCGGCTCTTTCACCCGCTACGACATTCGACAAAGCCTGCGCCTGTCCGCCTGTTATGGTGAGGAATTCCAGCGATTCGGCGTCAAACCCAAAGTTGGTCTGGTAGCTCACAATGTCGTTGAAGTTATCGCTGCTGAAGCTCAGTTCGATTTCCTCGCCCGCTTTCGCACCGCGTCGGTTGCTAACCAGCACCAGATCGTCCTGATAGCGGTCATCTAACTGGGTTCCTCCCTGGAAAGGATTCGGATTTGCATGACCCAAAATATCCCCCACTTTCACGCCGACGAAATCAGCGGTCAGGTTGTCCATCAGCATCATTGTATCGCTGTTGCTGTAAGGGAATACATTGTATGCGTTGAAATCTTCCGGCATATTGCCATTGGAAGCTACAAATACCCACGATGGACAACTGAGGAATCTATCCCGTGCGCCGATGATCAATTGCTGAATCAGGAAAAGGTCTAAGGTCGTGAACGCATCGTTGCAGTTGGCATCCCCCGCGATCACCTGATACGGCGAATAAATCTGTGGCGGTTCGAGGCCAAGAATAAAGCGTTGGCCGATGAACAGGCCGTAGGTAGAAAGGCCGTTTGCATGAAGCGTGTCCTTTTCCGCCTGCAGTATGTATTCTTCGTTGAGTGGCAGGTCAGGCAACATGTAGTGGCCCAATTGGTCGGTCATTTCCATCGCAACCATGCTGCCATCCGTAGCGCTGACGGCTACATCCGGAATACCTTCACCCCAGAACGTCGCTACTTCACCCGTGGCCATACCGACTGTTGCAACCGAAGCACGACCCAATACGGTCATGTGCGGCAGCACGACACCATTTCCACCCACCATACTTCCCACTTCAACCGTTAAAGGCGTATTGACCAAGAAAATATCCGTAGAAGAGCCGGCTGGTCCGGTCAGTTGAACATTCAGGTAGAACAGAATGTCGTTCTGATTGACCGACAGGGCTTGCCCGTTATTGCTGAAGTAATTGAAAGTTTTGTTGATGGCGCTGTACTGCGGCGAAATCATGCCGGGCGTTACACCGGTAATGTTCGCAACTGCCGGATTTTGAAGGCTTACGGAGCCTGCCAAAGATACCAGCGACTGACAGTTCTGAATCCTTACCGGAATCTGAATGGCATTACCCTGATTACCGGTGCCTTCTCCTACGTCAAGGATCACTAAGTTGGCCGGCAACACGACATTCACGGTTTTGCAGATATTAGCCGTCCCGCAGTCATTCGTCACAGACAGGCAAACCTGGTAGTTCCCGGCGCTATAGTAATGATGAACAGGGTTGGCAGCCGTTGAAGTCGTTCCATCGCCGAACGACCACAGGTAAGTGCCCGCTGTAGAGGTATTGGTAAAAGTAGCCGTCAGTGAATTCGTACTGTGCGTGAAGTTCGCCACCGGCGCCAGCATCTGGCCATCAATCCAAATGGCTTGGCTTTCATAAACGCAACCGTTGCCATCCACAATGGTGATGACGTAATCTCCGCCTGCAAGATTTGTAATCTTATACAGGTAGTTCTGCCATACCACCGAGCCAGAACTTGTACCGTTCCAACTGATGGTATAAGGCGGCGCGGCATGTTCTATCAGCAGGCCAATGACGCCCGGAGTTACGCAGTTGCCGTTGATGACCGAAAAAATCACGTTTATATTATCCGGGCTGTTGGTGACCTGTGTAGACAAGTCTTCCGTACAGCCGTTCAAATCGGTTACCGTGATGTTGAATACCCCGGTAGGCAGGTTGGTGATCGTGTAGCTCGACGCAGACGTAATCGCTGAGCCGGCACTATTGGTTCCGTTCCAGGTAATGGTGTACGGCGGGTACGAACCAGCGATATTGATCGTAATGGAACCTGGCCCATCACATGCGCCGTTTTGTACCGTCAGGGATGCTGCCAGGTTATCCGGCGCATTGGTCAATACCACGGTGTGTTGTCCCATACAGTTGTACAAATCGGTTACTTTCACCGTGTAGGTACCGCCCGGCAGGTTCTGAATATCGTAGAAGTTAGCGCTGGTTGTGGTAGAACCTGAAACCGGCCCCGTCCACATGATGGTATATGGCGGCGTACCGTTGAGCATATCTATCCAGATGGAGCCCAATTCCCCGCAAAGGCCATTCACTGCTGTCACATCAATACTCAGGCCGTTGTTCGTATTCACCACGGTTACCGTTTGTGCATCGGTACATCCGCTGGCGTCGGTAACATTGATGGTGTACGTACCATTCGGCGTATTGGAAATGTTGTAGCTGCTGCCAAAAGTGGAAATACTGCCGGAAATCGGCCCGTTCCAGGTAATCGTATACCCTGGCATGCCTCCCGAAATATTCACGGTAATAAAGCCGTTCTGGCCGCAAAGGCCATTGTGCGGCGTAGCATTAAGGTCGAGGTTAAAGACCGGCGAAGTCAACGTCACCGTTTTCGTAGCCACACAACCATTTGCACTCAATACCGTCACAACATACGTCCCGCCCGGTAAATTCGGGATATTGAACAGGGTGTTGGCCGTTGTTTGTGAACCGTTGACCGGCCCGGCCCAGCTAATGGTATAGTTTGGAAGGCCGCCGGTAATCACCACGCTGATGGAGGCTAAAGAAACGCAGGTTGCATTTGTTCCCGTCGTCGTCAAACTTACAGTACCACTGTTGCTGATGCTCACCACCTGCGTATCGAAACAGCCATTGACATCGGTAATGCCGATGGTGTAAGAGCCGGTTTGCAGGTTCGGAATGGTGAAAGTACTGTTGTTGGTCGTAGCAGAGCCGCTCGTCGGACCGCCCCAGGTAATAGTGTACGGAGCGTTACCGCCTGTGGTATTTACGGTGATGGAGCCAAGCTGGCCACAAATGCCGTTATTGCCTTGAGCGATCAACTCCAAGTCGCTTTCTGTATTGGTCAGCGTAGCCGTTTCTGTTTCTAAACAACCATTCGCATCTGTTACAGTGATGTTGTAGGTACCACTCGGCAGACCGGAAATGGTGTATAAGCCGTTAGCGCTGGTCGCAGAACCGCTTTCCGGACCGCTCCAAACTATGTTGTAAACGGCATTACCCCCGCTGATGATCAATCCGACCGAACCTTCCTGGCCGCAGAGGCCAGTGTTTGCCGTATCGGTAATATCAAGGTTGTTTTCTGAAACCGTTACGGTTGCTGTTAATTGTTGCGAACAACCGTTGCTGCCAGTCACCATCAGGGTATAATTCCCTGAAGGCAAGTTAGGAATATTGTAGCTATTGGCAGCCGTAGTCGCAGAACCGGATACCGGGCCTGCCCAGGTGATGGTAAAGGCTGGCGTACCCGTGACAATATTGATCAAAATTGAGCCATTTTGGCCGCAAACCCCGTTGGTGACCGTTCGGGTGAAGCTGAGGTTATTGGCGGTATTGGTCAGGGTAACCGTTGCGTTATCGTTGCAACCATTGGCATCTGCAACCACGATGGTATAGGCGCCACTTGGCAGATTGACAATATTGTAGGAATTGCTGGCGGTGGACGCACTGCCGTTGACCGGCCCTGTCCAGGTCACCGTGTAAGGCGATGTGCCCCCGGAGATACTCACTAAAATCGAACCGTTTAACCCGCAAAGTCCTGGCGTTGCAACGGCTGCTATATCCAGCGTATTGGCGCCATTGGTCAGTGTAATAACCACAGTGTCGGTGCAACCGTTGGCATCCGTTACCACAATGGTATACGTACCGTTCGGCAGGTTCAGGATATTGTAGAAGTTATTACTTGTTGTGGCGTTGCCGTTAACCGGACCTGTCCAGACGATGCTGTAAGGCGTTGTACCGCCAGTGATGCCGAGGTGAATCTGGCCATTCTGACCACAAACACCCGGAACTGCTACGCCCGTCACATCCAGCGTATTCGCGCCGTTGGTCAGCACGACTACCACGGTATCCGTACAACCGTTGGCATCCGTCACCACGATGGTGTACGTGCCGCTCGGCAGGTTCAGGATATTGTAGAAGTTATTACTTGTTGTGGNGTTGCCNTTAACCGGGCCNGTCCACACAATGCTGTAAGGCGTTGTGCCGCCGGTG
>Ga0056914_10001160_pt1 | contig 19817 bp, 18 predicted proteins | sample TNRBio252014_DNA_FD_55168 | JGI IMG/M metagenome (GOLD analysis project Ga0056914, IMG submission 55168) | Wastewater treatment Type I Accumulibacter community from EBPR Bioreactor in Madison, WI, USA - TNR Reactor_6/25/2014_ DNA | ecosystem: Engineered > Bioreactor > EBPR > Anaerobic-Aerobic >...
GTGGTCTTGCCTACGCCACGGGTGCCGGTGAACAGAAAGGCGTGATGCAGGCGCTGCTGATCGAGCGCGTGGGTCAGGGCGCGAACCACATGCTCCTGTCCCGCCAGTTCATGGAACGTGCGCGGCCGCCACTTGCGGGCCAGAACCTGATAGCTCATGCGCCGCTCCGTTACGGTGGAAAGGCCGGGATTCCCTGGCCTTTCACTGTGGGCTTTTCGCCTTTGGTCTTGAGAAGGGTGGCGACCCTTACCGGCCTTACCCCGGCGCCCGAGGCCACTGCTGCCGCTGCTCCCTTCCGGGCCTGACGGGGTTCACAGCTTGTCGTCGCGGGGAGACCGATACGGGCCGCCATTGTAATCAGCGGTGCGGAAGGCGTTGCCACAACCGGCATCGCCCAGGCAGAAATCATGCGGAAGACCATGAAATTATCCAACGTCTTGTTTCAAGAGTCGTTTCTGTCATCGCTCTCATAACAACCCCGGAAACCGACCCCGGATTCTCCCGCCATGCCTGCTTGTGTCCATAATAATCCATAACCGTTCGGGTTGCCAGCAGCGCCACAGCGCTCTTTAAATTAAGTCCTTTGAATATCATGGTTTTTTCTGAAATACCTGGAAAAATCCGACTGGAAAAAGCAGATCTGAGCGCCTTTTGGGTGTTCTTCACCCAGAGACTTCAAGAGCCATGATTCCCTGGTCGTTCAGGACTTTCGCTTTCCGTCATTCCCGCGTCAGCGGGAATCCAGTGATGCCTGACAGCACCCCCATGGCCCCGTTGCATCATTCCCGCATCAGCAGGAATCCAGTAACTCCCTGAAAAGAATGGATACCCGCATTCGCGGGTATGACGGAAAAGGTATGCAAGCGAAAGTCCTGTCGTTAAAAGTTCACGGACGTTCAACCCGCAGGCCGTTCCGGATCAAACAGCGCCAGCGTGGCTTCAATCCGTTCCGCCTGGCGACTGGCGTCCGGTGGCGTGCGCCGCCGGTCAGCGACCCGTTCCTCGCGGGTTTCACGGGCGATGACTTCGTACAAAATCGCCTTCTTGCCCTCACCGCGCCGCAGAATCCGCCCCAGCCGCTGGATGAATTCCCGCGCCGAGGCGCTGCCGGACAGAATCACCCCAATCGACGCATCCGGCACGTCTACGCCTTCGTTAAGCACGTTGCTGGTGACGATGGCGGCGTAGGCCCCGGACTTGAAGCGGTCGAGAATGTCCTGGCGCTCCTTGATCGCGGTCTGATGGGTCAGGCAGGGAATGAGAAACCGCTGCGCCACCTCATAGGCTGTGGCGTTATCCTCGGTGAAAATCACCGTCTTCGCCTGCGGATGGTTGGCCAGAATCATGCCCAGCGCCCGCAACTTGGCCGGGGTGGCGTGGGCGATGCGGCGAGCGTCACGGTGGGCGCGCATGGCGCGGCGCCCCTCGACGCTGCGCGCCGACAGCATCACGAAGCGGTTCCAGCCGTCCAGCGCGCTCAGGGAGAGCTGATGCGCCTGCAAAAAAGCATTGCGCTCGTCCAGGGCCTGCTGGTAGGCGGTGCGTTCGGCGGGGGACAGATCCACATGCACTGACCGCACCTGAAAATCCGCCAGCACGTCGCCGGCCAGTTGCTCCGGGCGCTGGCGATAGACGACCGGGCCAATCAGTTCGGGGAAATCAGCGTCGCGGCCATCGCTGCGTTCCGGAGTCGCGGTCAATCCCAACCGATAGGGCGCCAGCGAAAATTCGGCGATGACCCGGTAGAACTCCGACGGCAGATGGTGCGCCTCGTCGAAGATCAGCAGGCCAAAGCGGTCGCCCAGCCGTTCGATATGCCGGGCAGCGGAATCGTAGGTCGCAATCGTCAGCGTCTGCGGTTCGTGGTAGCCGCCGCCGATCAGGCCGATCTCCTGATCGGGGAACGCCGCGCGCAGCAGCGCGTACCACTGCTGCATCAAATCCAGAGTTGGCACCAGGATCAGCCCGTCACGTTTGGCCCAACACAGCGCCAACAACCCCACCAGGGTTTTACCCGATCCGGTCGGCAACGCCACCACGCCGCGCCCTTTCGCCGCCTGCCAAGCCGCCAGCGCCGCCTGCTGATGCGGATAGGGCGTCATCTCCAGCGCGCAGATCAATTCCCGCCGCTGATAGCGGGGAGCCTTGTTGCGCGCCAGTTCGCCTTTTAGCGGACCAATGACTTCACTGTAGCGATGCGCCGGCGCACGGTAGGCGTCCACGCGCGGGTCGTAGCAAAACCAGGTTTCCAGTCCCGCCGGCAGTTCGGCCACGCCTTCCAGCACCAGCGTGCCCCGGTCGAACCGAAGCTGGCGTCCCGTTTCGTCACGGTTGACCCGATAAATTCCGGCGGTGTCCCTGGTGCTGTTTTTCATCTCGGATTCAGACCGGTTCCGCCGCCCACGCCGCCGCAACCGCTGCGGCCTCGCGCACCCGCTCCGGCGCGGTCCCGCCCACGCTATTGCGAGCCGCCACCGAGCCTTCCAGCGCCAGCGCCGCGAACACGTCATCCGCGATCAGCGGCGAGAACTGTTGCAGCTCGGTCAAGGCCATCTCCGCCAGATCGCGGCCACTGTCCACGCCCAGCCGCACCGCCTTGCCGACGATCTCATGGGCATCGCGGAACGGTACGCCCTTGCGCACCAGATAATCGGCCAGATCGGTCGCGGTGGCGAAGCCGCGCCGGGCGGATTCCAGCATCCGGTCGCGTTTGGGACGCAGCGCCGGGATCAGATCGGCAAAAGCGCGCAGGCAGCCCAGCACCGTATCCACCGTGTCAAACAACGGCTCCTTGTCTTCCTGGTTGTCCTTGTTATAGGCCAGCGGCTGGCTCTTCATCAGCGTCAGCAGGGCCACCAGATGACCGTTGACTCGCCCGGTCTTGCCGCGCACCAGCTCCGGCACATCGGGATTCTTCTTCTGCGGCATGATCGAGGAGCCGGTGCAGAACCGGTCCGGCAGATCGACAAAATCAAACTGCGCCGACGACCACAACACCAGTTCCTCGGCCATCCGCGACAGGTGGGTCATCAGAATCGCGGCGGCGGCGGTGAATTCGATAGCGAAATCGCGGTCGCTGACCGCATCCAGCGAGTTGGCGCAGGGCGCGGCGAACCCCAGCAGTTGCGCGGTGTAGTGCCGATCCAGCGGATAGCTGGCGCCCGCCAGCGCCGCTGCGCCCAGGGGCATGACATTCACCCGCTGGCGGCAATCCATCAGCCGTTCATGGTCGCGTTTGACCATCTCGAACCAGGCCAGCAGGTGATGGCCAAAGGTCACCGGCTGGGCCACCTGCAAGTGGGTGAAGCCGGGCATGATCGTATCGGCCTCGCGCGCCGCCTGCGTCGCCAGTCCCCCCGCCAGGCGGCGCAGTTCAGCCAAAATGGCGTCAATGGCGTCGCGCAGATAGAGACGAATATCGGTAGCGACCTGATCATTGCGCGAGCGACCGGTGTGCAGGCGCTTGCCCGCATCGCCGATCCGTTCGATCAGCCGCGCCTCGATGTTCATGTGGACATCTTCCAGCGCCTCCGACCACTCGAATTCGCCGCGCTCGATTTCGCCGCGAATCGCCTCCAGTCCCCGCACGATGGCCGCGCAATCATCAAGGGACAACACGCCTACCCGAGTCAGCATCCGGGCATGGGCGATGGACGCCTCAATATCCTGGCGGTACATCCGCCGGTCAAACCCTACCGAGGCGGTGAACGCCGCGACGAAGGCATCGGTGCTCTCGGTAAACCGCCCGCCCCAAGTCTTGTTGGTCTGTGTATCGCTCATCAGATATGCTGTTCAAGTTGAAAAAGACACCATAGCTTAACAAAATCATGTCCATTGAGACCTTGCGCATCGCCACCCGTCAAAGTCCCCTCGCCCTGTGGCAGGCCGAACATGTCGCCGACTGTCTGCGTCAGGCCCATCCGGGTTTGCACGTAGAACTGATCGGCATGATCACCCGGGGCGACCGGATTCTCGACAGTCCGCTGGCCAAAATCGGCGGCAAGGGCCTGTTTGTCAAGGAACTGGAACAGGGGCTGTTGGACGGTCGCGCCGATCTCGCCGTGCATTCCATGAAGGACGTGCCAATGGAGTTCCCCGCCGGGCTGGATGTGCCGGTGATTCTGGCGCGTGAGGATCCCCGTGACGCCTTCGTCTCCTGCCATTATCCGCACCCCGACGCCCTGCCCGTCCACGCCCGGATTGGCACCTCCAGCCTGCGCCGGCAATGCCAACTGGCCGCCCGCTATCCCGGCTGGGAGATTCGCAGTCTGCGCGGCAATGTCGGCAGCCGGCTGGCCAAACTGGACGCCGGCGCGTTCGACGCCATCCTGCTGGCTGCCGCCGGTTTGAAGCGGCTGGGACTGGAGGCGCGCATCACGCAAGCTCTGGAACCGGAATTCAGCCTGCCCGCCATCGGGCAGGGGGCGATAGGGGTGGAATGTCGGCGGGATGACGGGCGCACCCGGGCTTTGCTCGCCGGGCTGGACGATCCCGAGACCCACCTTCGGGTAACGGCGGAACGGGCGTTCAACGCCCGGCTGCGGGGGGGTTGCCAAGCGCCGATTGCCGGCCATGCTTTGTTGGAGAACGGTCAACTCTGGCTGCGCGGCCTGGTTGGTGAACCGGACGGGCGCCGGATCATCGCCGGCGAAATTCGCGGCCCGGCGCCAGAGTCTGCGCGGCTCGGCGCAGCATTGGCCGAAGAACTGCTCAGCCATGGCGCAGACGCGATTCTGCACCGGTTGCTGACGGCGGACTGAATCATGATCCACTCACCCTCACCCGCAACCCCGCTCCCGCCAGCAGGTGAGAAAAGCGAACGGTTCCCCCTGAAGGGTCTGGGCGTGCTGGTGACCCGGCCGGAGCATCAGGCCGGTCCGCTGTGCCAGTGGATCGAGCAACACGGCGGCGTGGCGATTCGCTGCCCCGCCCTGATCATTGGCGAACCGCGCGACTGGACGGCGGTGCGGGCTGTTTTTGACCGGCTGGCGACCTACGATCTGGCGATTTTCACCAGCGCCAATGCCGTGGACCGGGCGCTGCCGTTGATCCAAGCGCGCGGCGGTTTTCCCCCCCGGCTGGAAATCGCCGCCATCGGTCAGGCAACCGCCCGGATGCTGAAACAGTGCGGCGTCACCGACTGCCTGCGGCCCGAGCAGGGTTTCACCAGCGAAGCCCTGTTGGCGCTGCCGCGCTTGCAGAATGTCGCCGGTCAGGCCCTGGTAATCGTGGGTGGCGAGGGTGGACGGGAACGGCTGGCCGATGTCCTGACCGCACGGCGCGCGCGGGTCGTCCATGCCGCTGTCTATCGGCGCGAGCGGCCCGTGTTCGATCTCACCGCGCTCCGGGAATCCTGGGCGCGGGGTGAAATCGGCGCAACCGTGGTGACCAGCACCGAGAGCCTGGTGAATCTGTTTGATATGCTAGGCAGCGCCGGGCAAGATTATTTACGCGACACGCCGCTGATCGTGGTCAGCGCCCGTACCCGGCAAACCGCCGCTGATTACGGCTGCCGCCGCATCCTGCTGGCCCGGGAAGCCAGCGACGACGCTATTGCCGCTACCCTGCTCGCCCTGACAACGAATTTTCTCCATCCGCTCGGTAACCCAACATGACAGACACCAAACCCGACAACGGCAACGCCAGCGCCCCGTCCGATCCTAAAGAATCAGCGTCCGCGCCCGCGCCAGTGCCCCCGGCTGACAGCAAGCCGGTTCCCATGGCCAAATCCGATGTTAAACCGGCATCCGCGCCGGTACCCCCGGCTGACAGCAAGCCGGTTCCCATGGTCAAATCCGATGTCAAACCGGCGCCCGCACCCGCACCCATCCCCAAAAGTGGGCGCGGCGTAGCCTGGCTCGCTCTGCTGGTCGGTTTGGGCGCGGGCGGCGGCAGCGGTTATCTGTGGTACCTCTGGCAACAGGATCAGGCAGCGCAAGCCAGCCGGCTGGGTGCGGCGATCAAACAGGCCATCGCCCAGCGCGATCCCGACTTTCAGGTGCTGAAAACGCAAGTCCAGCAACTATCCGAATTAAAGACGGGACTCAATCAACTCCGCACCGAAGAGCAGAATTTGAAGGAGCAAATTCTCGGCCTGACCGGCGACCTGCAACCGCTGAAGAACGCCATGGAACTGCAAAAGGGTGAGAACGAGATTCTCAAGGGTGAGAACAAGCTGCTGCGGGAAAGCCATGAGGCGCACAAAACCTCGACCCAGAAACAGGCGGATGATCTGAACGCGCGCTGGAAAAACGATCAGAACCGCCTGGCGAAACAGAATGAACAGATCGAGAACCTCAAGCTGGCCCTGGCCGGCCTGACCACCCAACTGGAAACCGTCAGGACCGTGGCGGCCCAGGGCGGCGATGTCAACGCCTTCCCGCTGGCGGAAGTGGACTATCTGCTGCGGCTGGCCGACGCCAAGCTGAAGCTGGAGCACAATGTCGCCGCCGCCCGACTGGCGCTGGATGTCGCTCAGCAGCGGCTTAAAGCCGTCAATGAAAGTTCGATGGACTCGGTGCAAACCATGCTGGGTGAGGCCATCGCCAGCCTGCGCGGCGTACAATTGCCCGATCGCTCCGCCCTGGCCCACAAAGTGGCGGAGATGGAAAAGGAAGTGGGCAACCTGCCGGTCCGAATCAACTCTGGCGTACCCGACATCAAGAACCGGGTCAAGCCCACCGCCAGCGCCACCGTCAGCACTGACGCCGACCGTTCGTGGTGGGATCGCACCGGCGAAGCGGTCTGGAATCAATTCAAGGGCATCGTGGTGATCCGTCGGGTACGCAGCGATGCGCCGCCGCTCATCGCTATTGAGGAAGAGTTTTTCCTGCGTCAGAACCTGCGGCTGCAACTGGAAACTCTGCGGATGGCGCTGCTGCGCGGCGATGCCGAGGGTTATCGGGATTCCTATGATCTGATCCTGAACTGGCTCCAGACCTACTTTGATACCCAGGATGCCCGCGTGGCCGCCTTTCTATCCCAACTGCAAGCGTTGCAAACCGTCGAATTCAATCCCTATATCCCCGATCTGGCGGGGCTTAACCAAGCCTTCCGCGAAGCGATGGCCCGCCGGCAACCAATCCGCACTTTGGGCAAAGCGCCGACTACGGCTCCGGCGCAACCGGCGACGAGTGGGGAGGCGCAACCATGAGAGTGTTGATGGGTGTGCTCCTTACCCTGTTTGCCTCAGTCTGGATGGCGCTGGCGCTGCGGCAGGATCCAGGCTACGCCATGTTCAGCATCGGCCAATGGACGGTTGAAACCAGTTTCGCGTTCCTGATCCTGTTTCTGATCGCGCTGTTTGTCGGGTTTTACTTTCTGGTGCGGCTGGCGCTGCGGCTGTGGCATACCCCTGGTCAGACCCTGGCGGCTCACCAGCGACGGTTGCAACGCAAGGCGCGGCGGCTGTTCAACCTGGGCGTACGGCAATTGGCGGCCGGGCAGTGGGCGGCGGCGGAGAAGACGCTGCTGCGCAGCGCAGCGCACAGCGAAACGCCCGCGCTGGACTATCTGAATGCGGCGCGGGCGGTGCATCGTCTCAACGAGGCGAAATGGCGACGCGACTTGCACCTGCGCAAAGCTGAGGATGCCCCGGATGCCGACGCTCTGCTGGTGCAACTGACCCGGGTCGAGTTCCTGCTGGACGACCAGGATGCCTCCCAGGCTCGCACCCTTCTGGAATCGCTGCGTACTCTCCATCCCCGCCATCCCGGCGTGCTGGAGTGGCTGGCCCGGACCTATCGGCAACTGGGGGCCTGGGAACCGCTGCGGCAACTGCTGCCTGAGGTGCAAAAACAGAAAGTGTTTGGCCCCGACCTGTTTGCGGAGATGCAGGGCGAGGTCTATCGCGCGCTGCTGCAAAGCACTGCCGCCGCCGGTCCGCTGGAGGCTTTGCGGGCGCTGTGGAAACAGACGCCGGCCGCTTTGCGCGAGAACGACGAAACCCTGCTGGTGGACTACGCCACCGCGCTGTGCGAATTCAACGCCTTTGAAGAGGCCGAAACCGTGTTGCGCGAGGCGATTGGGCGGCGCTGGAGCGCCCGGCTGGTGGTCGGGTATGGGATGCTGGGGCGCGGCAACGCCAGCGCACAATTGGCGGCAGCCGAAGGCTGGCTGGCGGCGCATGGCGATGATCCGCATTTGCTGCTGACTCTGGGCCGGCTGGCCAAGCGCTGTCAGCAGACCGCCAAGGCGCGGGACTATCTGGAGCGCAGCATTCAGCTCATGCCCACACCGGACGCCTATCAGGAACTGGGCGAACTGCTGGAAAGCCTGCATGAACTGACTCACGCCGGCCAGTGTTTCCACGCCGGTCTGCGGTTGCTGGTCGGCAAACCGCCGGAGCAACAGGGGGTAACGCTGCCCGCCGCCGCTACGGCGCAACAGTTGTCCGGCCCGAATCCGTCGCCCGTTCCGGCTCCGGTGGGTTAATCTGGCCAAGGTGGCGACGGAACGCCACCGTTCTGAACATTTATGGAACTTTCGCTTTCCGTCGTTCCCGCATCAGCGGGAATCCAGTCATTCTCTGAAAAGACGGGATACCCGCGTTCGCGGGTATGACGGAAAAGATAGGCAAACGAAAGTCCTACCGTCGTTCCCGCATCAGCGGGAATCCAGTCATTCTTTGAAAAGACGGGATACCCGCGTTCGCGGGTATGACGAACGGGGTGGTTTTTGGCCTGAAAAAGATAAAATCTACCGGGAAACGGTATAAGCACTGAGCCTGGTCGATTCTCCTGTTCCTGTTGCGGTTAAATCCGGTTTATGGGAGAATGAGAAACATTCTCGTTTGTGATGTACTCATATGACCATGGTGCGCCTTTCCGAACTGGCCATGGGCCAGCCCGGCATTATCGAAGACCTCGACGCCGAGGAACCTTTCCGGCAACGGTTGCAAGCGCTGGGGTTTCGCATCGGTAAGCAGGTGCGCCCAATCCGCCAGGCGCTGTTTGGTGGACCGCTGCAAGTCCAGGTCGGCAGCGTCAACATCATCCTGCGCCGCCACGACGCCGCACAGATTTACGTCTGGGCCGAATGTTGAAACGCATTGCCCTGTTGGGGATGCCCAATACCGGCAAGTCCACGTTTTTCAACCGCCTGACCGGCGCAAGCGCCCGCATCGGCAACTGGCCGGGCATCACCGTGGATTTGCTGGGTGCGAAAATCCTGCTCGGCGGCGACCTGGTGGAAGTGGTGGATCTGCCGGGTCTTTACGATCTGCACGGGTTTGCTGAGGACGAGCAGGTGGTGCGGCGCTTCCTGCAAAGCAATCCGGTGGACCTGCTCTGCATCATCCTGAACGCCACGCAGATCGATCAGCAACTGCCACTGGCCCTGCAACTGTGCCGGCTGGGACTGCCGGCGGCGGTGGTGTTGAACATGGCCGATGAGGCGGAGCGGCTGGGCATCCGCTTTGATCCGGTCGCCCTGGCGGCCGGGCTGGGGTCTCCGGTCGGTCTGATCAGCGCCAAGTACGGGCAGGGTTGCGCCGAAGCTCGCGACACGTTGCGCCGGATGCTGAATCAGCGCCCGGCTGCCGATACCCAGGCGCTGCAAGCGAATTTCGCTGCGGACGACGCCCTGATCGCCGAGGCGGAAACGCTGCTGGCGCGGGCGGTGACGATGCCGCGTATGCTGGAAGCCGGTCTGAGCGAACGGATCGACCGAATCGCCCTGCATCCGGTGCTGGGCATTCCGTTATTCTTCCTCGCGCTGTTCCTGTTATTTCAGGCGGTCTACACGCTCGGCGGGCCGTTGCAGGACGGCATGGCCTGGCTGCTGGAGCACTTCCGCGACTGGGCGCTGCTCCCTCTCCAGTCGATTCTGCCGGGCTGGCTGTACGGCCTGCTGGTGGAAGGACTCTACGACGGGCTGGGCACGGTCGCTTCGTTCGTACCGGTGATCGTGCTGTTTTTCCTGGGCATGGCGCTGGTCGAGGACAGTGGCTATCTGTCGCGCATCGCCTTTTTGATGGATGCGCTGATGGCGAAACTGGGTCTGGATGGACGCAGTTTCGTCATGCTGCTGATGGGGTTTGGTTGCAACGTGCCCGCCCTGATGGGAACCCGGGTCATGCGCTCGCGCGGGCTGCGCCTGTTGACCCTGCTGATTATCCCGTTCTCGCTGTGCTCGGCCCGCCTGCAGGTGTTCGTGTTTCTGAGCACCGCGCTGTTTACGTCCAGCCAGGCGCCGCTGGTGCTGTTCACGCTGTATGTCGTGAGTTTTCTGACGGCGTTTGGCACCGCCCTGTTGTTCAAGAACGGGCTTGGCAGCACCGAACCGCTGCTGATCGAACTGCCGCCCTATCGTCTGCCGACCCTGAAACAGGTTGGGTTGCGCGGCTGGCGCGAGGTGCATCACTTTCTGAGCCGCGCCAGCCGGTTCATCGTCGCCGGCGTCGTGATGATCTGGTTGCTGACCCATCTGCCGCCCAGCGCGGCGGTTGGAGGTTCCGAGACGCTGGCGGGAATATTTGGCGGCTGGCTGGAACCGCTGCTGCAACCCATCGGCATTGATCAGCGCATGGCCGTGGTGCTGCTGTTCGGTTTCGTCGCCAAGGAAATCGTGCTGGGGGCGATGGCAGTGGTGTACGGTCTGGAGGGCGATGCCCTGGCGCAGTTGATGACCCAGCAAATGGATGGCGTGCAGGCGTTCAGCTTCATGCTGTTCACGCTGATCTACACGCCCTGCCTGTCCACGATAGCGACCTTGCGCAGCGAGTCGAAGAGCCTGGCCTTCACCGGGGTCAGCATCGGCTGGTCGCTGGCGCTGGCCTGGCTGCTCAGTTTTCTCTTCTATCAGAGCGCGCGGTGGTTGGGGTATTGAAGGCGCTCAGCGCGCCGCGTCCGGCTGTAAGACCCCATCGCTGAGTCGCCAAATCGCATCCATGCGCGCCGCCAGACCTGAATCGTGAGTGACAACCACGAAGCTGGTTCCCAGATCGCGGTTGAGTTCCAGCATCAATTCAAACACATGCTCGGCGCTGTGCCGATCCAGATTGCCGGTGGGTTCGTCGGCCAGCACACAGGCTGGCTCGGTAATCAAGGCCCGCGCCACCGCCGCCCGCTGCCGCTCGCCGCCGGACAGTTCGCCCGGCTTGTGGGTCAGGCGCTGCCCCAGTCCAACCCGTCCCAGCAATGCCGTCGCCCGTTCCCTGGCGTTGGCCGGCGCTTCGCCGCGAATCAGCAACGGCATCGCCACGTTTTCCAGCGCGGTGAATTCCGGCAACAGATGATGGAACTGATAAATAAAGCCCAGACAGCGGTTACGCAGTCGCCCCCGGTGGGCGTCGCCCAAACGGCTCAATTCCTGTCCCGCCACCCACACCGAACCCGCAGTCGGCGTGTCCAGCCCGCCCAGCAAATGCAGCAGCGTGCTTTTACCGGAACCGGAACTGCCGATAATCGCCAGGCGCTGGCCGCGCCGCACCTGAAAATCTACCCCCCGCAACACCTCCAGCCGTTCGTCGCCCTGGCGGAAGGTCTTGGTCAATTGCCGGCATTCCAACACCGCCGTTTCCGTCGCCGCCGCCGGGTTATTCATAACGCAGCGCCTCCGCCGGTTGGGTCCGCGCCGCCCGCCAGGCGGGATACAGGGTCGCCAGCGTCGCCAGCCCGAACGCCACCAGCCCAATGGTTGAAACGTCGCCCCATTGCACCTGCGACGGCAGGTCGCTGATCAAATACACGTCCGGGGCCAGAAACTTGATGCCGAGCGCCCGCTCGATGAAGGGCACCACCACATCCACATGCGTCGCCAGCGATACCCCGCCGAGTAATCCCAGCAGCGTCCCGACCAGACCGATGGTGATGCCCTGGACGATGAAGATCCCCATGATGCTGAACGGGGTCGCCCCCAGAGTGCGCAGGATGGCGATATCCGCCTGCTTGTCGGTCACCACCATGACCAGGGCGGACACGATATTGAAGGCCGCCACCGCCACGATCAGAGTCAGGATGACGAACATCGCGGTCTTTTCAATCTGCACCGCCCGGAAAAAGCTGGCGTGATCCTGAGTCCAGTCGCGGGCCAGATAGCCTTCTGGCAACTGGCTGGTCAGTTCGCGCGCCAGTCGCGGAGCCTGAAACAGGTCGGTCAGCCGCAGCCGCACTCCGCTGACCGCACCCTCGGGAAGCTGGAACAGCTTGCCGACATCGGCGACATGCGCCAGCGCCAGTCCCCGGTCGTACTCGTACATGCCGGCCTTGAACAGCCCCACCACGTCGAAACGCTTCAGGCGGGGCAGGATGCCGGCGGGCGTCACATTGGCCTGTGGCGTAATCACCGTGACCTTGTCGCCCAGTCCCACGCCCAGGGCGTTGGCCAGTTCCTGGCCGAGGACGATACCGAAGGCGCCGGGGCGCAGATCATCCAGCGAACCCTGCACCATCTTGCCGCCGATGTCCGACACCTGCTGCTCCTCCGCCGGCAGGATGCCCTGAATCAGCGCGCCGCTGACCAGTGAGGCGTTGTTCAGCATCGCCTCGCCCCGGATATAGGGTGCGCCGCCCTGAACTCCGGGATGGCCCAGCGCCTGGTCCCGCACGGTCCGCCAATCCGTGATGGGGCCGTCCCAGCGGCTGAGGGTGGCGTGGGCAGTCATCGCCAGGATGCGGCCGCGCAATTCCTGCTGAAAGCCGTTCATAACCGACAGGACCGTGATCAATGCGGTAATACCCAGAGCGATGCCAAGCATTGAGGTCAGGGAAATGAAGGAAATGAAGTGATTGCGGCGCTTGGCGCGGGTGTAGCGCAGGCCGATGAACAATTCCAGAGGACGAAACATGAAGACGATCCCGATTGGCGGCAGCACACACTGCCGGGAAGCGCGCCATTATAAAGACATAAAGACGTTGACCGCCCAGTAGGCGGTCAACGTGCGCTCCCTTGCCAACCGGAAGCGTTCCGCAGCGATTACTGTTTGGGCACAGCAGGCGCGGCTGGCGGCGTGGGGACTGCTGGAACCGCAGGCGTGGCCGGAACGGCGGGTGTGGCCGGAACCGCAGGCATCGCCGGTTTAGCGGGCATCGCGGGTGTGGCCGGAACCGCAGGCATGGCCGGTTTAGCGGGCATGGCCGGTTTAGCGGGCATCGCCGGTGCAGCGGGCATCGCTGGCGTGGCGGGAACGGCGGGCATGGCCGGTTTAGCCGGAACCGCCGGTGCAGCGGGCATCGCGGGCGCAGCTAAAGGCTCTGCCCCACCCACAGTGACCATGGGCTTGATCTTGTCCATCGTCTTGCCCTTAATGCCCGGCACTTTCGCCAGGTCATCTACGGATTGGAAGGGACCATTGGCTTCCCGGTACTTGACGATATCAGCGGCTTTCTTGGGGCCGATCCCCTTCAATTCCTTATCCAGTTGCTCGGCGGTTGCGGTATTGATATCGACGGCCTGAGCGAACGCGGTGGCGGAGAAGGCAACGAGGATCAGTGTCAGCAGACTTTTCAGCAGCATTTTCATAATGCAGACCTCTGTAGGGATGATAGGAAATTATCCTGCCAGCAAAGGTCGCTGGCAGTTCCAGCAACCATAGATCGGGAGTTGCGGAATGCAAGCCGGATACAGCGCCTGCTCAGGCGCTGGTCTTCATCACCAAATCCGGCATGGGCTTAATGGTATTCCACTGCTGGCAACTGGGACAGCACCAGTGCAGGGATTTGACCACGAAACCGCAATTGACGCAGCGGTAGCGGGCGGCGCTGTTGAGCATCTGCGTGCTGATGCAGTGCAGGGCGCGCAAATCGGCGTAACCCGCGCCCTGCCCGCGCTCCAGTTGGATTTCGACCAGCCGCCGCAAACCCAGCAGAGTCGGATACTCCCGCAATTCGCATTCAAGAAACCGGAGCGCCGCTGCTTCGCCCTCCTGACGCATCAACCACTCCGCCAGGGCGTCGGTGATGCGGCCGCCATGGTCGCGTTGCTGCACGTCGCGCAGATACGCGCCCCATTCGTCGAGCCGGCCCACCGCGCCGTAGCACTGGCCGAGCGGCGCAATCACTTCGGGAAAATAGCCGCGATCCTGCCGCTCGACCGCCTGAAACGCCGCAATGGCCGCCTCCGGATGACCCGCCTGCATTGCCAGGCGGCCCAGCATCAGATTGGCCCGGGCACAATTCGGATCGCGCGTCAACGCCTCAGCCAGCCAAGTGTGGGCTTCGTCATCCTGGTGGCGCTGGCGGGCGTCCTCAGCCAGTTCGCAACAGAAATGGGCAGTTTCCCGCTGTTTGGATTCGCCGCTGATCCGCTCCAGCCGGTCGCAATAGGCTATCGCCTGCCGCCAGTCCTTTTCCTGCTGGAAAATGTGGATCAGGCGCGCGAGGGCCACGGCGGTATGCTCGGGCTGCTCCAGCAATTGCCGAAACAGTTCCTCGGCCCGGTCGAACAGGCCGGCCCGCAAATAATCCTCACCCAGTTCGAGCAGCGCCCGCCGGCGCTGCTCCACCGTCAAGGTGGAGCGGGCGATCAGACTGCCGTGAATATGAAGGGCCCGATCCACCTCGCCCCGGCGACGGAACAGATTACCCAGAATCAGATGGATCTCGGCGGTATTCTGGTCGACGTCGGCCATGCGGGTGAACACTTCAATCGCCTGATCGGGCTGATCCTCGATCAGGTAGTTCAAGCCCCTGAAATATTCCGCATTGCGAGCAGTGGCATGACGCCGCCGCCCGACGTACTCACGGCGGGCCACCCACCAGCCCGAGGCCGCAGCCACCGGCAGCAGCAGCCACAATAACTCCATCATGATCGAACGGCGCGTCCCCGGCGCGTCAACGGCTATCCCGCCCGGCTTTTCTGGCCAGCAGGTTGATTTCCTGCTCCTTGCTGGCGAGGATTTGCCGTAACCGCGCGACCTGCCAGCGCAGCGGCAGCACGACGAAGGCGCCGATCATCGCGGTGACAACGGCCCCGGCGGCAAACGCACACACGACCACCAGCGACAGCGGCAAGGTCGTCTTACCCAACAGATAATCGACAGTGACGGGATCGGCGTGCAGGGTCGAGAACTCCACGCCCAGCAACAGCACGACCAGCAACAGCCCAGCGATCAGGACCACTTTAACGAATTTAATCCAGAACATTGGTTTCCCCTGCCAAAACGGCTCAAATAGCGTCCCGCCGGAACGACGGATTCACTGCTGGACGGAATTAGCTCCCCCGGCGCCAGAACAAAAAACCCACTGTGTACCGTGGGTTTTTGCACAGCGGCTGACGGCCGATAGCGTGCCGCATGAACCTGAATCATCACAACAGCACGTCACCCCACCTCGAAACGGTAGTCGTTGACCCGCTCGCGCAGGGCCTTGCCCGGTTTAAAGTGCGGAACGTACTTGCCGGCCAGCTCGACGGCGGCGCCGGTCTTGGGGTTGCGGCCGACGCGCGGCGGCCGCAAGTGCAGTGAAAAACTGCCGAACCCCCGGATTTCAATCCGCTCACCGCGAGCCAGCGAGTCGCTCATCTGCTCCAGCAGATTCTTGACCGCTTGCTCGACATCCTTATAAGGGATGTCGCTGCGCTTACGGGCGAGAATCTCGATCAATTCCGATTTTGTCACCAATCTTCTCCGCGAGAAACCCCGGCCTTCCGTCCGGGGAGGGATAGCGAATCACCTGTATTCATCTCAGTCGTCGGGCGCACTCATCTGTTCCTTGAAGATATCGCCCAAGGTGGCGCCGGTGCCGGACTTGCGGCTGTAATCCTGCATGACCTCGGCCTCCTCCGCCATATCCTTGGCCTTGACCGACAGGGTAATCGTGCGATTCTTGCGATCCACGCCGATAAACCGGGCCTCGACTTCGTCACCTTCCTTGAGCACTGAGCGGGCGTCCTCGATCCGTTCGCGAGACAGTTCGGACGCGCGCAGGGTGCCCTCGACGCCATGGCCCAGGTCCACGACCGCGCCCTTGGCGTCCACCGAGGCGATCCGGCCCTTGATCACGCTGTTCTTGGGATGGTCAGCGACGAAGTTGGAGAAAGGATCCTTGTCGAGCTGCTTGATGCCCAGCGAGATGCGTTCGCGTTCGGGATCGACCGCCAGCACCACCGCCTCGACTTCCTGGCCCTTCTTGTACTGGCGCACCGCTTCTTCACCGGTGGCGTTCCAGGAAATATCGGACAGATGCACCAGGCCATCGATGCCGCCATCCAGACCAATGAAGATGCCGAAATCGGTGATCGACTTGATCTTGCCCGCGACCCGGTCGCCCTTGGCATGGTTCTGGTCGAAGTCCTCCCAGGGATTGGCCTGGCACTGCTTCATACCCAGCGAGATGCGCCGGCGATCCTCGTCAATATCGAGCACCATGACCTCGACTTCATCGCCGAGCGCCACCATCTTGTTGGGATTGACGTTTTTGTTGGTCCAGTCCATCTCGGAGACGTGAACCAGCCCCTCGACGCCTTCTTCGATTTCCACGAAGCAGCCGTAGTCCGCAATGTTGGTGATCTTGCCAAACACCCGGGTGCCGACCGGATAGCGGCGGGCCAGAGCGATCCAGGGATCATCGCCCAGTTGCTTCAGACCCAGCGACACCCGGTTGCGCTCGCGGTCGAATTTGAGCACCTTGACCTTGATGGTGTCGCCCACCGCGACCACTTCGGAGGGGTGCTTAACCCGCCGCCAGGCCATGTCGGTAATGTGCAACAGACCATCAATCCCGCCCAAATCCAGGAACGCGCCGTAGTCGGTGAGGTTCTTGACCACGCCGTCCACGATCTGGCCTTCCTGCAAGTTCTGCAATAGCGCCTCGCGCTCGGCGCTGTATTCCTGCTCCACCACCGCCCGGCGGGAGACCACGACGTTGTTGCGCCGCCGGTCGAGCTTGATGACCTTGAATTCCTGTTCCTTGCCTTCCAGGTAGGCGGCGTCGCGCACCGGGCGCACGTCCACCAGCGATCCGGGCAGGAAGGCGCGGATTTCGCCGATGTCGACGGTGAAGCCGCCCTTCACCTTGCCGCTGATCAGACCCTTGATGATTTCCTCGCCCTCGAAGGCTTTCTCCAGCACGCTCCAGACTCGGGCGCGCTTGGCTTTCTCGCGGGACAGTCGGGTTTCCCCAAAACCGTCTTCGAGCGCATCCAGGGCGACTTCGACCTGATCGCCCACCTTCACTTCGAGTACGCCGTCCTCGTTGTAAAACTGTTCGATGGGAATCAGCCCTTCCGACTTCAGGCCAGCGTTGACGACCACGGCATCCGACCGGATCTCCACCACTATTCCCTGGACGATGGAACCCGGCTGCATCTGTTTATCGGCCAGGCTCTGTTCAAACAGTTCGGCAAAACTTTCGGTCATGGGTTATAGCTCAGAAAGATCGGCGGCAAGACGCCGCCACGGGTGAGTTGGAGTATCGGGTTCGACAGCGCGCGCTACCAAACCTGTTTTGGGTGACTGAATTTCTCGCCGCGATGGCAGCGCCCAGTCCCAGCGCTCGTCAACGAGTTAAGCGTAGCACGGGCGTCGCCCACGTAAAGGCAGGAATCCCAGGAAATTACCGGGGAATTGACAACCGGTGCGCGGCCAGCGCCAACGCCCATTCGCCGACTTCGCCGATGCCCATCCGGGTGGTATCCAGCACTTGCGCATCGGTGGCGGGCTTGAGCGGCGCCACGGCGCGCTGGGCATCGCGGGCGTCGCGCTCGGCGATTTCCTCGACAAGGCCAGCAAGGTTAGCATCCATGCCTTTTTCAATCAACTGCTTATACCGTCTTTGGGCGCGCGCTTCGGCGCTGGCGGTCAAAAACAGTTTGAGATCGGCATCCGGGAATACCACCGTGCCCATGTCGCGGCCATCGGCGATCAGGCCCGGAAAACGGCGGAAATCCCGTTGCCGTTGCAGCAGCGCGGCCCGCACCGCCGGTAGCGCCGCCACCCGCGACGCAGCGTTGCCCGTGGTCTCGCTGCGCAGGACAGCGCCGACTTCCAGCCCGTCGAGGATCACGCGCACGGTTCCCGCTGCATCGGGTGCAAAGGCGGCGTCCAGTTCAGCCGCTACCGCCGCGACGGCGATTTCGTCTTCCAGCGCCCGCTTTTGCTGTAACGCCGCCAGTGCAGTCAACCGGTACAGCGCGCCGCTGTCCAGCAGATGAAAGCCCAGCCGAACCGCCAGCCACTGGCAAAGCGTGCCCTTGCCGACTCCACTCGGCCCATCCACGGCAATCACCGGAGGCCGGTTGTTCATGTCACCGACTCCGCCACGCGCAAACCGACGCTCCGGGCCAGGGTCACGAAGCCGGGGAATGATGTGTTGACATTGGCGCAATCGCGGATCGTGATCGGGCCGGCAGCGCGCAGCGCGGCCATGGCGAAGCTCATGGCGATGCGGTGGTCGCCGTGACTTTCCACCGCACCGCCGGCCAACGTTCCGCCGTGAATGACGATGCCATCAGCCGTGGGATGGGCGGCGACGCCCAGCGCAGTCAGACCCTCGGCCATGACCTGAATCCGGTCGCTTTCCTTGACCCGCAGTTCCTCCGCGCCAGCCAGCACGGTGACGCCTTCAGCGCAGGCGGCGGCAATGAACAGCGCTGGAAATTCATCTATCGCCAGCGGCACCAGGGCTTCGGGGATGCGGACGCCATGCAGCGGCGCATAGCGCACCCGCAGATCGGCGACTGGCTCGCCGCCCGCCTGCCGGGGATTCAGCACCTGAAGATCCGCGCCCATCAGCCGCAGAATATCGATCACGCCGGTACGGGTGGGATTGACGCCTACGTGCTCCAACAGCAAATCGGAACCGGGCGCGAGGCTGGCCCCCACCAGGAAGAACGCCGCCGAGGACAAATCCGCCGGTACGTCAATCGCCGTCGCGGTCAACCGGCCGCCGCCGGTGACCGCAACAGTGCGGTCGCCTTCGCGCTGCACGGGATAGCCGAAACCCTCCAGCATCCGCTCGGTGTGGTCGCGGGTGGGAGCCGGCTCGGTCACGCGGGTGGTTCCTTCCGCGTACAAACCGGCCAGCAGCAGGCAGGATTTGACTTGGGCGCTGGCCACGGGCAGCGCGTAATCCATGCCCTTGAGGCGCTGGCCGCCGTGAAGATGCAGTGGCGCAGCGCCGGTTGCGGTCGCGGTCATCCGCGCGCCCATCATCGCCAGAGGTTCGGTGACGCGCCGCATCGGCCGGCGGGTCAGCGAGGCATCGCCGGTCAGCACGGTATCGAACGCCTGCCCGGCGAGAATCCCCGCCATCAGCCGCATCGAAGTGCCGGAATTGCCCATGTCCAGCGGTCCAGTTGGCGCACGCAGCCCGGACAAGCCGACGCCCTGCACCGTAACCTGGCCCTGCGTTGGCCCAATGATGCCCACGCCCATGGTGCGGAAGGCCGTGAGCGTCGCCAGACAGTCCTCGCCTTCCAGAAAACCGGTAATGGTAGTTACGCCCTCGGCCAGCGCTCCGAACATGATGGCGCGGTGGGAAATGGATTTGTCGCCGGGAACTCGCAAGCGTCCGCGCAGCGCGCCGCCGGGTTCGATGAGAAAAGTGAGAGAGGTCATAAGTTTAGAAGTTATGGATCGAAGTACGAAAATGGGCGCTAGCGGATTGACGCATAAATTCTGATCGGTAGCGCTTGGCGGGTCTGGCTCCCACGCTCCAGCGTGGGAGCAGGTCCAGACGCTCCAGCGTCTCGGGATCCACCTTCGGACGCGGGCCGCTGGAGCGGCTCGACGGCATTCCCACGCCGGAGCGTGGGAACGAGAACCGATCAAAACTTCTGCGGCAGCTCACTAGTGCTCTGTCATCTTTATTCTGATGGATACCAGCTTTCAACTTTCTGAATTTTCAGGGATTGAACCCATCAAAATCTGACTGACAGAG
>Ga0056914_10001162_pt1 | contig 19797 bp, 18 predicted proteins | sample TNRBio252014_DNA_FD_55168 | JGI IMG/M metagenome (GOLD analysis project Ga0056914, IMG submission 55168) | Wastewater treatment Type I Accumulibacter community from EBPR Bioreactor in Madison, WI, USA - TNR Reactor_6/25/2014_ DNA | ecosystem: Engineered > Bioreactor > EBPR > Anaerobic-Aerobic >...
CGTCAAAAATCGTCATGCTCTAGAGGCTGCGGTGATCAGGCCCGGCGGTCAGCGGGCGGCCTGCTGCTGCGGGCGGGCCGGGTTGGCGGCAGCCTGCGGGCGGGTGCGGGCGTCGTCCATGAAGCGGACGAGATCGATGGCGTTGTCGTAGGCCTTGTTGTCGACCACTTCCCAGGTGCGGCCCTTCTCCTTGTAGATGCCCTCGAAGGCGGCACGGTCACGCATCGGCGCTTCCAGCATGGCGCGGCGAATCAGCGCCTTCAGATCCTCGGGCAGGTCGGAGAGGTAGGCGATCGGCGCGTTCATCACCGGCTCGGACTTGTAGAGCACCTTGAAGTCCTCGCGGCGCATGGGCGTGCCGTCGGGGTGCTTGAGGGCGCCGCGCGCCAGCATCTTCGCCAGGGTCGAATCCTCCTCCGAGGTCCACTGGCCGACCGCCGCATCGATCAGGCCCTGCGACAGGGCGGTGAGCGCGTTCTCGTGGCTGCCGGTGAAGACCTGGCGCGAGGGTGTGGCGTCGGAATCGATCTTCTGGGCGGCCAGCACGAACTTCGGCACGAAATAGCCGGAGACGGAGTTGGGATCGACATAGCCGATGCTGCGGCCGCGCAGGTCCTCAAGGCGCTGCACCGGGCTGCGGGCCAGCGCATAGACCACCGAATGGCCGGCCTTCGATCCGTCCGTGCCGGTCTCGACCGCAAAGGCGTCGAGCTTGACGCCCGAGGCGCGGGCCCGGGCGAAGGACAGCGGATTGTAGAGCGCCATGTGGATGACGCCGGCGCGCTGGCTCTCGATCAGGGCGCGGTAGTCGTTGGCGACCTTCAGGCTGATCTTCAGGCCGATCTCGCGGCTGAGATGGGTCAGCAGCGGCTGCCAGCGGTCCATCGCCTCCTTGTTGTATTCCTTGGGCACGATGCCGAAGGTCACCTCGGGATAGCGGTTGAGCAATTCCTGAAGCTTGGGATCGACTTCCTTGTAATCGATGAAATTGCACTCGACGGCGCGGTAGAGGATGGCCTTGCATTCGAGGACCTGGGCGATTTCCGGGCCCTTCTCCTTCAGGCGCGGATCGAGCACCTTCTGGTCCGGCACCCGGTTGTCCTCGGACTTGTAGTCGACGACGCGGGTATCCACCGGCTTGTAGTCGAGCGGGCGGAAATCGTAGGAACGGCCCTCGGCGGCCTTGTAGTCGATGTATTCCTCGCGGCGCGGCTGCACGACGCGCGGATCGATGACGCCGGGGCGGGATTCATAGACCGGATAGCGCCCCTCCACCGCTTGCGGCGCGGCCATGCCGTAGCCGCTCATGCCGCCCATGCCATACTGGGGTTCGGCCGGCAGCGGCCGGGCATAGGGCTGGGCCGGGCGCGGCTCATACGGGGTGTTGATGCGGGCGGCGGGCAATGGCTGCGCCGGCGGCTCGGCGGCGCGCACCGCCGGGCGGTTGCGATAGTCCTGCACGCTGGCGCGCGGGTCGGCATAGCGCGGATCGCGCGGCAGGGCCTGCGCCGGGCGCGGCTCGGAGAGCACCGGCGGCTGGTAGATCGGCGGCTGGGCCACGGGCGGCTGGTAGGCGGCGCCCTGCGGCATCACCGGAGGCTGGAACTGCGGCGGCTGGGCGGCGGCGCGGTAGTCCTGCGGCATGGCAGGGGCGGCCTGACCATAGGGCCGGGCCGTGGCGCGGAAATCCTGCGGGGAAAAGGCCTGGGCCGGCCCGCCGGCGCCCCGGCTGTCGGCCGGAACGTAAGGAACGACATTCTGCGGTGCCGGCGGCCGGAAATCCTGCGGCAGGGGGGCCTGGGCCATGGCCGGGGTGGCCAGCAACAGGATGCCCGCAAGACCACGCATTACGCTACGCTCGACCATGTTACGCTCCGCATCACCGCCCGGCAGGGCGACCGTACCTGTCGCACGCCCCGATGAAGGAAGCGGCAACCGGCCATGACCCTGCGGCAGCAATGCTTTGCGTATGGTAAACCGTTTGCGTCCTTACTCCCTGTTCACCACGTTCTTCGCAACAGGGTTAAGCGGCCGTAAATGCCCCGGCGAGACCCGCCGGGGACAGGCTTGCGGGAACAGGCTTACTTGCCGCGAATCAGGTTGATCACGCCGGAGAAATCGTCGCCGGCATGGCCCGAGGCGTTGAAGAGCTGGTAGATCTGGGCCGCCGCCGCGCCGAGCGGCACCGATGCGCCGGACGCCGCCGCCGCTTCCACCGCCAGCTTCATGTCCTTGAGCATCAGCTCGGCGGCAAAGCCGGGCTTGTAGCCGTTGTTGGCCGGGCTGGTCGGCACCGGGCCGGGAACCGGGCAATAGGAGGTGAGGCTCCAGCACTGGCCCGAGGAGGTGGAGGCGACATCGAACAGCGCCTGAGGATCGAGGCCGAGCTTTTCGGCCAGCGCAAAGCCTTCCGACACCGCGACCATGGAAATGCCGAGGATCATGTTGTTGCAGATCTTCGCCGCCTGTCCGGCGCCGGCGCCGCCGCAATGCACGATCTTCCTGCCCATCGCGGCCAGCAGCGGCTGGGCCCTGTCGAAGGCCGCCTTCTCGCCGCCGCACATGAAGGTCAGCGTCGCCCCCCTGGCGCCGCCGGTGCCGCCCGAGACCGGCGCATCGACCGAGGCGAGGCCAGCTTCGCCGGCGAGCTTGTGCACCGCGCGGGCGCTTTCGACATCGATGGTCGAGGAATCGATGAACAGCGCGCCCTTCCTCGCCGCGCCGATCAGATCGGCCCAGACCGCGCGCACATGCTTGCCGGCGGGCAGCATGGTGACGACGACGTCGGCATCCCTGACCGCCGCGCGCGCGTCCGCCGCAATGGCGACGCCGGCCTCCTTGGCGGCCGCCTTCGAGGCCTCGGACAGATCAAAGCCGATGACGCTGTGCCCCGCCTTGACGAGGTTGCCGGCCATCGGGCCGCCCATGTTGCCGAGGCCGATGAATGCGATGGTGGTCATGGTTCGCTCCTGTCGATTGGGTTCTTCACGTCACGCAAGGGGAGGCTGTCGCACCGCGCGCGGCCGTGCAACGGCCGGCGGTTTCGCCCGGCCGGGCTGGACTCGTCTGGACTTGTGCAGACCGCTGACGACGCCGCGCAGATCGCCCGGCTCAGGCCTTTCGAACAGGCCGATGGTCTCGGCCGCCGTCTCGAAACGATCCGGCCCGGCGCCCATGGTCAGCCGGCGATCAGCTTGCGGGCCACGATCAGCCGCATGATCTCGTTGGTGCCTTCGAGAATGCGGTGAACCCGCAGATCGCGCGCCAGTTTCTCGACGCCGTATTCGTGCAGGTAGCCATAGCCGCCGTGAATCTGGATGGCGTCGTCGACCACCTGACTGCCGGTATCGGAGGCAAACCGCTTGGCCATGGCGCAGCGCATGGTGGTTTCGGGGTCCTGCCGGTCATAGGCGGCGGCGGCGGAATAGAGCATGACGCGCGCCGCTTCGAGGCTGGTGGCCATGTCGGCCAGCTTGAACTGAAGCGACTGGAAGTCGTTGATCGGCTTGCCGAAGGCCTTGCGCTCGGCGGCATAGGCAATGGCCTTTTCCAGCGCCGCCTGTGCCCCGCCGAGCGAGCAGGCGCCGATGTTGAGCCGGCCGCCGTCGAGCCCGGCCATGGCGATCTTGAAGCCCTGCCCCTCCTCGCCGACCAGGTTCTCGACCGGAATGCGGCACTCCTCGAAGATCACCTGCCGCGTCGGCTGGGCATGCCAGCCCATCTTCTTTTCATTGGGGCCGAAGCTGAGGCCGGGCGTGCCCTTCTCCACCACGACGGTGGAGATGCCCTTGGGCCCGTCCACCCCGGTGCGGACCATGACGACGTAGACATCGCCGGCGCCGGCGCCGGAGATGAACTGCTTGGAGCCNTTGAGGACGTAGTGGCTGCCCTCGCGCCGCGCGGTGGTGCGCAGGGCGGCGGCATCCGAGCCCGAGCCCGGCTCGGTGAGGCAATAGCACGACAGGGTTTTCATGGTGACCAGATCGGGCAGGAAGCGCTGGCGCAGCGCCTCGGATCCGAACTTGTCGATCATCCACGAGCACATGTTGTGAATCGAGATGTAGGCCGAGACCGCCGGGCAGCCGGTGGCGAGCTGTTCCATGATCAGCGCCGCATCGAGACGGGTCAGACCCGAGCCGCCGATGTCCTCGCGCACATAGATGCCGGCCATGCCGAGGCTGGCCGCCTCCTTGATGACATCGACGGGGAAATGTTTCTCCTCGTCCCATTTCAGGGCGAAGGGCGCGATCTTCTCGTCGGCAAAGCTGCGCGCCATGTCACGGATGGCGATCTGGTCGTCGTTCAGCGCAAAAGTCATGGTCCACCCTGTCGTTCCGGCCTTCCCGGCGGGTCGCAGGGTTGCCCCGGCGTCAGCCGCGTGTCGAGACGGACCTTTGGCGAAGCGAGCCGGACAGCCGCCTCAGATTGCTGCGTACGCGCTTTTCGAGCGGCGCGGCGAGAGCGCGCGCCACCCGCGGGGGCTGAGCCATCGCGGCCAGCACGGGCGAGTGCCCGCCCATCACCGCCATGGCGACGTTCATCGGCGCCATCATCGCGGCCATGTGGCCGGCCATCGCGCCCTCGACCAGCGCCTCGACCTTCTCGGTGACGGCAAGGCGGGTCTCGTCGCTGACCATCGGGTTGGGGTGCAGCGCCTCGAACCAGAGTTGCGGCAGGCGCTGCGCGATCACCAGCGGGGCGAGAAAGAGTGCGCTCATCGGGCGGGCCTCCGGGCCTGGACAGACCATGGTTTGTAATAACCATGCAAAGTCCCGTCCAGGCCGAATGTTCCCGCCCGCATCGACGCGGCGTCCTTACATCGTCGGGATGATGAAGTTCGCCCCGTCCTTGATGCCCGAGGGCCAGCGCGAGGTGACGGTCTTGGTCTTGGTGTAGAAGCGGAAGGCATCCGCACCGTGCTGGTTGAGATCACCGAAGCCCGAACGCTTCCAGCCGCCGAAGGTGTAGTAGGCCAGCGGCACCGGGATGGGGAAGTTGATGCCGACCATGCCGACGTTGACCTTGGCCGCATAGTCGCGGGCCGCATCGCCGTCACGGGTGAAGATCGCGGTGCCGTTGCCGTACTCGTGATCGTTCACCATCTTCACCGCCGAGGCATAGTCCTTGGCGCGGACCACCGAGAGCACCGGCCCGAATATCTCTTCCTTGTAGATCTTCATGTCGGTGGTGACGTGATCGAACAGGCTGCCGCCGAGGTAGAAGCCCTTCTCGTAGCCCTGCATCTTGAAGCCGCGGCCGTCGACCACCAGCCTGGCCCCCTCGGCCACGCCGGCGTCGATGTAGCCCTTGACCTTGTCGCGGTGGGCGGCGGTGATCATCGGGCCGAAATCGGCGCTGCCGTCGGTGGAGGGGCCGACCTTGAGGGCCTCGACGCGCGGGATCAGGCGCCTGACCAGCTCGTCGGCGGTCTTCTCGCCCACCGGCACCGCAACCGAGATCGCCATGCAGCGCTCGCCCGCCGCGCCGTAGCCGGCGCCGATCAGCGCGTCCACCGCCTGGTTCATGTCGGCATCCGGCATGATCACCATATGGTTCTTGGCGCCGCCGAAGCACTGCACGCGCTTGCCGTTGGCGCAGCCGCGCGAATAGATGTACTCGGCGATCGGGGTGGAGCCGACGAAGCCCACCGCCTTGATGTCGGGATTGTCGAGCACCGCATCGACCGATTCCTTGTCGCCGTTGACGACGTTGAGGATGCCCGGCGGCAGGCCGGCCTCGATCGCCAGTTCGGCCAGCATCATCGGCACGCCGGGGTCGCGCTCGGAGGGCTTGAGGATCATGGCGTTGCCGCAGGCGATGGCGGGCGCGATCTTCCACAGCGGGATCATCGCCGGGAAGTTGAACGGGGTGATGCCGGCGACCACGCCGAGCGGCTGGCGCATCGAGTAGAGATCGATGCCCGGGCCGGCGCCATCGGTGTACTCGCCCTTGAGCATCAGCGGCGCGCCGAAGCAGACCTCGACCACCTCGACACCGCGCTGGATGTCGCCCTTGGCGTCGGGAATGGTCTTGCCGTGCTCGCGGGCCAGGCACTCGGCCAGCTTGTCGTTGTCGCGGGCGATCAGCTCGACGAACTTCATCAGCACGCGGGCGCGGCGCTGCGGGTTGACGGCGGCCCAGGCCGGCTGCGCCGCCTTGGCGTTCTCGACGGCGGCGTCCAGTTCAGCCTTCGAGGCCAGCGCCACGCGGCCGCGCACCGAGCCGTCCATCGGCTGGAAAATCTCGGCATGGCGGCCCGAGGTGCCGGGCACATGCTTGCCGCCGATGAAATGTCCATAATCGATCATGGCTTCCTCCTGATCCGGGGCGCCCCGAGCCGGTCATCCGGTCCGATGGATCGCCCGTTTGTCTCACGTCGGCCCCTGTCGTAGAACTTGCGCAACTTCACAGCAATCGCCAAGATTGCGCATCTGTTGTGCAGCCATGCGAGCCCGCTGATGGACTGGGACCACGCCCGGATTTTTCTTGCCGCCGCGCGCAACGGCCAGTTCCTGGCGGCGGCGCGCCAGCTCAGGCTCGATCACGCGACGATCGGCCGCAGGATCAGCGCCCTGGAGCAGGGGCTGGGCGCCAAGCTGTTCGAGCGCCGCACCAACGGCTGCGTGCTGACCCCGGCCGGCGAGCGCTTCCTGATCGCGGCCGANCGGATCGAGGCCGACATGCTGCGTGTGCAGGCCGAACTGAACGAAACCGAGGTGGAGGTGTCGGGCACGGTGCGCATCGGCGCGCCGGACGGGTTCGGCACCTTGTTCCTGTCGTCGCGGCTGGGGCGGCTGATGGCCCGGCATCCGCGCCTGTCGATCCAGCTTGTGCCGCTGCCGCGCACCTTTTCACTGTCGAAACGCGAGGCGGACATCGCCATCGTCATCGACCGGCCCGACGAGGGGCGGCTGCATGCGCGCAAGCTGAGCGACTATACGCTGAGCTTCTATGCGGCGCGCGACTATCTGGCGCGCGAGCCCGAACCGGCCGACATCGACGCGCTGGCCGGCCATACGCTGATCACCTACGTGCAGGACATGCAGTTCACCGGCTCGCTCAACTATTTCCCGCAAGGGTTCGAGCCGCGCTTCCGGCGCTTCGAATGCGCCGGGGTGCTCGGCCAGTTCGAGGCGGTGCGGGCCGGCGCGGGCATCGGCATCCTGCATGACTACCATGCCGGAGACGACCCGGGGCTGGTGCGCATCCTGCCCGAGCAGCGCTTCGAGCGCACCTACTGGCTGCTGACGCACAGCGATACGCGCTCGCTGGCGCGGGTGCGGGCGGTGGCCGATTTCATCACCGACGAGGTGAACGCGGCGCGCGGACACTTCCTCCCCACCCGCACGCAGGACCCTGCCGCATGAGCCTGTACAATCCGCCGCTGTTTCGCCAGAGCGACCCGGACGCCCTGCTGGCAGCGCTCTCCGCGCAGCCCTTTGCCACGCTGGTCTCCAACGGGCCGCAGGCGCCGCTGGTCTCGCATCTGCCGCTGATGGCCGAGCGCGGCGCCGATGGCGCGGTGCGGCTGATCGGCCATCTGGCGCGGGCCAACCGCCACTGGCTGGAGATGGACCGGGAGAGGCCCTCGACGGCGATCTTCCACGGGCCCGACGCCTATGTCTCGCCCGGCTGGTATCCCTCCAAGCGCGAGCACGGCCGGGTGGTGCCGACCTGGAACTACAGCGTCGTGCATGCGGTGGGGATGGTGCAGATCCACGACGACGCCGACTGGCTGCGCGCCGCCGTCAGCCGCCTGACCGCCCGGCACGAGGCCGGTCGCGCCGCGCCCTGGGCGCTGAGCGATGCGCCTGAGCCGTTCATCGCCGCGCAACTCAAGGGCATCGTCGGGGTCGAACTGGTCGTCAGCACGCTGGAGGGCAAGGAGAAACTGAGCCAGAACCGCAGCCCCGCCGACCGCAGCGGCGTGATCGACGGGCTGGCGGGGGCGGATGGGGCCGGCAGCGCCGCCGTGCGCGCCGCGATGCTGCGCCGCGAGCCGGGTGGACGAGGGCCGCAATAAAAGGGGCCGCGCACGAGGCGCGGCCCTGAGAGTGGCCAAATCCAGAGGATCGGGCCAGGGGAGAGCGGGCCGGGCACGCGGAGGCGCCCGGCAAGGAATGCTTATTCGGCCGCAGCCTTGCCGCCGTGGAACTGCTCGGTCTCGGTCGAGCCTTCCAGCGCGGTGGTCGAGGACTTGCCCTGCGAGATCGCCATGGCAACCGCGTCGAAGTAGCCGGTGCCGACTTCGCGCTGGTGACGGACGGCGGTGAAGCCGATGTCGGCGGCGGCGAATTCGCGCTGCTGCATCTCCGAGTAGGCGCCCATGCCGCGGGTCGAATAGCCCTTGGCCAGTTCGAACATCGACAGGTTGAGCGAGTGGAAGCCGGCCAGCGTGACGAACTGGTAGCGATAGCCCATGGCGGCGATCTCTTCCTGATACTTCGCCGCTTCCGCGTCCGACATCTTCTTGCGCCAGTTGAAGGACGGCGAGCAGTTGTAGGCGAGGTACTTGTTCGGATACTTCTTCTTGAATTCGGTGGCGAATTCGCGGGCTTCGCCCAGATCCGGCTCCGAGGTTTCCCACCACACCAGGTCCGCATAGGCGCCGTAGGCAAGGCCGCGGGCGATGGCGTGCTCGACCGAGTGCTTGTTGCCCTGCTTGAGGCGGAAGAAGCCTTCGTCGGTGCGCGAGTCACGATCGATCCAGGGATGATCGTAATCGTCGACATCCGAGGTGATCAGGTTGGCGGCATGGGCGTCGGTGCGGGCGAGCAGCACGGTGTCGACGCCGCAGACGTCCGCCGCCAGCCGGGCCGCGTTCAGGGTGCGCAGGAAGGTCTTGGTGGGGACCAGCACCTTGCCGCCGAGATGGCCGCACTTCTTCTCGGACGCAAGCTGGTCCTCGAAGTGGACGCCGGCGGCGCCCGCCTCGATCATCGCCTTCATCAGCTCGAACGCGTTGAGCGGGCCACCGAAGCCGGCTTCCGCGTCAGCGATGATCGGCGCCATGAAGTGGGTGGAGGTGTCGCCTTCCATGTGGGCGATCTGGTCGGCGCGGCGCAGGGTGTTGTTGATGCGCTTGACGACATCCGGCACCGAGGAGGCCGGATAGAGCGACTGGTCGGGATACATCTGGCCGGCGTTGTTGGCGTCGGCGGCNACCTGCCAGCCCGAGAGGTAGATGGCTTCCAGACCGGCCTTGACCTGCTGCATGGCCTGGTTGCCGGTCAGGGCGCCGAGGGTGCGCACGAACGGGCGGTTGGCCAGCAGGTGGCGCAGACGGGCGGCGCCCATCTTGGCCAGCGTGAACTCCATCTTGAAGGAGCCGGACAGCTTCTCGACATCGGCCTTCGTGAAGTCGCGCTTGTTCTCGGGCGAGTAGGAGGCGGTCATCATGTACCTCGTTGTTGCAAAACTTTTCAGATCCGGCTGGGACGCCAGTCGTGATGCTTCAATGCACATATTTGCTGTGCAGCGCAATAAGACCTTGAAATAACGCGAGAATGCCGGAAAACCTTCGACAGATTGACAAATGTAAATTTGTAAATTGTAATGTTTCTGTAAAAAATACAGGCGAATCAAGGAGCTTGGCATGCGCGCGGTCAGGATCGGCGGCAAACTGAGGCGGCTGAGGCAGGAGCGGCGACTGAACCAGACGCAGATGGCGGCGGAACTCAACATCTCGCCGAGCTATCTCAACCTTCTGGAAAGCAACCAGCGGCCGGTGACCGTGACCATCCTGCTGCGCCTTGCCGAGCGCTTTCAGGTCGATCTGGCCACCTTCGGCGGCGAGGATGATGCGCGGCTGACCTCGGACCTGATGGAGGCGCTGGCCGATCCGCTGTTCGAGGGGCAGGACGTGAAGGCGAGCGATGTGCGCGACGTGGTGTCGACGCTGCCCAGCGTCGCCCGGGCCCTGGTGACGCTCTACCATGCCTATCAGCGTGGCGGCGCGGCGGGGCAGGCCAACTCCGACGACATTGATGCCGACGCCGCCCCAGCCTCGCTGCCTTCGGAGGAGGTGACCGAGTTTCTCCAGCGCAAGCTCAACCACATTCCCGAACTGGAAGACTGCGCCGAGGCGCTGTGGGTCGACAACGGGCTGGCGCTCTACACGCTCCAGCAGGATCTGGTGAAGGTTCTGAACCAGCGTTTTGCCGTCGATGTCGAGGTGGCCGCCGCCGCCTCGATGCCGGGGCTGCTGCGCAGCTACAATCCGTTGACGCGCAAGCTGATCCTGTCCGAGATGCTGCCGCTCTACAGCCGCACTTTCCAGCTGGCGCATCAGATCGCCTATCTCGGCCACCGGCGCGAGATCGAGACGATCATCTCGGGCGGCAAGTTCACCTCGCCGGAGGCCGATGCGCTGGCCCGCTCGGCGCTCGCCAACTATTTCGCGGCGGCGGTGATGATGCCCTATCATCGCTTTCTGGATGCAGCAAAAACAACACGTTATGACCTCGATATCCTGCAACACCGCTTCGGCGTGTCGTTCGAGCAGGCCTGCCACAGGCTGACCACGCTGCGCCGGCCGGGGGCGGAGGCGATTCCCTTCCACCTGATCCGCGTCGACATTGCCGGCAACATTTCCAAGCGCTTTTCCGCCTCGGGCATCCACATCGCACGCTTTGGCGCGGCCTGCCCGCGCTGGAACGTCTACGACGCCTTTTCCACCCCCGGCATGCTGCGCGTGCAGGTGTCGCGCATGCCCGAGGGGCAGACCTTCTTCTGTGTGGCGCGCACCATCTCCACCGCCGGGCGGGCGCTGGCGCGCGGGGGCCTGCCGCACCGGGTCGGCCAGTTGTCGATCGGGCTGGGCTGCGCCGCCCATTTCGCCAAGGACATCGTCTATGCCGACGGGCTCAACCTCGACGATCCGCAGATTGTCACGCCGATCGGCGTGTCCTGCCGTACCTGCCCGCGCACCGATTGTTCGGACCGGGCGATGCCCTCGCTTGCCCAGCGGCTGGAAATCGACGAGAACCGGCGCGGACTGAGCACCTACGCCCTGGCGGTTTAGGACTTTTCCAACCTCTCATCTTTACGTATCCTGAAAGCAAAACAACATCTTGCATGGTCCGCGCGGACGGACGGGAGACTTGGAATGCCCTCGAAACTCGACCAGCTGAAAGCCATGACCACCGTGGTTGCCGACACCGGCGACATCGGCTCCATCCAGGCCTTCCAGCCCACCGACTGCACCACCAATCCGACCCTGATCCTGAAGGCGGCACAGATGCCGCAGTATGAAATTCTGGTCGAAGATTCAGTGGCTTGGGCCAAGCTTCAGGGCGGCTCGAAAGAGGCCGTGGCGGCCGCGGCCTGCGACCGGCTGGCGGTCAATTTCGGGGCCGAGCTGACCCGGCTGGTGCCCGGCCGGGTGTCGACCGAAGTGGATGCCGACCTGTCGTTCGATACGGCGAAAACCGTGGCCAAGGCCCGCGCCATCATCAAGGCCTATGAGGCGCGCAACATCAGCCGCTCGCGCGTCCTGATCAAGATCGCCGCAACCTGGGAAGGCATTCGCGCCGCCGAGATCCTGCAAAAGGAAGAAATCGACTGCAACCTGACCCTGTTGTTCTCGATGGTACAGGCCGTTGCCTGCGCTGAAGCGGGTGTATTCCTGATTTCTCCGTTCGTCGGTCGTATTCTGGACTGGTATGCCAAATCGACAGGGCAGACCTATACGTCCGAGACCGATCCCGGCGTGCTCTCCGTCCGCCGCATTTACCAGTATTACAAGGCCCATGGTCACAAGACCGTGGTGATGGGCGCCTCGTTCCGCAACCTCGGCGAGATCGAGGCTCTGGCGGGCTGTGACCGGCTGACCATCGCCCCGGCACTTCTTGAGCAATTACAGAAGGATAACGGGGAACTGACGCGCAAGCTCAGCCCTGAGGCGGGGGGCAGTGCGCCGCCGCGCGTGCCCACCGACGAGGCGAGCTTCCGCTGGCTGATGAACGAGGACGCGATGGCGACGGAGAAGCTGTCCGAAGGCATCCGCCTGTTCGCCAAGGATCTCGCCGCGCTGCGCGCCATGGTGTCCGCGCGGCTCTGACAGGCCGACAAACCGCAGATCCTCGGGCGCGAGAAGCCCGTGTCGCGCCTCCGACAGGCGATCGTCGGAGGCGACAGACCCGGTTTGTCGCGCTGGCAGGCGTCGTCACCGCCCGACACCTCATGATTCCCTCACATTAGGCATTGCTAAATTAGAGCTGCCGACTATGATTGCGCGCGCGGCAGTCCGCCACGCCAATCCATGGTCCTTTGCGACCCATCCGACGGGAGTTGTCCCATGCCTTCGCTCACCGCGCGATCCTGGTCGCCCTATGTGGCCGGCATCGTCATCGGCCTTCTGCAAATCCCCGCCTTCCTGTTCATGGGCACGGCGCTCGGCACCTCCTCATCCTATGTGACGATCTCGGCCAGCATCGCCCAGGTCTTCGATCCCTCGATCGCCACCCTCAAGTATGCCGCGGGCCATCTCAGCGGCGCCAAGAACTGGTGGCAGGTGGCGCTGATCGCCGGCATCGCGCTCGGCGCTTTCCTGTCCTCGCGCCTGTCGGGCACCGGGCGCTGGGGCGCCTCGCCGTTCTGGGCGCGGGCGATGGGCGCCCACACCCCGGCGCAGCGGTATCTGATGGCGTTCACCGGCGGCTTCATCATGGTGCTGGGGGCGCGCATCGCCGATGGCTGCACCTCGGGCCACGGCGTCTCGGGCATCGCGCAGCTGGCGATCGGCTCGTTCGTCGCCGTCACCGCCATGTTCGGCGCCGGCATCATCGCCGCCAACCTGCTCTATCGCCGCGTCTGAAGGAGGCCATCATGACCGTTTTCACCGCCATGCTGCTCGGCCTTGCCATGGGCATCATCTTCGGCTTCGCGCTGGAGAAGGGCCGCGTCTGCGAGGCCGGCGTCATCGTCTGCCAGATGCAGATGAGCCGCCATGCCATGCTCAAGATGTTCCTTTCCGCCGTGATCACCGGGCTGATCGTGCTGGCGATCCTGGTCGGCTTCGGCTTTGCCAAGCTGAGTCCCAAGGCGACGCTGTTTGCCGCCGACATCATCGGCGGGGCGATCCTCGGGCTCGGCATCGTGATTGCCGGCGCCTGTCCCGGCACCGTGCTGGCGCAGATCGGCACCGGCTATCGCGACGCCATCTTCACCTTCGTCGGCGGCCTGTTCGGCGCGCTGACCTTCACCTACCTCGAACCGACCCTGCTGAAACCGATCCTCACCGCCGGCTCTTACGGCAAGCTGACGCTGGACCAGCTGATGGGCCTGCCCTTCCCAGCGGTGGCGCTTGGGCTGGCAGCGATCCTGACCGGCCTGCTGGTCTGGCTGGAGAAGATGCAGCCCTGGAGCGAGGAGATCGGCCCGAACGCCGACGGCCTGCCGCAGGAGGACCGCCGGCGGGCGCCACTGCCGCTGCCGGCGGAATAAGCCTCAGGGCATCCAGCGCGCCTTGCGCTTGTCGAAGAAGGCGGTGACGCCTTCCATCGATTCAGGGTCCTCCCAGGTATCGGCGAGGCGGCGGATGGTATCGTCGATCACCGCCGCATCGATGCGCGGGCCGAGCGCGCGGGCGAGCGCCTTGGAGGCGGCGACGGCACGCGGCGCCGCCGAGAGATACGGCCTGATCTCGTGCTCGACCGCCGCGTCCAGCATGTCCGGCGCGACGACGCGGGCGACCAGATCGAGGTCCCTCGCCTCGGCCGCGTCGAACAGCCGGGCCGAGAAGAAGACGCGCCGCGCCTTGCCCTCGCCCATGCGGGCCAGCACATAGGGGCTGATGGTCGCCGGGATCAGGCCGAGGCGCACCTCGGTCAGCCCGAATTTCGCCGTGTCGGCCGCGACCACCACATCGCAGACGCTCATCATGCCGATGCCGCCGCCAAAAGCGTTGCCGTTGACCCGGCCGATCAGCGGCTTGGGCAGCTCGTTGAGCGCGTTCAGCATCACCGCAAGCTTGCGCGCCTCGCTCATGCGCTGGGCGCGCGTCGCCGCCATCTGCTCGCGCATCCATTGCAGGTCGCCGCCGGCGCAGAAGCTGGCGCCCGCCCCGGTCAGCACCACGGCGCGCACCGTCTCGTCGCGGCCGAGCACGTCGGCGGCCACGGTCAGTTCGCCGATCATCTTGGGCGAGAGCGCGTTGTGCCGTTCGGGCTGGCTGAGGGTGAGGGTGGCGATTCCGCGCGCGTCGGTGGCGATGCGGATGGCGGTGTCGGTCATGGCTCTCTCCCGGCGTCAGGTGCGCAGGCCGCGTGCAAACGCTGCGGCGGCCTTGAGGTTGCTGGCATCAAGCCCGTGGCTGTAGCCCAGCCGGTCGAGCAGGGCGACCACGGCGAGGGTATCGACATTGCCCGCCGCGCCCGGCGCATAGGGACAGCCGCCAAGCCCGCCCACCGCCGCATCGAAGGTTCTGAGGCCCTTGTCCAGACTGACGGCGATGTTGTCGCAGGCGCGGCCGCGGGTGTCGTGATAATGGCCGGCGAGCCTGTCGGCCGGGGCGACGTTCAGCACCGCATCCAGCATCCGGCCGATGCTCTCGGGCGTGCCGGCGCCGATGGTGTCGGAAGGCACGACCTCGTAGCAGCCCATGGCCAGCAGCGCCTCGGCCACCCGCGCCACCGCAGCGGGCGGGGTCGGCCCGTCATAGGGGCAATCGGTGACGCAGGAGATGTAGCCGCGCACCGGGATGCCGTCGGCTTTGGCGGCCTCGACCACCGGGCGGAAGCGTTCAAGGCTCTCGGCAACCGAACAGTTGATGTTCTTCTGGCTGAAGCCTTCCGACGCCGAGCCGAAGATCGCCACCTCGTCGGCCCTGGCGGCGCGGGCGCCCTCATAGCCCTTGAGGTTGGGCGTCAGCGCCGTGTAGCGCACGCCCGGGGCGCGGCGGATGCCGGCCAGCACCGCGGCGGCATCGGCCATCTGGGGCACCCATCTGGGGCTGACGAAGCTCGTCACCTCGATCCTGTCGAAGCCGCAGCCCGAGAGCAGGTCGACCAGCGCGATCTTGTCGGCGGTGGAGACCGGTGTCTTCTCGTTCTGCAAGCCGTCGCGCGGGGCCATCTCGAAGATGCGGACACGGGTCATGCCATTCTCCCTGGCCGGGGCCGAAGCCTCACCCCTTTGCCTCCGGCTCAAGCGCCACCAGCACGGCGCCGTCGACGATCTGGTCGCCATGGGCGACGTAGACCGTCTCGACCACCCCGTCGCGGGGACTGCGCAGGGTGTGTTCCATCTTCATGGCTTCCACCACGATCATCGGATCGCCGCGCGACACCGCCTGCCCGGCCTTGACCGAGACGAGGCGGATCAGCCCCGGCATCGGCGAGACCACCTTGTCGCCGCCGGCATCGCCGTCCTCGTCGGAGGCGAGGCGGTCCGGCAGGGTGAATTCGTGAATCTCGCCGTCCATGAACACGGTGACGCGGCCCTTGTGCTCGACCACCGTGGCNTTGACCATGCGCCCGTCGACATCGAGCCGCAGGCAGGGGCCGGAAACGCCGCGNATGCGCAGCCGGGGCGCCGCCTCGCCCTCGCCGATCTCGACGACGCCGTGGCCAAGNTCGGTCAGGGCCAGTTCGAAGCGCTCGCCCTTGTATTCGAGCAGGGCGAACTGCCGCGCCGCGCTCCACAGCCGCCAGGCGGTGAGCGTCGCCCAGGGATCGGTGCCGCCCGGCTTGCGGATCAGGCCGAGCGAGGCGATCGCCGCCACCGCCTTGACCGTGGCCGAGGGGGCGGGTTCGTCGATCAGCCCGGCCAGTTCGCGCTCGATGAAGCCGGTGTCGACCCCACCGGCCTTGAAGCCCGCATGCGTCGCCAGCGCGCCGAGGAATTGCAGGTTGGTGACCGAGCCGGCGACGGCGCAATCGGCCAGCGCCGTGGCAAGCTTGCCCAGCGCGGCGGCGCGGGTGGGGCCGTGCACGATCAGCTTGGCGATCATCGGATCGTAATGGGGCGTGATGGTGTCGCCCTGGCGCACGCCCGAATCGATGCGCGTGGCGCTGTGCTCGAAGGCGCCGCCCTGGGGGAAGGCGAGATAATCGAGCGTGCCGGTGGCCGGCAGGAAGCCCTTGGGCGCATCCTCGGCATAGATGCGCGCCTCGAAGGCCCAGCCGTCGATGGAGAGCTGATCCTGAGTCTTGGGCAGCGGCTCGCCCGAGGCGACGCGCAGCTGCCATTCCACCAGATCCTCGCCGGTGATCATCTCGGTCACCGGATGCTCGACCTGAAGCCGGGTGTTCATCTCCATGAAATAGAAGCGGTCGGCGCGCAGGCCTTCCGAGGAATCGACGATGAACTCGATGGTGCCGGCGCCCGAATAACCAATCGCCCTGGCCGCCTTGACCGCCGCTTCGCCCATGGCGCGGCGCATCGCCTCGGGCATACCCGGCGCGGGCGCTTCCTCGATCACCTTCTGGTGGCGGCGCTGGAGCGAGCAATCGCGCTCGAACAGGTAGACCGCGTTGCCGTGGTCATCGCCGAACACCTGAATCTCGATGTGGCGCGGGCGGGTGACGTATTTCTCGATCAGCACGGCGGGATCGCCGAAGCTCGCCTGGCCCTCGCGCTGCGCCCCTTCCAGCGCGGCGCGGAAGTCTTCTGTGCGCTCGACCTTGCGCATGCCCTTGCCGCCGCCGCCGGCCCGCGCCTTGATCAGCACCGGATAGCCGATCCTGTCGGCCTCGCCATGCAGGAAGGCCGCGTCCTGAGTGTCGCCGTGATAGCCGGGCACCACCGGCACGCCCGCCTCGACCATCAGCTTTTTCGCCGCATCCTTGAGGCCCATGGCGCGGATGGCGGAAGCCGGCGGGCCGATGAAGCGCAGGCCGGCCGCCTGAACCTTCTCGACGAACTCGGGGTTCTCGGACAGGAACCCGTAGCCGGGGTGAATGCAGTCCGCGCCGGTCTCCAGTGCGGCGGCGATGATGCGGTCGGCCCTGAGGTAGCTGTCGGCCACGGCGGGCGGGCCGATGTGCACCGCCTCGTCGGCGAGGGCGACATGCTTGGCGCGCGCGTCGGCATCGGAATAGACCGCGACGGTGCGCAGGCCGAGGCGCTTTGCCGTGGCGATGACGCGGCAGGCGATTTCGCCACGATTGGCGATGAGAACTTTTTTCAGCATGGCCGCCTCACATCCGGAAGACGCCGAAGCGTGTCTGGGGGATCGGCGCATTGAGCGCCGCCGACAGCGACAGGCCGAGCACGTCGCGGGTTTTGGCCGGGTTGACGATGCCGTCGTCCCAGAGCCGGGCCGAGGCATAGAGCGGGTGGCCCTGCGCCTCGAACTGGTCGACGATCGGCTGCCGGAAGGCCGCCTCCTCCTCGGCCGACCACTGGCCGCCCTTGCGCTCGATGCCCTCGCGCCGCACGGTGGCGAGCACGCCCGCCGCCTGCGCCCCGCCCATCACCGAGATGCGCGAGTTGGGCCAGGTCCAGAGGAAGCGCGGGCTGTAGGCCCGGCCGCACATGCCATAGTTGCCGGCGCCGAACGAGCCGCCGACCAGCATGGTGATCTTGGGCACCGAGGTGGTGGCCACCGCCGTGACCAGCTTGGCGCCGTTCTTGGCGATGCCCTCGCTCTCGTATTTCTGGCCGACCATGAAGCCGGTGATGTTCTGCAGGAAGACCAGCGGGATGCGGCGCTGCGAGCAGAGTTCGACGAAATGCGCCCCCTTGAGCGCGCTTTCGGAAAACAGCACGCCGTTGTTGGCGACGATGCCGACGGGGATGCCGTGGATATGGGCGAAGCCGCAGACCAGCGTGGTGCCGTAGCGGACCTTGAACTCATCGAAGCGCGAGCCGTCGACCGTGCGGGCGATCACCTCGCGGATGTCGTAGGGGGTGCGCAGATCGACCGGCACGACGCCGAGGATTTCCTCGGGGTCGTAGAGCGGCGGCTCGGGGCTTTGCAGTTCGATATCCCAGCGCTTGGGCCGGTTGAGATCGGCCACCGCCCGGCGGGCCAGCGCGATGGCGTGGGCATCGTCGGCGGCGAGATGATCGGCCACGCCGGAGAGGCGGGTGTGGACATCGCCGCCGCCCAGATCCTCGGCGCTGACGACCTCGCCGGTCGCGGCCTTCACCAGAGGGGGGCCGGCGAGGAAGATGGTCCCCTGATTGCGCACGATGATCGTCTCGTCCGACATGGCCGGGACATAGGCGCCGCCGGCCGTGCACGAGCCCATCACCACGGCGATCTGGGGAATGCCCTGCGCCGACATGGTGGCCTGATTGTAGAAGATGCGGCCGAAATGCTCCTTGTCGGGAAAGACCTCGTCCTGATTGGGCAGGTTGGCGCCGCCCGAATCGACCAGATAGACGCAGGGCAGGTTGTTTTCCGCCGCGATCTCCTGTGCCCTCAGGTGCTTCTTCACCGTCAGCGGATAATAGGTGCCGCCCTTCACGGTGGCGTCGTTGCAGACCACCATCACCTCGCGGCCCGAGACGCGCCCGATGCCGGCGATCATGCCGCCCGAGGGGCATTCGCCGTTGTACATGCCGTGCGCCGCCGTCATGCCCACCTCAAGGAAGGGCGAGCCGGGGTCGATGAGCCGCGAGACGCGCTCGCGCGGCAACAGCTTGCCGCGCTCGGTGTGGCGCTTGCGGGCGACCGCGCCGCCGCCGTCGAAGGCGAGGCGTGCCGCCTCCTCGACCACGGCGATCTGCGCCTTCATCCCCGCGATGTTGGCCTCGTAGGCCGCGCCGCGGGTGACGACGTTCGATTTCAGAACGGCCATTACCTGATCACCTCAATCTCGATATCCAATGCAAGATCGGCCCAGGCCCGATCAGCCGTCAAGACACGCGCGCCCTCGCGCCTGGCAAGCGCCAGACAGGCGCGATCCCCGAGCGACAGGCCCTTGCTGCGGGTCAGAGGCCGCAATTCCGCCGTCGCCTGAGCAAGGTCGGCATCGAAGGCGACCACCTCAAGATCGAAGCGGCGGAGCGCCATGCCCGACTGCTCGGGACTTGCCCCGGATTCCGTCAGACGCCCGAGAACCTCGGACAGATTGACTGCGCCGATCAGCCCCTCGTCAATCGCCTGAACACAGCGCTCCGCCCCCGGCTCCCTGAACAGGACAGCCAACAGGGCGGAGGCGTCGAACACCGTTCTCATTCCTCACCCCACTGCGCCCGCCGTTCCCCCAGAAAGGTCTCGACCTGACTGACGCCGGGCGTGGCATACTGCTTGGCGATCTCCTGAGCCTCCCACAGGCCGACCTGCGGAGAGCGGACATGCAGCACGCCCGCCTCGACCCAGACGGAAACCTTGCCGCTGTCGCCCAGGCGCATGGCCACGCGCATTTCCTGCGGGATCAGCAGGCGCCCGTCAGGCCCCACCCTGAGCGTCTGGCACGGCATGGAGTGAGGTCTTCCATCCGGATGCCCCACCCCGTCTGCAGGACCGGGCCGCGCAGGCTGGGAAGGACGCCGGAAATGATTTTCGTGCGCCTTCTTCCAGTGAGAATACTGCGTGAACCCGGTGCCTTCGTTGAACCCCTCGGCGACATAGCGATCCACCACGGCGCGACCGGAAGGGATCGCACCGCCCTGCCGCAGCATCTCATCGGCGATCTCCCAGACCCGCGAGGTGGCGGAGCCGGCCAGTGGGCGCTTCTTTACCGAAAGACCAGACATAGGAACCTCCTTGTTTCGACAAACAAGGTATATGTCATTTATCATGTAAATGTCAATTTGTTTATCTTACAGCGTCTCCGCATACAGCTCGCGGCCGATCAGCATGCGGCGGATTTCGCTTGTGCCGGCGCCGATCTCGTAGAGCTT
>Ga0056914_10001169_pt1 | contig 19638 bp, 21 predicted proteins | sample TNRBio252014_DNA_FD_55168 | JGI IMG/M metagenome (GOLD analysis project Ga0056914, IMG submission 55168) | Wastewater treatment Type I Accumulibacter community from EBPR Bioreactor in Madison, WI, USA - TNR Reactor_6/25/2014_ DNA | ecosystem: Engineered > Bioreactor > EBPR > Anaerobic-Aerobic >...
CGGCGTCAGCCCTCGTGCTTGCGCAGGTTCGCCACGCTCGGGATATGGATCTTGCGCCCTTCGACGACGATCAGCCCGAGTTCGGACAGCTCGTGCAGGATGCGCGAGAAGTGTTCCTGGGTCAGGTTGAGGCGGGAGGCGATGACGCCCTTGTTGGTCGGCAGGGTGACGGCGACGTTGATGCCGTTCTGGTCTTCCTCGGCCAGTTCGCGCAGCAGGTAGCCGATGATGCGCTCCTTGCCGGAGTGCAGGGAATAGGATTCGACGTCGTTCATCAGCTGGTGCAGGCGCATGGCCATGCCGGCCAGCATCTTGCGGCACAGGGCGTGGTCGCGTTGCAGCTCGTCGAATACCGCCTGCTTGGAGACGTGCAGCAGCAGCGAGTCGGTCAGCGCCTGGGCGAAGACGATGTAGGGCTTCTCCATGAACATGATGGCTTCGCCGAAGCTCTGCCCCTGCTGCAGGATCTCGACGACTTTTTCGTTGCCCTGGTGCGAGGTGAAGGCCAGCTTGACTTGGCCATAGACCAGCAGGTGGAAGCCGCTGCACGGGTCGCCCTTGTGGAACAGGATGTCGCCCTTGCCGGCGTGGATTTCGCGGGTGGAGCGGGCGATGCGCGAAATTTCCTCCGATGCCAGTCCGTTGAAAAGCGGAATGTGGGTCAGGAGCGCCTCGATGTTGATCGGGTGTACGGCATTCATATTTGATATTTGCTAAAAAATCCGTCGAGGGATGGTGTCATCCAGCCATCCGCCGGGCAATAATGCGTAGGGACTAGGTCATGGTCAATTGGCCCTAGTACTTTGGCCGGCAGCGCATCGTCCGCCATAAGCTTACAATTATATTCTTTGCGTGAGGCAGGTGTGGTCAGCTCGCAGTCCCCGGTCGTTACGGTTTCTTCAGGGTCGCCCAGGGCGCTGGCGCGCGCCTGGTTGTGGCTGGGTGTGCTGGCCCTGATCGGCTCGGGCCTGCTGGCCATATTGCTGGTTTTCTCGCGGACGCCGGGAATCCAGGACGTTTTTCCGCTCAAGGGGTTCTTCCGCGCGGCGCTGGTGGTCCATGTCGACCTCTCGGTGGCGGTGTGGTTCATGGCCTTCGCCGCGGTGATCTGGAGCGCCGTTGGCCGGGCCGGGCTGGCATGGCTGGGCTGGAGCGGTTTCGCTCTGGCGGTGCTGGGCACGCTGCTCATGACCGTTTCCCCGTTCTTTCCCGGCGCCCGCCCGATCCTCAACAACTACATCCCGGTCCTCGAGCAGACCGAGTTCTTCACTTCGTTGTGGATCTGCGGCGCCGGCTTCACCCTGGCGGTACTGCGGGCGCTGTTGACGACCTGGCCGCGCCGCGTGTTTGCCGAGCCATTGCAGCTTGGCGCGTTCCTCGGCGCGCTGGCCGCCCTGCTTGCGCTTGCCGCGTTCTTCTGGTCGTGGTGGGTGGTGCCGCGGATCGAGGAGGAAATCTATTACGAGGTCGTCTTCTGGGGCGGCGGCCACGTCCTGCAATTCCAGCATTCCCTTCTGATGGTGGTGGCGTGGCTGTGGATCGGCATGCACCTCGGCAAGCCCCTGGCCGCCTCGCCGCGGGCGCTGGCCGCGCTGTTTTTCGTCGCCTTCCTGCCGCTGCTCGCGGTGCCCCTGATGTATCTGATGGTGCCGGCGGGTTCGCTGCCGCACATGGAACTGTTCGCCCTGCTGATGAAGTGGGGACACCCCTACATGGGGCCGCTCATTCTGGCCGGCGCCGTCTCGCTGTGGACGGTGCGCGGAGTTCCCGCCGCTCCGGCCAAGTCGGCGTTTGTCGCTTCCTTCGTCCTGTTTGCGCTGGGCGGCGTTCTCGGCTACATGATCCAGGGGGCCAACGTCGTCATTCCCGCCCACTATCACGGCTCGACGGTCGGGGTCACGCTGGCGTTCATGGGGCTGACCTATGTGTTGCTGCCGCTCCTCGGGTTCGCCAGGGCGGAAGGCCGCATGGCCGTCTGGCAGCCCTACGTCTATGGCGCGGGCCAGTTGATCCACGTCCTCGGGCTGGCCTGGTCGGGCGGCTACAGCGTGCAGCGCAAGGTCGCCGGCGCCGAGCAGGCGCTGGTCAGCCTGCCGCAGAAGCTGGGCATGGGCATGATGGGTCTGGGCGGACTGATCGCGGTGATCGGCGGCCTGATGTTTGTCGTGATCTGCCTGAGAGCCATGTCGGCGAAGAAGGGGTGATGCAGGAGCGGACCGCGTTGCGGGTCGCGGTTGCGGCGGCAGTGGCGTCGCTGCTGACCGTCGGGCTGCTCGGCTACCGGCTGCTCCACCACGCCAGCCCGGAGTCTGGCGGACCGCCGCCCGGGCTCATCGCGTCGCCGACCCTGACTCCCGAAGAGGCAAGGGTTGCGGTCGACGCCATTTTTGCGCTCAATTTGCCCGATCTTGCCGGTCGTCCGCAGGCCGTCGCCCAGTGGCGAGGCAAGGTGCTGGTGGTCAACTACTGGGCGAGCTGGTGCAAACCGTGTGTGGAGGAAATGCCGGCCCTTTCGCGCATGCACAGCCGCCATGCCGCGCGGGGCGTGCAGTTCGTCGGCATCGGCGTCGACGATGCCGGGAAGCTGGCCGCCTTTGCCGCGGCCACGCCGGTTTCCTATCCGCTGCTGGCGGCCAGCCCCGCCGATACGCCGCCGGGCCTGCAGGTCAAGGGCCTGCCCTTCACGGTGGTCATCGGTCGCGATGGAGGCATCGAGATGACCCGCCTGGGGCGCATCGACGAGGAGTCGCTCGAGCCGGTCCTGCGCCGCCTGACCGGGCAATAAGGCCAGCAGGAGCCGCTGCGCCGCCGGGCATCGCCGCCCGGATGCGCGCCGATGGCGGCGCGCATCCTTCCGGAATCACTTCCCGAGCGGCTGGAATGCCATCGAACGCGCCGACACGGTGAAGGCATCGGAGAAGCAGGCGCCGTCTTCCGCGCCATGGCTCTTGAGGAAGGGGAAGATCGCCTCGACCATCCGCACCGACCCGCAGGCATAGATCTCGTGCCCCTTGAGTTCGGGGAAGTCCTCGAGGATGGCCTGGTGTACCAGTCCGGTGCGACCGTTCCAGACGTCTTCCGGCGCCGGCTCGGAGAGCACGGGGATGAAGTGGAAGTTGGCGTGATCGCGCGCCCATTGTTGCGGCAGCTCGGGCAGGTAGAGGTCGCGCAGCTGCCTGACGCCCCAGTAGAGATGGATTTCGCGCTTGAGGCCGCGCTGGAAGGCATCCTCGACCATGCTCTTGACCGGAGCGAAACCGGTGGCGCCGGCGACGAAGACGATCGGCCGCTGCGATTCGCGCAACGAGAAGTCGCCGATCGGCCCCTCGAAGCGCACTTCGTCGCCTTCCTTCATCTTCTCGAAGACGTGGGTGGTGAACCGTCCGCCCTTCATCAGGCGGATCTGGAGTTCGACGAACTCGGCCTCGTGCGGCGGGTTGGCAAACGAGAAAGCGCGCCGCTGGCCGTCGTCGAGGATGACATTGATGTACTGGCCGGCCTTGAACGGAATCTGCTGTCCTTCCGGCAGCTTGAGCAGGACGCGCATGACGTCGTAGGTGAGCTTCTCCATCTTGACGACCCGGCCGCGGTATTCCTTGAACTCCGGGGCCGCCGCGCTGGCCTCGTACTCGATTTCCGCGTCGTCGAGGGCGGTGGCGCAGCACAGGAGCACCTTGCCCTGTGCCAGCTCCTCGGCCGACAGCGCGCTCGGCTGATAGAGGCCGGGGTCGACCTTGCCGGCGAGAACCGTGCACTTGCAGGCGCCGCAGCCGCCGTTGCGACACTCGTAGGGCAGGTTGATGTCCTGGCGCAACCCGGCGTCGAGCAGGGTCTCGCCGAAGCGGGCGGTGACCGCCTTGCGGTCGGGATGGAAGGTGATGCTGGGGTGCTCCTTGGCGGCGCCGCGCCGTTTCGGCGGAAGCCACGGGATCAGGAACAGCAGTCCGGTCAGTCCGAGCACCCACAACCACAGGTGCAGCGGGTTGGTGACGTAGACGAGCGCGAGGACGGGCANCTCGAACCAGTCGAAGTCGATNTTCGTGGGCACCACCGACATGTCGGCCTCGCCGCCCTGGCTGACGATGGGCTTGACCAGGGCAAGAACGACGAACATCAGCGTCACGGCGATGGAGATCGGGCGCGGCGGATTGATGTGGGCGCGCGGCACNCGCTGGACGTGAATCCACATGATGAAGACGACGATCAGCGGCGCGCCGATGTGNACGAAGGCGAGCAGGGTGAACAGCCGGCTGTTGACGCTTTCGAGGTAGAGGAAGTTGCGGATCAGCGTGCCGTTGAAGATCGGCAGGACGTCGAACCACTCGGCCGTGGCGATGACGACGAACTGCGCCAGCTTGTCCCACACCAGCATGAAGCCATTGACGCCGGCGATGTAGACCAGCCAGATCAGGGCGACGCCGGTCAACCACGAGAAGGAGCGAAAACCGCGATAGCGGTCATAGGCGAAGTGCCGCAGCAGGTGCAGGATCATCGTCAGGATCATGCCGTCGGTGGCGTAGCGGTGGATGCTGCGCATGATCCCGCCGGCCCACCACTGGTTGTGGGTGATGCGTTCGACCGAATCGTAGGCGTCGTGGATTCCCGTTTCGGCAAAGATGTAGAGGTAGAGGCCGGTCCCCACCAGCAGCCAGAACTGCCAGAAACTGATGGTGCCGAGGTGGTAGAAGGGGTTCAGCTTGTCGCCGAAGGCGACGTTGAAGACGTTTTCGATGCGCATGAAGAACCAGCGCAGCGTCTGTTGGAGGAGTTTGACCATGGTGTGTGTCCGCTCGGGAGAGTAGGGAGAGACGAATCGTGATGGGGGTTGTCCGAACGGCGCTCTATTTGAAGAAGAGGCCGCCCATGTCCGGGTTGAAGTCGATCACCATGACCTGCCCGGGCTTGAGCGTGACCTGTTCTTCCTTGACGAAATTGAAGCCTGGCCTGACCAGGTTGTCGTTCATCCTGACCGCCACCTGATGCGTCCCGGCCTTCAGCTCGAAGCGCTTGTATACCGTCGAGACGCCATCCTTGTAGACGCCGGTCGGATGCATCACCGTCCGGAAGGCCGGCTGGCCGTCGATATCGACTTCCAGGTTGATGTCCGAGCGTTCGCGCGGGCAGTCCATCGGCGCCCGCATGTTGGGCGGCAGCTTCTGCAGTTCCTCCGGGGTGCGCTTGCGNCACTCGCGATCGCCGAGGTGGCTGATCGACAGCTTGATCAGGGCGACGTCATCGGGAATCTGCCGGTANTTCGGCGACGTGGCGAAGTATCCGATGAAGGCGGCGAATGCACCGTAAAGGATCACCTGACCGACAATGGCGGCGGGTTTAAGCATGATGGGAAGTTCTCCGGAAGTAGGGTGGCAACGCGGCGTCGGTAACTGNCTGGGTTTCGATTCGTGTCCTGAATTCCTGCACGGCCCTGGCCAGCGCCTTGCCGTCGTTGCCGGACGCAGGAANCACCTGCACGCGGGCCACGGGAACCTTGCCGCGCAGGCGCGGTTCGCGTTGCCCGGCCATGCGCTCCGCGGTCCACCGGTCGCCGAGGCGGAAATCGCAACCGCCGCTGCGGCAGCCGGTCACCACGACCCCGTCGGCGCCGCCGCGCAGCGCGTATTCGACGAACGACGGCGGGAGGATGCCGGCGCACATCAGACTGATCACGGCCGTGTCGGGGGCTGCCAGCGCCCTTGCATCGGCGCCGCGGTCGCAGCCGAAGACGACGATCCGGGAGCGTCCCTGGAGCCTGGCAAGGGCATCCTCGAGTTGCTGGCGGAGGCCATTCACGGTCTGCTGCGGCATGTCGATGCCGGTCAGCAGTTGTTCCTGGCGACGGAAGGGGGTCGACGACGGGCATGCGCCGGCGCAGATGCCGCAGCTCGCGCAGAGGTCGGCATCGACGACGGCAATCCCGAAACCCGGGCGGCTCGGATGCGGCTCCATGCGGATCGCCGCGTACGGGCAGTCGACATGGCAGCGGCTGCAGCCGCTGCAGTTGGCGGCGTCGACCACCGCGACGGGTTCGCGCTTCGGATGTGGCAGGAACGGCAGGATGGAGAGCAGGACGGTGGCGGCCAGCAGCAGCGCCCAGACGGTGGCGGGCGAACTGATGTCGGTCAGCGGATGGATGAACAGGATGAACCAGTCGAGGCGGACTTCGGCGGGTGCGAGGGCGAGATTGGCCGGAGCCTCGCTGAGCGCCGGCTTGACCAGGGACAGCACGATCAGGGCCGCCATGGTTCCCAGCATCAATGGCCGCGAGGGCAGATGATCGACCATGCTGATGCGATGAACGTGCGCCCAGAGGCCGAGGATCAGCAGCAGCGGCAGCCCGATATGGATGAAGACGAGCATGGCGAAGAAACGATCGTTGATCGAGTCCGGCGCGAGAAAATTGCGCGCCGCCGGTTCGCTGAATATGGGCAGCCAGTCGAGGAGTTCGGTGGTTGCGGTCGCCGAGAACTGGGCCACCTGGTCCCAGACGATCCAGTAGCCGCCGATGCCCGATGCGTAGACCAGCCAGATCAGCGGTACGCCCGTGAGCCAGGAGTAGAAGCGGAATCCGTGGTAACGGCCATAGGCCCATTCGCGGATCAGGTGGAGGACCATGACCAGAACGAAGGCGTCCGAGGCATAGCGATGCAGGCTGCGCAGGACGCCGCCGAAATACCACTGTTCCGTGGATTGGTAGCCGATCGACTCGTAGACGCCGGTGATGCTGATATCGAGGACGGTGTAGAGGTAGAGCCCGGAGCCAACGACGATCCACAGCAGGTACAGCCCCATCGCACCGAGATGGCGCAACGGGTTGCTGTCGCCCCCGAATGGCGCATCGAACGTCTCCTCGACCCGCTGGAACACGGTTCGAGTGTTGTTGCGAACGGCAGTGTGCAAACTCACCGGATGTGTCCAGGGAAAATCGGGGTGTCAACGCATTAGCCGAAAATTATATGCGGCCGCCCAAAATGCCTGCTTGACGCATATCAAGCGAGAAGAAAGAAATCGGAATCCGCTGGCGGGANCTCTCGCGCCGATGCCGCTGGAGCGCCATCCGGCGGGCAGTGTGCGCCAGATGCGCTGCTCAAGCCGGGCCTTGCCGGCCTGCCGGCGANATGTCAGGTGGAAGGGGCGACGCGGCGCCGCCGGTTCTTCCAGAAATGCACGCAGAGGTAGATCGTGAATCCCATGAAGGTCAGGAATCCGGCAATCATGAAATACACGGAGTAGTCGGTACGGTACCTGCCGGTGACCGGGTCATAGACCGAACAGAGAATCCTCACGCGCTCCATGATCTCCTTCAGGGTACCCGTTTCGGGCGGAATGGCGGCGCCGGCGATCATCGCCTTNAGNGGCTCGGCAAGGTCCGAGGCGTTGAATTTTTCCCCGTAGACCTGGCGAAATATCTTCCCTTCGGCNTCGACCATCGTGACCTGGTTGAGGTGGTCGAAACCGGCGGGGGTCGCGACGTAGCTGAAACCGAAGTTGGCGGTGAGGTCGTCGAGGATCGCCGGCGACGGGCTGAGGAACTCCCAGTTGGGCAGGCTGATGCCGTACTGCACCGCGAAGTCCTTGAGCGCCTGGGGCGAGTCGAACGGCTGGTTGAAGCCGATGCTGATCACGTTGAAACGGTCGGCCCCGAGAACGCTGACCGTGTTCTGCACGGCCTTCTGCAGATTGCGCGTGGTCGTCGGGCAGACCTGGAAGCAGGCGGTATAGATGAAGCTGACCAGCAGCGGCTTTCCGCGATAGCGTGAAAGTTCTACCGGTTTGCCCTGGCGATCGAGCAGGACGAAATCGCCGACCTGTCTGCCGATCGCCGCCTGCGAGCGTTCGAAGGCCGTCTTCTCGTCCAGCGTGGTCAGTGTCAGCCCGCTATTGAAACTCTGCGGCCGCGCGGTGAGCTTGGGCTTTTCGTCCGTGGCGTCGGCGGCCAGCAGCGTGCCCGCGGCCAGCAGGACGACCGTGGCCAGTGCGCTGCGCAGGGATGCGGAAAACACCACGGGTCGCCGGCTCAGAGGCGGGCGTCGAGAATCGCCGCCAGCAGCACCACGGTCAGTTGCACGAGCGAGGAGAAGAAACAGGCCATCGCCGTCTTGCGGGTTGGTTCCTGCGCCAGTCGCCATGCCTTCTGGATGAACAGGAAACCGCCGGCCGCGGCGCCGATGGCGTAGATCGCGCCGAGNCCGAAAGCCAGCGGCAGGAACGATGCCGCGACCAGTGCCAGCGTGCTGTAGAAGATGGTCTGCGCNGCCCGCTGGTCGCCGACGACGACCGGCAGCATGGGCACGCCGGCCGCCTTGTAGTCCTCGCGGAAGGCGATCGCCAGACTCCAGAAATGCGGTGGCGTCCACAGGAAGAGGACGAAAGCGAGGGCCAGCGGAACGGCGCCCAGATGCGGATCGGCGGCGGCCGCGCCAGCCAGGACAGCCCAGCTNCCGGCCAGTCCGCCGAAGACGATATTGAGCCAGGTCCGGCGCTTGAGCCAGACGGTGTAGACGATGGCGTAGAAGAAGGCGCCAAGAAAGACGAACAGCGCCGACCAGGCNTTGAGCGCAATCCAGGCGGCGCCGACGGAGAGTACCGTCAGGGCGGCGATGACGACGAGCCAGATCGGCCCGTGCTTGATTTGGCCGGTAACGAACGGCCGCGTCCTGGTGCGCGCCATGAGCGGGTCCAGATCGTGCTCGTAATACTGGTTGAAGGCGCCGGCGCTGGCCGACGAGATCAGGACGGAAAGGGTCAGCACGATCATCTGCGTCCACGTCAGGCTGGCTCCGGGGCTGACAGCCAGGCCGGCGAGCGCGGTAAACGTGATGACGACGCCAATGCGCAGCTTGAACAGGCTCAGAATGGCGCGGATGGGCGAACCNGAAGTGTTTGTGGACGGCAGCGTCGATTGCATAGGTTCAGGGGGGCGTCGTACTCGGATCATTATACCCGGGTGAATCCTGCTTGAATCGGGCCTGGATGCCAAGCCCGATTGAGGCAGGCCCCTGCGCCGTTGGCGCAGGGAGCCACGCGGTTCAGCTCAACAACCAGACTTCGGACAGGTACTTCCAGTTGACGAAGTAGTAGAGGACGAAGCAGACGAACAACAGCCCGGCAAGGACCACCGTTCCTGGAACGCCGATGTGCTCGTCGCTGCCCGAATGCGATGCGGCCTGGGCCACGGGATTCGCCGGGATCGGCGTCGGCTTGTCGGAGACCTTGCCGCCATCGAGCTTCTTGCCAAACAGCAGGGACCACACGACCACGAAGATCCACAGGCCGCCGCCAATGACCGCGATGACGCCGAAGATGCCGGTGAGGCCCATCATCAGGTAGGCGGCGCCCGGCCACTCATACTGGAAGGGTGCGCCCGAGAACGCCATGTCCCAGTGCCGGCGGGAGACGCCCAGCGTACCGGCGCCCATCATCACCAGACCGAGGATGGACATGCTGATGCCGTAGAGGTAAGGCTGGATCTGGCACAGCTTGGGGAACATCATCTCGCGACGGAACAGCACCGGCACCAGCAGATAGGTGATCGCCATGAACGCCAGTGTCGTGCCCACGACCACGGTGGTGTGGAAGTGGCCCGGAACGTAGAAGGTGTTGTGCATCAGCATGTTGATCTGTTCGGTACCGAGAACGACACCCGAGATGCCGCCGAGGAAACCGAAGCCGACCAGCGAGATGAACATGCCGGAGAACACCGGGTTGCCCCAGGGCGCCTTGCGCAGCCACTCGAACATGCCGTTGTTGAAGCCCTTCCTGCGCTGCGCCGCCTCGACGGCGCCAGGCACCGTGAAGCCGTGAATCATCGAGGCCATCACCGCGAAGTACATGAAGTAGGAGGTGTTCAAGACCTTCCATTCCGCGCTCATGCCGGGGTCGGACAGCAGGTGGTGCGCGCTGGCCAGTTGCAGGAAGAGGATGTAGAGCAGGAAGGCGCCGCGGGACACTTTCTCCGACAGCGGCTTGGCGCCAAGAACGACGGCGGCGATCAGGTACCAGATGGAGACGTGGGCGGCGACGTTGATCTGCTGCGAGGAATGGCCCAGACCCCACCAGACCATGCGATACAGCTGCGCGTCGACTTCCTTGATCAGACCGATCGACCAGAAGAAGGTCGGAATCAGGATGCCGGCGCCGGCCAAGATGGTGAAGGTGGCGATGATCGCCGCGGTCAGTGCGCCGAAAACGACCAGTGGCAGCGAACCGGTGTAGGTCTTGTCCTTCTTGGCAACGACCAGCGTGCCGAAGAATACGGCGGTTCCCAACAGGGCGCCGACCGCGACCAGGATGATGCCGAGGTAGAAGTGCGGCGCGGCCTGCATCGGGACATACGAGGTGAACATCACGCTCGATGCGCCCTCGTAGATGGCGACGTTGGTCATGATGCCGCCGACGACCATCAGCCAGAAGCCGAGCCACGCCACCTTGGGTGTCGCCAGCCGGCATCGCAANAGGGTCGATGAGGCAAAGTAGAGCACCGCCATTTCAAAGAANAGGATCCACAGGATCAGCATGTCGATGCCGTGGGCGGTCAGGATGGTGTAGAACTGATCGGCCGGCAGGAGCTTGATTGCCGGCCAGCGGGTCAGGATGACGAGCAGNGCGGTGATGCCGCCGACCAGCAGCCAGAGAACGCCGGCAACGGCGTTCCAGCGCATCAGCTTNTCGGCGTGGTTCTCGAACTGCAGCCCGGAAATCGGGCAGGTACGATAGGTAGTGGCCATCAATGTCCCCCTTATTTGACGTAGATGCGGCCAAGCATCGAGTGGTGGCCGATGCCGCAGAATTCGTTGCAGACGATGGCGTAGGTGCCTGCCTTGGTCGGCGTCATCTTGACCACATGCTCATAGCCGGGGATGACCTGGATATTGATGTTCACCGGCTGCAATGAAAAACCGTGGTTGTAGTCCATCGAGGAAAGATGGATCTTGACCTCCTTGCCGGCTTCCAGTTCGAGGATCGGGTACCAGGCCCACAGGCGGGCGATCAGGAAGCCCTCGCCACCCGCCGCAACCTTGACCACAGGGATTTCCTCTCCCTGCAGGCCCTTTTCGGTACGGACGGTGTTCTCGGCAATGAACTTCTCGGCCTTGGCGGCAAACATTTCCGGCGTTGTCTTGTAGACCTCGTTCGAGAGGTTCTGCTTACCGTAGATGTGCCAGTAGAGCATCATGCCGAACATGATCATGCCCCAGACGAAGGCGATCGCGATCCACGCCCATTCGACCCCGGCGATGGGCTGTTTCCACCAGAGCCGTTCCGACGGCGGCAGAATTGCGCTCATTTTCTTCTCCCTTTGATTGATGAGTTACTTGGCGAGTGGCACGTTCATGATGTCGATGATGCCCCACAGGATGTAGATCACCATCGGAGACGCCACGCCGATGAACAGAAGCAGGAAGTGGTTGTCCAGCAGTTTCTGCATGAAAGGGATGTCGTCGTCGTCGTTGGCCATGCTTTTCTCCTCCATCGTTGGTGCGTTTTGCGCACGGTTGATTACCTGAAAACCGGAACCAGAAATACCGGATCAAATGCCCGGAAGGCTACCGGCGGAAGTTACCGACGGCACGCGTTCAATTATATGATCTGTGTCAATATCCGCGACAAACTGTCACATGCCGTTACGGTCGGCGGCGGGTCTGCGACTTTATCACATATAATCGGCGCCGAAAAATCACCGGAACCCATGATGATCCGCCCGACCCCCCCCCTGAGTGCTCCCGCCGATGTGTCCGTGCGCCGCCAGATCGCCATCTGGCTGTTCGCCTGCAGCGCGCTGGTGTTCGCGATTCTCGTGGTCGGCGGCGTCACGCGCCTGACCCATTCGGGTCTGTCGATCGTCGAATGGAAGCCGATTGTCGGCGTCATCCCCCCGCTCAATCACGCCGAATGGGAGGAAACCTTCGACAAGTACAAGGAGACGCCCGAATACCGGAAGGTCAATCACCGGATGTCGCTGGACGAATTCAAGTTCATCTTCTATTGGGAGTACTGGCATCGGGTTCTGGGCGGTTGATCGGTGTCGTTTTCCTGCTGCCGTTTGCCTACTTCCTGTTGCGGCGAAAGCTCGACCCGCCGCTGATCCCGAAGCTTCTCGGCATTTTCGTGCTCGGGGGAATGCAGGGCGCGATGGGCTGGTACATGGTCAAGAGCGGCCTGGTCGATGACCCCCGCGTCAGCCAGTATCGCCTGACCGTGCATCTGTCTCTGGCTTTCCTGATCTTCATCGCGATGATGTGGGTCGCCCTCGGGCTGTGGAGCGCGCGCGCGCGGACGACGGCCGATGCCGCGTTGCGCGATTGCAGCGAACGGGATTCTGGCTCGCCGTCCTGGCGTTCTACATGGTCGTCACCGGCGGCTTCGTCGCCGGCATACGCGCCGGCAAGGCCTACAACACCTTCCCCCTGATGAACGGCCACGTGCTCCCGCCCGAGAGTTTCATTCTCGACCCGTGGTATCTCAACCTGTTCAACAACATGGCGCTGGTCCAGTTCGATCACCGGGCGGGTGCATGGCTGCTGGCCCTGGNCGTTCCATGGTTCTGGGTNNGGAGCAGGGCGCCCGTCGTTTCCGNGCGGGCGAGGTCCGTCGCCAGTCTGCTGCTGGTTGCCGTGGCGGCGCAGATCGCATTGGGGATCGTGACCCTGCTCGCCGCCGTGCCGGTCGCCCTCGGCGCGGCGCACCAGGGAGGCGCGATGGTGGTGTTCGGCATTCTGCTCTGGGTGAATCACGAGTTGCGAGTCGCGCGCGATCCGGGCACGGGCTGATGGAGGACAACGCTGCGCGCTTGCGGAGGATCAGGAGTCTGGCAATCGCGCTGACCGTGCTCTCGGTCCTCGTGGTGCTGGTCAGTGCGCTGATGCGCCTGGATGCCGCCGGTCTCGGCTGCGCCGATTGGCCGGCATGTTACGGACAGTTGCTCGGGCGCGAACCGCAGGCGCTGGAGTTCGGCCCCGTCCGCATCCTTCATCGGCTGGTTGCCTCGATTTCGCTGGTGCTCGCCTGCATCGTCGTCTGGCTTTGCCTGCGCCCGCGGCCAGTGCAGCCGGCAGCCACCCATGCCTCGCTGCTGCTGCTGCTGATGCTGGCGCTTTCGGTGCTCGGCATCTGGAGTTCCGACCCGCGGCAGGTTGCGGTCGGATTCCTCAACATCATGGGCGGCCTTGGCCTNGTGACCTTTTCCTGGCGCGTTGTGCTGGCTTGCNGGAGGCCCGGTCCGGCGGTCGAAGCGCTGCACCCGGACCTGCTCTTGCGCCTGGGTCTCGGCGCGCTGTCGCTGACGGTCATGCTGGGCGCNTGGCTGGGGGCCAGCCATGCGGCGCTCGCCTGCACCTCGCTCCCCNGCTGTGNCGGGGTCNGGTGGCCTGCNGCCGCCGGCTTGTCGGCCCTCGATCCCTTCCTCAGGCAGGTCGCGGCGCCGCCCGCCGGCGATGCGGGCGGGGTACTGCTGCACCTGCTGCACCGCTACCTGGCCTTGGCGGCCCTCGTGCTTCTCGGCACGGCAGCCGTGCGACTGCTGCATGACGAGGGGGGGCAACGCCAGGCCGCCAGGGCGATCCTCGGGTTGCTGGTCATCGAGGTTGCCCTCGGCGTGTTGACCGTACTCAGCGGCCTCCATCTCTGGCTGGTGCTTGCCCACGGCCTTTGCGCCGCGGCCTTGCTGGCTTCCGTCGCGACGCTGCTGCGGCGTTAGCCGCCTGTCGCCGGCAAAGGACCACGGAAGCAACCGAAGGTCGCGGTCGACCCGGCCAGGCCCGACGATTTGCGGCCGATGACTGTCAGTGCTGGTGCGGATTGGCGGCGGGTGTCTTGCCCGTCGGGTCACGGACCTCGGCGACGACGTCGATCGTTTCCGCTTTCTTGTCCCTGGTCTCGAATTGCAGTGTCAGCGGAACCGACTCGCCAGTCTTGATCGTCTGCTTGAGATTCATCAGCATCACGTGATAGCCGCCCGGCCCAAGGACGACCGGCTTGCCTGCCGGCAGGTCGAGGCGGGCGATGGCGCGCATCTTCATCACGCCACCGTCCATCTTCATTTCGTGGATCTCGGTCAGGCCGGCCACCGGACTCGCGGCGCCGACCAGCGTCGCGCCCGCCTTGCTCGTTACTTCCATGAACGCGCCGGTGGCCGTCTGGCCGGCAACGGTACCGCGCACCCACGGCGCCTTGATCTCGATATCGCCGGCGAAGGCCGGCGTTGCGCAAAGNGCGAGCAGGGCGGATGTCAGAATGACGGGCAGGGCTTTCATGGGGGTCTCCTTTATGACGTGGGAAAGAATCGTGATGCTGGCTTGCCGGGGTTACCGCGACGCGATGTCGCGACGATCGGGGTACGGCGGGCAGGCCAAGGCTAGTAGCCTGCCCCACAGATAACGAAACATGAAAACTTGTCTTTGCGCCGCGGGCTTTGTTGCTCATCCTCGCAATAGCTACGGCTATTGCTGCGGTTCGCGCCTCGCCGGCAACGCAAATCCTGCGTTTTCGTTTTGTTCCGCAATCTGTGGGGCAGGCTACTAGGGTTTCATGTACCAGTTGCCTTGGGCGTCCTCCATCCACCAGCCCGAATGGAACTGATCCTGCCAGCGCTTGATCTGCGCCGCGCGCACGGCCGGCTGCGCCTCCTTGCCGCCATGCGCTTCGGCAATGGCATAGATCAGCGAGTTGCGCTCGGGATTCTCCTGGTCGATGAGCTTTTCGGCGATCTGTCTCTGGGTCAGGGTGAGCCGGCTGCCATCGTGGATCTTGATCATCCCGTCATTGCCCAGGCCGATGACGCCAGCCTCGTAAAAGCGGACGAGCCGCGACGAGCGCTGCGCCAGCGTATGTTTGGCGACCATGACCGGCGGCGTGCCGATATCGAGGTTGATTTCGCTGGCGGTTGGCCCGGCGGCGGCGGGAACGGCAAGGCAGGCGAACAGGAGGATCAGGATGTATTTCATTGGATTTCCAGAAGGATCATTTGCCGGCCAGCAGGAGTTTCAGGTCGGCGGCGACATTGGCGGGCGATTCGCCGTGGCGCAGCAGGAGTCGCAACCGCCCTTGCGGATCATAGGCGTAGCTTGCGGTCGAGTGGTCGATGCTGTAGNTGTCGGGCGTCGTGCCCGGCTGCCTGGTGTAGAAGACCTTGAAGTCCCTGGCCAGCGCGGCGATGGTCTCGTCGTCGCCGCGCAGGCCGATGAAGCCTGGGTCGAACAGCGGCACATAGGCGGCCAGCAGCTCGGGCGTATCACGAGCCGGGTCCAGCGTGACGAAGAGCACCTGCACGCGGGCGGCGTCATCGCCGAGCAGCTTCAACGCATCGCGCATCGAGGCCAGCGTGGTCGGGCAGATGTCGGGGCACTGGGTGTAGCCGAAAAACAGCACGACCGCCTTGCCCTTGAAGTCGGCCAGGCGGCGTGACTGCCCAGCATGGTCGGTGAGATGGAAATCCTTGCCCCAGTCGGCGGCCGAGATGTCGGTCGAATGAAAACGCTGCGGCTCGCTGCAACCGGTCGCCAGCAGCGCCATGCAGAGGAGGATTGCGGCGAGTCTTTTCATGGGCAACGGCGGCTCGGCAGGGCGGGTTCGGGAAGTGAGACAAGCGGGAGGCGCCTGCGACCGTCAGGAAGGTTGGCAGCGGCGGGAGGCCGCATTGTAAACGCTAACCCGCGTCCGGAAGCTCCATCGGGCAGAAATAAGTCCGCAAAGAGCGGGTTCCGGCCGACCGATTCGGAGGCGCCGCCGCGGGGCGTCGCTTCCTGCCGGCAAGTGCCGGGTCGCGCAATCGGACACTGGCTGGACGGGCCGGGCTCCACGTCTTGCCCGAGAAAGGCGGACGCCTGTCGGACCTGCTCACGGTATACTTCGCCCTTCTCCAGTTGAAAGTCACTCATGGCCGCATCCGACGACACCGCCAGCATGGCGCTTTTCTGTGATTTCGAGAACATCGCCCTCGGCGTTCGCGATGCCCAGTACGAGAAGTTCGACATCCGGCCGGTGCTCGAGCGTCTGCTCGCCAAGGGCAGCATCGTGGTCAAGAAGGCCTATTCCGACTGGGAGCGCTACAAGGCATTCAAGTCGGGAATGCACGAGGCCAATTTCGAGCTGATCGAAATCCCCCATGTCCGCCAGTCGGGCAAGAATTCCGCGGACATCCGCCTCGTCGTCGATGCCCTCGACCTCTGCTACACGAAGTCGCACGTCGACACCTTCGTCATCATCAGCGGCGACTCGGATTTCTCGCCGCTGGTTTCCAAGCTGCGCGAGAACGCCAAGCGGGTGATCGGCGTCGGCGTCAAGCAGTCGTGTTCCGACCTGCTGATCGCCAACTGCGACGAATTCATCTACTACGACGACCTGGTGCGCGAGCGCAACGGCGCCCGCCGCGAAAGCCGCGAGGCGGCCCAGCGGCGCTCGGCGGAAGATGACGGAAGCCGTGGCGAGAAGATGGAAGCGCGCAAGACCAAGGCCGTCGAACTCGCGGCGACCACCTTTGCCGACCTGATCGCCGACCGCGGCGATAGCGAGCGGGTCTGGGCTTCGGTCCTCAAGGAGGTCATCAAGCGGCGCAATCCCGGGTTCAACGAAACCTATTTCGGCTTCCGCAGTTTCGGCAACCTGCTCGAAGAGGCGGCCAACCGCGGCCTGCTCGGCTTTGGCCGGGATGACAAGTCGGGCGCCTACGTCACCCGTGCCGCGGCGCGCCCGCTGGCGGGAGAGGAAACGGCTGGCGAAACGGCTGCCCGGCAGGAGGACTCTTCGAGTGGCGCGGTCGACGCCGCCGGCGAGGTCAAAACGGTGGCGGTTGGCGACATTGAGCCGAAGGCCGACGGCCGTCGCCGCGGCAGCCGCCGTGCGCACAAAGAGGGCAAGGACAGGCTGGCGCAGGAGCCGGAGTCGGCAGGCGAGCCGGCTTCCGTTGCGCCGGCGCCGGCTGCGGAGACGGTCGCGGCCGTTGTTGCCGAAGCCGAACCCGCCAAGGCGCGCCGGGGCGGACGCCGCCCGCGCCGCGTCGAGGCCGAGCCCGATTCGCCGGCGGGGAACGCCGAGGCTGTGGTCCCGGCGGCGCCCGGGGCGCCGGATGGAGCGGAGATGCCGGCGGCCAGGCAGGTGGCCCGCGCGCCGCGGGCCCGGAAGGCGAAGGCCGTCAGCGAGTAGATGGCGGGGCGGGTTTCATGCCGTTTCCAGATCAATGGTGACACGAAGGCGAGCCGCCGGCCGTGGCGGGAGCACGGCATGCGAAGTCGACCAAGTCACGGTTGCTCTGGAAATGGAATCAGATCACCAGCAGCAGTTTGGCACGCAGGCTCTCCGCCTCGCGCCTGCCGTCGCGAGAGGCGGTGATCGCCTGGTACCACTCGTCGTAGAGGCCGCGCAGGCCCGTGTGGCCAGCCGCATTCTCGATGCGATCGAGCAGCGAACTGGTGCCGAGGGCGCCGACGAAGGCCTTCAGCGTGTTGCCCATGAAGTTGCGCGCCTGCTGCAGGCGGACCGCGTCCGGCGCTGCCGGCAGTTCGCCGAAGGCGGTGATCGGCGCCAGCGCGGCAGGTGGCGCGCTGGCCACGCCCGAGGGGCCGACCACGGCGCCGACCGCAATGTAGCCTTCTTCCTCGAGCATGCCGAGCGTATGCTGGAGGTCGTCGCTCTGGAGCATGCCGCGCAACTCGTCGACCGTGCGCTTGCCGTCGACGAAGATCAGCGCGCGCCGCACCCGCGGCGTCAGCCCGCCAGCCTTGGAGGTGATCTCCTCATGCCCCTTCGGGGTCTTGGCGAATACAACACCCATTGTCCTGTCTCCTTTGTCGGGTAGTTTCGGGGCATTGTACATAGATCCAAAAAAACAGGACCCGCCGTAGCGGGTCCACCGTGAAGAAGATCACGAACCGCCGTTCATGCGGCGGCTTGCACGGGAATCCGGTGTCCCCGGCGGGTGATGCGGTTCTGCGAATCGACGTAGATCAGTTCCGGCTCGTACCTGGCCAGTTCGACCTCGTTGTAGACGCCAAAGGTGGCGATGATCAGGATGTCGCCGGGCGCCGCCCGGCGGGCGGCCGAGCCATTGACCGAAATGACTCCCGAGCCGCGTTCGGCGCGGATCGCGTAGGTGGTGAAACGCTCGCCATTGTTGACGTTCCAGATGTCGATCTGCTCGTACTCGCGGATACTGGCGGCGTCGAGAAGGTCCTCGTCGATCGCGCAAGAGCCCTCGTAGTGCAGGTCGGCATGGGTTGCCGTGACCCGGTGCAACTTCGATTTCAACATCGTTCTCTGCATGGTTTCACTCATCCAGACGGTTTGGGGTAGCGAATTGTAACGGCACTGGACTCTCTGTCAATGGCTTTTCTCGCCGTGAAAAGGGTGTCAGATCTCGATGTTATCGATCAGCCGCGTGCCTCCCAGACGACCGGCGGCAAGCGCCACGAGCGGCACGCCGATGCCTTGCGGGGCCGCGAGATCCGACTGTTGTCGCACCGCAACATAGTCGATCTGCCAGCCGCTTGCGGTCAACGCGGCCAGCGCGGCGTTTTCCAGTCCGGCGATGTCGTGCTCACCTTGTCTGAGAGCCTCGCGGATGCGCTTCAGTTCCCGATAGAGGCGCGGGGCTTCGGCGCGCTCGGCGGCGCTCAGGTAGCCGTTGCGTGACGACAGCGCCAGGCCGTCGGCGGCGCGCACGGTTTCGCCGCCGACGATGGCGATCGGCAGCGCGAACTGGCGGGTCATGTTGCGGATGACCATCAGTTGCTGGTAATCCTTCTTGCCGAAGAGCGCGGCCTGCGGTTGCACGCAGTGGAACAGCTTGAGGACGACGGTGGCGACGCCGCGGAAATGTCCGGGCCGGAATTCGCCGTCGAGAATGTGCTGGATGGCCGGCGGCTCGACCACGTATTCCTGGGGTTCCGGATAGAGGTCGGCCTCGGTCGGCGCGAACAGGAGGTCCACGCCGGCCGCTGCCAGCTGGTCGCAATCGTCGCGGAAGGTGCGCGGGTACTTGGCGAAATCCTCGTTCGGCCCGAATTGCAGGCGATTGACGAAGATCGACGCGGCGACCGTGTCGCCGTGGGCGCGCGCCTGTTCCATCAGGCTGATGTGGCCGGCGTGCAGGTTGCCCATGGTCGGGACGAAGACGACGCGGCCGCGGCCGGTCAGCGCCGCGCGCAGGGCGGCGATGGTGGAATGGATCTGCATGGTCGGAGACTCGCTCGGCGGTCAGCCGATGTAGGTGTGCTCGGGCGCCGGGTAGCTGCCGTTCCTGACGGCGGCGACGGCGCGGACGGCGGCGTCGGCGAGGCTCGTCGCGCCGTCCATGAAGTTGCGGACGAACCGGGCCTTCCTGCCCGGCGGGATGTCGAAGGCGTCATGCACGACCATCACCTGACCCGAGCAGTCCTTGCCGGCGCCGATGCCGATGGTGATGATGGCGAGGCTGGCGGTGACCTCGGCGGCGAGCGCGGCGGGGATCGCTTCGAGGACGAGCATGGTCGCGCCGGCGCTCTGCAGGGCCAGCGCATCGTCCTTGAGACGCTGTGCGGCGGCTTCGCCCTTGCCCTGCACCCGGTAGCCGCCGAGCGCATGCACCGACTGCGGCGTCAGGCCGAGGTGACCGCAGACCGGGATGCCGCGGCTGACGAGGAAGTCCACCGTGGCGGCCATCTCCCGGCC
>Ga0056914_10001172_pt1 | contig 19581 bp, 18 predicted proteins | sample TNRBio252014_DNA_FD_55168 | JGI IMG/M metagenome (GOLD analysis project Ga0056914, IMG submission 55168) | Wastewater treatment Type I Accumulibacter community from EBPR Bioreactor in Madison, WI, USA - TNR Reactor_6/25/2014_ DNA | ecosystem: Engineered > Bioreactor > EBPR > Anaerobic-Aerobic >...
CCTCAAGGTAGAGCGGCGATGTGTCCTTGGGTCGCGCCCACTGGGGTACGAAGCCCAGGCGGGCGATGACCTGCAGGCCCTGCGCGCTGGCGTGACGGATCACCATGTCGCTGTGTTCCCAGCGCTCCTGGCCCGGCCGGTCTGGCTCGACGTAGGCCCACGGGAAGTATTCGACGATCCACGGCGCGCCCATCTCCCGCACCATCTCCAGGGTGCGCTTGATCTTCCACTCCTCCACCTCATCGGTCAGGCGAGTGTGAACGCCCATCTTGGGGTTGACGGTGACAACGGTCTGCTGGGGGCCGACCGTCACCGATCGCTGGCGCAGGACGATCACGACCACAGCCAGCAAGGCCAGCAAGGCCAGCAGCGCCAGCAGGAGTTTGCGGTAACGGCGCAGAGCTGACAGAGCTTGCTCGACATGGTAGCGGATACGAAAGCCTGACACGACGAAAGAAGCGCCTCCGGAGAAGTGCTGGTTTGCAGACCCAGTGGGTGTGTACCAGGGTTAGGAGCGAAGAAGCTCGACTTCTGCGAGAAGTCGAACTTCTGGGCAGGCTGGCATTATAGCACGGCCCCCGATCTCCCAACAATCGCGGGCCGGTTCGATCAGGCCGACTCGCCTGTCCTCAGAACCGGCGAGCCGGGGGGCGCAGTGCTGCGCGTAGACCGGCCAACGTAGGTGCGTGGCAAAAAAAGCAGCGAGGACAGACACGTCGTCTGTCCTCGCCATCGCGCACTCCTTCCCCGGCAGCGCGATCGGTTGGTTTCCCGGCCTGATGGGCCGCAGTGTGTCGCCTCACTGCAAGCCCAAACCAACCTCTTGTGAAAAAAGTATAGCATAGGCCGTGCAGGATTGCTATCCGTATCAATACGTAGATTTCATTACAATACGATGACAATCTGCTACGTTTCGATTGGCAGCAGGCCTCGACGCAGGGCAAAGCGGATCACGTCCGCTTGCGACTCAAGTTCCAGTTTGCGCATCATGTTGGCGCGGTGGGTTTCGACCGTGCGCCGGCTCAATCCCAGGTTGGCCGCGATTTCGGCGTTCGTCTGGCCTTTGGCGACCCATGCCAGCACCTGCCGCTCGCGCGCCGACAGCTTCTCCAACGGGTCAATAGGCGTCGCCGAGGACATGCGCAGGTACTCACGCACGCCCGCCTCGTCGATGCCAGGACTCAAATGGCGCTGCCCATGGGCGGCTGCCCGCACGGCCAGGACTAGCTCGCGAACATCAGCTTGCTTGACGACGTAGCCAATCGCGCCCCGCCGCAGCGCCTCGGCCACATAGGCGACGTTGTTATGCATCGATAGCACCACCACCTGGGGGGAGGGGAGCGATTGGCGCGCCCGCTGAATCAGATCCAACCCCACCAGATCAGGCATGGTCAGATCAGCCACCANCACGTCGGGACGCAGACGCTGCACCAGGAGCAGCGCCTGGGCGCTGTCATCGCAGTCGCCTACCACCAGAATATCGTTCTGTTCCTCCAGCAAGGTGCGCACCCCCTGGCGAACAATGCCGTGGTCATCGGCCAACACAACGCGGATCATGGCGCCTACCACCCTTTACGGACGACGCGCTCCAGCCAGCGGCAGCAGCGCCGTCAGACAGGCGCCTCCATCCGGCCGGGCGTCAATGAACAGCTTACCTGCCAGCAGGCGTACCCGCTCCTGCATACCTCGCAAGCCGCTGGTATTGTTGCGGCTCAAAACCAAATCGGGATCAAATCCCAATCCCTTGTCTTCGATCTGGACGCTGATGGTCGCCGAGTTGGCCCACAGTCGCACTGAGGCAGTCTGCACGTGGGCGTGGCGGGCGACATTGGTCAGCGCTTCCTGCACGATGCGAAAGATGGCGGTCTCGATTTCGACTGTGAAACGNCGCTCGATGCCATGTCGCTCGAACGCGACCTGCAAGCCGTACTGCTGGGCAATNCGGTCAAAAAACCACAACAGCGTGGGCAGCAATCCCAGGTCATCCAGCATGGGCGGCCGCAGGTCCAGCGACATGCGGCGCACTTGCTCGGCCAATTCCTCGACCAGCCGCCGTGTTTCCGCCAGTTGCAGCNCCTGGTCCTGCGCCCCAGCCCGCGATGCGAGATCGAGGCGAATGTTGAGCGCCGTCAGCGTTTGGCCCACCTCGTCGTGCAGTTCACGGGCGATCGCGCGCCGTTCGGTTTCCTGCACCTGCACCAGGCGCCTTGACAGTTCTTCCAGATGGTGGGCGTTGGCGCGCAAGACTTGCTCCGCCTCTACCAGCGCTGAGATGTCGTAGGCTGTGATAACCCAGGCAGTCTTGCCCTGTTGATCAAAGGGACTCCAGTCGACTTGAATCCACCTGTCAGCGCCGTGTCTGGTTGTGATCTGCAGCTTCAGGTCAGACACCGACTCGCCACGGGCCATCCGTTCGTAGGCTCGCTGCATGGTTTCAACAGAATCGCGGTGCAGCATGCTCCAAAAATCGGTCTCCTGCATCTCCTCTTTGCTCAAACCGGTCAATTTAGAAGCGGCAGGATTGGCATAGACCACGCGGTCATCGATGTGAACGGTTATGCTGGCAGGCGAAACCTGGGCCAGCGTACGAAACCGAGCCTCGCTTTCCCGCAGCGCCTGCTCGATCTCCTTGCGCGCCGTGATGTCGATCGCCGTGCCCAGCACAGCCGGCTGCCCTTGGTATTCGATGGTGATACCAGAATACTGCAACCAGCGGGTCTCGCCTTCCTTGGTCAGGATAGCAACTTCATATTGGGAATCGATTGGTTGCCCTTGCTGCCGCGCCAAACCACGTTCCCGCACCAGATCGCGAAAGTCAGGGTGCAGGATTTGCCAGAAGGGCATAGCCACCAGCTCATGGTAGTCGAAACCGGTGATCCGGCAAGCGGCTGCGTTGACGTGGATGTTATAGGCGCCACGAAACAGAAATATGGCGGCTTCCGTAGTTTCGGCCAAGCTGCGGAAGAGCGCCTCGCTCTCGCGCAGCGCTGCCTCCGCCGCGGTGCGATCGGTGATATCGCGAAAAGCCACCTGGATCACCGAACGCTCTGCCAGGTTTAGGTAACCGCTGGCGATCTCCAGGTCCACCTGCCGGCCGCTGGCCAGCTCCAGGCGTTCGTGAAAGAACTCAGGTTGGACCGCTGCTGCAACCACGCCCCGAAAGTAATCGCGTATCTCACGACGCCGGCTGCGCTGCACAAATTCCAGCACCGAACGCCCAACCAGGTCCCGTGCATCGGCGACATCGAGAATGCAGGCGGCGGTGTGGTTGGCCAGAAAAACTTCACCGCTTTCAGGCTCCACGAGGCAAACCCCTACCGGCAGCAGGTTGAGCATTCTTCGATAGTCGAGGTGTCCATCCAAAAGCAGGTCGTCGAACCCCCAGGTTCTCGGCGTGGTAAGCTCCACACTATTGCCGGCAGGATCGCGAAAGTAGAGCGACTTGCCGCCTCTCGGCCAGGCAATCTCCGCCTCGACTACCACGTTATGTTCGTGCAGGTGCTCCCGCCAGGCGTCGATTGACTGCGGCGCCATGGCGAAGGCCACGTGACCAGGGCCCAACGCGCCGTGGGCTGGCACGAAGCCAGCAGTCTGTCGGGTTTGAGAAGGATTGAACAGCAGCAGCACGGCGTCGCCACAGCGGAAGAAGACGTGACGCTCATCGACGCGTGCAAACGCCTCCAAGCCACAGACATCGGCGTAAAATGCCGCTGTCTCGACCAGATTCTCGGCGTACAAGCAGGTCTCCAGTACTCGTTCGGCTTGCATACTGCCTCCTCAAGCCCACGCAGGCAGAGTTGGCCGTGACAACGGTGAGCAACATTCTATGCGCTGCCGGCGCCGCGTGGTATCATAATTGTACTGCAAAACCGCGCAGATGAAAATCGGCTTTTACCATGCAAGAAAACGACCCAAACTACCCTACTGTGCTGCGTTGCCAGGCCTGCAACGCAGCNCATCCCTTGTCCCTGCCCATCTGGGCCTGTCCGTGCGGCGGTCTGCTGGATGTAGACATGCCGGCCAGTTTCCCGTGGGAGACCATGCGCCGACGGCCGGCCGGCCTGTGGCGCTACCGCGAGGCGCTGCCGCTGCCGGCCGCGGCTCGACCGGTCAGTTTGGGTGAAGTACGCACGCCGCTGTTGGCGGTGGAAGACACAGCCAGCCGGCTGCACCTCAAGCTCGACTTCCTCTTTCCCACAGGCTCCTTCAAAGATCGCGGCGCGGCCGTGATGTTGACCCAGATTCGGCATTTGGGCGTAACCCATGTGGTAGAAGATTCGTCTGGAAATGCAGGCGCGGCAGTCGCAGCCTACGCGGCGGCGGCCGGCATTTCGGTCAGCATCTATGCGCCGGCCAGCGCGCCGCCGGCCAAGACCGCGCAGATCACGCTTTACGGCGCCCAATTGGTGCAGACGCCCGGCCCGCGCTCGGCTGCCAGCGAGGCAGCGCAGCGAGCGGCTGCTGGCAGCTACTACGCCAGTCACGTCTGGAACCCCTTCTTTTTGGAGGGCGTCAAGACGGTGGCCTTCGAAATCTGGGAGCAGCTGGGCCAGCAAGCGCCCGACTGGGTGATCACGCCCGTGGGCCACGGCACGATGCTGCTGGGGCTGTACAACGGCTTCCACTACCTGCGGCAGGCCGGCGTGATCCAGCGGCTGCCGCACATTGTCGGTGTGCAGGCAGCGGCCGTAGCCCCGCTCGCCGCGGCCATGAACCAAGAGACGACCGTCCTGCCCCAAGTTGCAGCCGGCGATACGCTGGCAGATGGCATCGCGATCGCTCAGCCGCTGCGCTGGCGGCAGATTCTGGCGGCTGTGCATGCCACCGGCGGCCAAATCGTCACCGCGGCCGAGGAGGAGATCATGCAGGCTGTGGTAACTTGGGCCCGGCGCGGCATTTTAATGGAACCCACGTCTGCCACAGCGCTGGCCGCCTACGCAGCGTTGAGCCGTAACGGGCTATTCGGACGCTCGGCCACCGTAGTCGCGCCGATCACGGGTTGCGGAGTCAAATCCGCAGCGCAGATTCTGCTTTAGAACTTGACGAAACCTGAGGCGTCAGGTATACTTCCAACGGATTAGGCGATTCGCTTCAGTACGCTATTGATAGACTGAACCGCATCATTCTGTCGGAGTAGGGAAGGGCTGTCCCAGTGGCTACATATCTTCCTGTTTTCCGTCGCCCCCCGCCGCCGACGCTGGCAGTCTCCTGGCTCCCCGGCTCCTTTGCATTGCTCACTTGTTCGTGTCTTCCCCAGATGGCATTCTNTCTTCCGAAGGCAGATGTGAGGAGAGTTTTTCTACATAAGCCAGACGCAATGAACGCGTCAAACCCATAGCACACATAGGAGGTGCGTACCATGCGATTCTTCAAGGTTGTGGTTCTTACGGTGATTGCGGCACTGCTGTTGAGCGCTTGCGGCGCGGCAACGGTTCCGAGCACAGATGAGACGACGGACAGCGGACAACGCTTCCTCATCTCTTTGCCGCGACTGGTTGTCGACGTCGACGAGCAGGGCCAGGCATCAGTCAACGGGCTGAGCATCGATGCGGTCAACCAGATCATTCCTGGCGCTCCGCTGCCCGATATGGCCGTCAATCCTTTTTACGTCGATTGGATGACCAACACCAACATCCAGCATTTGGAGTTCGCCAGCACGGACAAGGGCGTCTTCATCTTTGCTAACGGTGAGCCGCTGCCTTATCTGGCTTGGGATGGCGACTCGCTGGCCAACCTGGGCACCGTAGCGGGTATCGCCAACCTACCCTATGGCAACCTGATCAGCAAGCTGGTGCCGATCGTGCAGCGCACCGGACTCAACATTGTCATGCGCTTCCCCATGCAGGCGGACGCCGCCCCAATTGCAGTCCGTGATCCCAGTGTCGCGCCTGAGGCGATGGCGCCGGTCACGGAAGAAACTGCGCCGTCCTTCGTCACCCGCATCGACGTCAACTACGACGCCAACGGTGTCCCCACCATCGCCGGTATCAGCAGCCGTGATCTGGCAGAAGCGGGTGTATTCCTGCCCATCGAGCTGACGCCTGATCTGCTGGCCCAACTCAAGGGCAACGGCGTCCAAGAAATCCGTTTCGTCACCGGCCCCAACGGCGTTTCCATCACTGTCAACGGCGAGGCTCTGCCGCAGATCGCCTGGAATAGCGCTCTGCTGACCAACGGCGCCGACCTGTACGCCCAAATGAACCCGGACAGCCCGTACATTGCCCTGGCCAAGCTGCTGCTGCCGGAGATGTCCAACCTGGACATCGACCTGCGCATGACCTTGGAATAACAGGGCTAACGTCCCTGTTAGAAGGAGTGAGGATCGTGAAAAGTCGCTATCAGGGGCTGCGCGGTTTTGGAACGTTAGCTCTGATCATCGCCTGGATCCTGTTGATCCTGGGCATCCTGGCCGGCATCGGCGCCTGGCTGGGCATCAATTCGCTGGCCACCGCCTTGGACCTGTCAAACGTGGGCTGGTCGATCTTTGCGGCTATCCCTGGGGTGCTGTTCGGCCTCCTGGGCTTCATCCAGTTCTACATCATCGGCAAGGTTTTGCACCTGCTGGTAGACCTGGACAACACGACGCTGAACGTGCAGGAAAAAGTCCAATCGCCAGCAGCGTCGGCTGCTTCTGGGGATGCAGGCGCCGAGATCTCGGGCGAACTGAAGCGCCAGGCCAAGCTAATCGCTTCTAACCTGGAGGCGACCCAGAGCCTGCAACAGCAAATCGGCTCGTTGCAAGCCAGGGCTGTCGGGCTACCTGCGCCGACAGCGGCTNCCGTCAAGACCGTGGTCGAAGAAACTGTCAGCGAAGCGGCCGAATAGATCAGCACATGCCGCCACAGGCAAGTTCGCAGCGGATTCGGTGTGCAACCGGACGCCTGTCTGGCGACCCCCGCTGGTTCTATAACTTTCTACCGCCAACGTAGTTACCCGGCGAGGCTCTATTCACTTCCGGAATAGGGCCTCGCTTTTTCGTTCGATGACTTGCGCAATCGATCCCAATCTGGTAGAATGCGGCTAACGTAACCGGTCCAGATGGTCCGATCGTGCTCAGTTCATCACTCACGAGGAAGCTATGCTCAAACTCAACGGCAAACAATGGGCGCTCATTGCGGGATGCTTTGCCATCGCCGCCGTCGTCAACTACTTCGTCTGGCTTTTTGCCATGGGCAAGCCCGGCCAGATCGGCCCTGTCTATCACCTCCTGGCCACTCTCAGTCTGGCCTGCGCGTTCATCATTATCGGTGACCGGATTGCCAAGACAAACATCTACAAATAGGCGTGCATGGCGCTTGGTCAGTTTGGGCGCCATGCGCTGGCGCGGATAACGAGGCGCCATCCCCATGTCAGCTTTGACTCCACTGGCCTTGCTGGCCTATCTGCTCATGTTCGTGGGCTTGATTGGCAGCGTGCTGCCGCTCGTGCCTGGTCCGATTTTCATCTGGTTGGGTGCGTTGCTGTGGGCCGCCAACGATGGCTTTCAGGCCATTGGCTGGCCCACGCTGCTTTTCCTGGGGGCGCTGACCATTCTGGCCTGGTCCAGTGACCTGCTGCTGACGGCGCTATTCAGCCGGCGGAACGGAGCCAGTTGGAAGGCCATCCTGGGCGCCATCCTGGGCGGATTCGTAGGCGGCATCTTTTTCGGCGGATGGATTCCGGTTGTTGGCACGCTGGTAGCCACGGTGGTAGGGGCGGTCGCCGGCATGGTGCTCATGGAAACCATCGACAAGCGCGACCTGCGGGTGGCCGTCCACGCAACGCGGGGCTACGTGGTGGGTGTGTTGGCCTCCAGTGCCTTGGAAGCCGCACTGGCGCTGGTGATGATCCTGATCTTCTTCTGGCAGGCGTTTCTGTAATCAGACCCTCCCGATCGACCGAAAAGCACGACAACAAAGANGGTGGCTGCTTCAGCGTCATTGCTGAAGCAGCCACCGTCTTTGTCTGCCTGTACCCCCAGCTGGACTCGAACCAGCGCACCCGGCTCCGGAGGCCGGCGCTCTATCCTCTGAGCTATGGGGGCAAGTACGGCCAGAGTGTACCACAACTCCCGCTGGCTGGCAAGCTGGCGAGTTTTGCTGACGACATGAAAGCGGTTATAATAGCGAAAATCGCCGCCAGACCGAGCCACTCATCAGCGCCTCCTATGAAATCAACATCGAACACCGCGACTGCCTTGCTTTGGGCCTTGTCCATCCTACTGATTCTGGCTGGCGCCAGCCTGGCCCTGGTAGGTTGGCAGCAGAATGGGGTGTCGGGACAAGGCAACCCGGCCTTCGTGCCGGGACTTGTCGCCCAAGCGCTTGACCCCACCCCGGAGAGCACGCCCGGCCTCAGTCCGCTGGCAACGCCCACCGATCCCGCTCGACCCACGCCGGGCAGCAGCGCCGCTCTGCCGCTGGCCGCGCCGCCCGCCTTGGCCGTTGCCCTGCCCGACCCTCTGCCGCCCGCCCTGGCCGATCCGATCCTGCGTTGGATTGTCCAGCAGCCGGGCGCGCGGGTCATCACCGACACAGAACAGGCCGACATCTGGATCACCCTGCAGCCAGACGGCGACCTGTTGGCCGAGCGCATCTACGTTCCAGTGGGGCGCTTTGCCACGCTGAGCGACGAAATCTCGGCCGTCGATCTGCTGGCGCAATGGCTGGGCGCGCCCGGTCCGGGCATGGCGCCGCTGGCCGTCGACGCCGATGCCTATGCCGGGCTGAGTTTGTTGTGGGGACCGCCGGCCCAGGTGGAACTGCTGCCCGATACAGCCGCTGTGGCAGGCGCGCTGGAACCCTACCCGGCCCGGCTGGGCGTGCTGCCGTTCGATCGGTTGGCGCCTCAGGTCAAGGCATTGACGATGAGCGGCCTGGATCCCACCGATAATGGCTTCGACAGCAGCCAATATCCCTTGACAGTGCGCTTCTACCTGAACGCCAGGCCTGACGCGCAGCAAGCCGCGGCCGAATTGAAGGAAGCAGTGCAGCAAGCTGGCCAGCAGACCAATCGCGATCCCAGCAAGCTGACCGTGCTGGTCATGACGGGCGTGACGGCCATGGCCCGCATGACTGCGCTGCGCATGGAGCAGAACGGCTACGATTACCCGGCTGCTATGGTAGGTCCAGTGCTGTCCAAGGCCGACATCACGCACATCAGCAACGAAATTCCTTTCATGCCCGATTGCCAGGTAAACGCCAGCGAGAATAATCTCCTGCTGTGCTCCAAGCCAGAGTATCTGGAGGCGCTGCGAGCCGTGGGGGTAGACATCGTCGGGCTGACCGGCAATCACCTGAACGACTTCGGCAAGGACGCCAACCTCTGGTCGCTACAGTTCTATCAGGATGAAGACTTGCCCACCTATGGCGGCGGACGCAACCTGGAGGAGTCGCTGCGGCCGCTCTTGGTCGAGCACAACGGCAACCGGCTGGTCTTTCTGGGCGCCAACCAGTTCGGACCGGACTTTGCGTGGGCCGACACGGACTGGCCCGGCTCGGCGCCTTACGACCAGACGCAGATGAGCCAGGCCATCGCCGACGCGCGCAGCGCGCTGGGCGCCGACCTGGTGCTGGCCGAGTTGCAGTGGGAAGAGAGCTACGACACCCTGCCGATCCAGTCGCAAATCCAGGGGTTGCAGGCCCTCAGCAGCGCCGGCGCGGACATCGTCACCGGCGTGCAGTCCCACGTCCCGCAGGCCGTCGAGTTCGGCGACGGCGGCATGATTCTCTACGGCCTGGGCAATTTCTTCTTCGACCAGATGTGGAGCCAGGCAACGCGCGAAGGACTGATCCCGCGCCATACGATCTACGACGGCCGGCATCTGAGCACCAAGCTATTCACCACTATCCTGGAGGACTTCGCGCAGCCGCGCTGGGCCAGCGAAGCCGAGCGCCAGACCCTGCTAAGCCGCGTATTCACCGCCAGCGGCTGGTGACGCATCTATGACTCGGGCCGGTCTTTGCGCAGCACCCTAGAGGTCTGCCGCCGTGCGCCTGATCGCGCCTTCCCGCGCTTATGTGAAACTTCCCTGACCGCGCACTCGTAACTCCATACGCAGGGGCTTTGTGCCACGAACTTCCTGTGGCATAATTGCGCTGCCGCCATCCGATCGATCAGGAGAGCCACGCCTTGCTCAAACGCCTGCTAAACCGCGCCGAAGAAGACCTCTTACAAGCCGAACGCCATCTCTTGCAACAGCTAGCCGTCAATCTGGTACGGCTTGAGGCCAGCAAAGATGATCAAGGCCGGCTGGAACAGACGCGCTTGCACCTGGATGAGCTGTTCCTGCTGGTTGTGGTGGGCGAGTTCAACGCCGGCAAGTCGGCCTTCATCAACGCATTGCTGGGACAAAGCCTACTGGAGGAGGGAGCGTTGCCCACCACGGTGCGTGTGCATCGCATCCACTATGGCGAGCGGATCAGCCGGACGCTGGATGAAGTAGACCTGGAGGTCATCACCGCGCCGGTCGACTGGCTGCGCGAGCTGAACATCGTCGACACGCCCGGCACCAATGCCGTCATCCAACGCCACCAGGAGATCACCGAGGAGTTCGTGCCGCGCTCCGACCTGGTGCTGTTCGTCACCAGCGCCGACCGCCCCTTCTCCGAAAGCGAACGGCAATTCCTGGATCGCATTCGCGCCTGGGGCAAGAAGGTGGTGCTCGTCGTCAACAAGGTAGATCTGCTGCAAGACAACGACATCGCCAAGGTACATGCCTTCGTTGCCGACAACTCGCTCAAACTGTTGGGTATGGAGCCACCCATCTTCCTCGTGTCCGCCAAGCTGGCCCAACGCGCCAAGTTCGCCAACCAATCTACCAATCAACCCGCCGCTGCGGCGTCCCAATCTACCAATCTACCCGCCGCTGCGGCGTCCCAACCCACCATCTTGGAACTCTGGTCTGCCAGCCGCTTCGAGCCGCTAGAGCGCTACATCCTGGACACGCTGGACGANCAGGAGCGGCTGCGACTGAAGCTGCTCAGCCCGCTGGGCGTGGCGGGTAAACTGCACGACAGGTACGCCGAAGTCGTTGTGAGCCGTCTAGATGTCCTGGCCGAAGACTTCACCACCATCGACACCGTCGAACACGACCTGGCCGCGTTCGAGGAGGACATGCGGCGCGATTTGCAGTATCGCCTGGGGCAGGTCGACGCGACGCTCTACGCCATGGCGGACCGGGGCATCGCCTTCATCGACCAGTGGGTACGCATCGGCCGGGTGTTCGACCTGGCCAACAGCGCCAAGGTGCGGGAGGCCTTCGATCGCGAGGTGGTGGCCGATACCAACGTCCAGTTGGAGCGCCAGATCAACGACCTGATCGACTGGATCGTTGACCGGGAGTTCAAACAGTGGCAGGCGGTGATGGCCTACCTCAACCGTCGGGCTGATCTGCACAAAGAACGGGTCATCGGCGAAATCGGCGGTACATTCGAGAGCAACCGGCGCGATCTGCTGGAGGTGGTGCGACGCGACACGCAGCGCGCCATCGGCAGTTTCGATCACCAGACTGAGGCCGCCAAGTTGGCCGAATCGGTGCAGAGCGCGCTGGCCCAGACCGCGCTGGTCGAGGTAGGCGCATTGGGGCTGGGCGCGCTGTTGGTTGCCTCGCTGCACACGCTGCTGCTGGACGTGACGGGCCTGTTGTTTGCCGGCACGCTGGCCGCGATTGGACTGTACGTGCTGCCCAACCGGCGGCGCAAGGCGCGCGACGAGCTGCGCGCCAAGGTAGCCGACCTGCAAACGCGGCTGCACGAAGCGCTCAGCGCCCAGTTCGAGCAGGAGATGAGCCGCTCGCAGCAGGCCATGCAAGAAGCCATCCAGCCCTACACCCGCTTCATCCGCAACGAACGGGAGAAGCTTACTGGGATTGCCAGCGACCTGTCGGGTATCGAGCAGGAAATGCGCACGTTGCGCGCAAAGATCGAAGCGCTGTGAGTGTGTTGTCGTGGCCAGAATAACATGCTATAATCGGATGAAAAGTGACCATGGCAGCAAAACCGGCCGATATCGGCAGCAAACGTCTCATCAGCCTGGCGCCTGACGCGTGGGTGCAATGGCTGTTGGACGATCCACAGGCGCATACGACGGATATGCTCTCTGCCGACTTTCAATGGCTCGGCCGCGAGATCGATGCACTGTTGCGAGTACACAGCCCGACAGCGGGCGAGTTCCTGTTGTTGAACGAGGTTCAACTTCATTACCGCTCTGATATGCCGTTGCGGATGCGAGCCTACACGGGATTGGCAGCAGAGCGTTACAAACTGCCAATCGTGCCAGTGCTGGTCAACATCCTGGAGCCGGCCAGTCACATTGACATCCCAAGGCGTTACTTCTCGGAGTTTCATGGTCTCGTCGCCCTACAGGATTATCGGGTCGTCAACCTCTGGGAAGTGGACGCGTCAACCGTGCTGGCGAAACCATTGCTACCACTTGTGCCGTTGACGCCAGCGATGCATGGCGGTGCAGAAGAAAGCAACCTGCGCCAAGCAGTAAATCTGCTTCGCTCAGACCAAGCACTGGCAGAACTGGAACCGCTGCTGGCATTCTTTGCCAGCTTCGTAATGGACACCAACCTGGTCAGATCGATCATGAGGTGGGATATGGCTGTATTACGCGAGTCACCTTGGTATTACGAGATTCACAAAGAAGGCTATGAAGAAGGCATCGAGCAAGGCATCGAGCAAGGCATCGAGCAAGGCATCGAGCAAGGAAGTCATGAAACTGCGCTGCGCAACCTGACCAACCTGCTCCGGCACCGCTTCGGACCCCTGCCTGCCAAGCTTACGAGCGCGTTGGCTGCATTACGGGCCGCTCGCTTGCAGGCTTTGTTCGATGTAGCCTTGGAAGTGGAGACCTTGGCCGAGTTCCAAGCCAGTTTGCCCAGCAACGGTGTGATTGCATCCAACGGACAGACTGTGTGAGTCCTCTCGATTCGCTAGCCCCTCCACTCACCTTGCGCCCACTCAGTCCTGGTGACGCACCTGCACTGCAAGCGGTCTACCAGGTCAGCACGGATTTCTTTGCCGGCAGCGGCGGCGCTTCGCCTGTTACGGGTCAGGCCGAGGCCGACTTGGCCGCAGCAGCGGCTGAAGACGGCCGATTCTTGTTGGGGATCACTCTGCACGAGTCCATGATCGGTGTCATCGACCTGCGGCTAGCGTACCCGGACCCATTTGACATGTCCATCGGCCTCATCCTTCTGGCCACGCAGCATCGGCGCCAGGGGTTAGGTACTTGGACGCTGCGCATCCTGGAGGCATGGCTAGCGCGCGATACGCCGACCGAGGCAGTAATCGTTGCCGTGCCCGCCCAGGATCACGCCGCACAGACTTTCTTTCATGCCAACGGCTACACCTTCACCGGCCAATCGACGCGCGTGATCGCAGGCTCCTCCCGGCCGCGCCTGCTGCAGATGCGCAAGAGCCTGGTCGATTGAACCGGCTACCCTAACCCCCTGCGCCGCGCCACGTCCATGGCCTGGGCGCGATCGGCTACTTGCAGCTTGTTGAAGAGGGTGGAGACGTAGTTGCGCACGGTCTTGAGGCTCACGACTAGATCGCCGGCGATCTGCGCGTTAGTGCGCCCTTGGGCGATCAAGTCGAGGATCTCCCGCTCGCGCTCGGTCAGCTCGGGGAAGGACGCCGTGGGCGGGCGGCGCACTGCGAAGTACTGCGCCATGCGCTGGGCGATGACAGGACCGAAGATGGCCTCGCCGCTGGCCACGGCGCGAATCGCGCGCAGCGCCTCCTCCTGGCGCGCGCCCTTGAGCAGATAGCCGCGCGCGCCGGCCCGCAGCGCGGCAAAGACCGAATCGTCGTCCTCCAGCATGGTCAGCATCAGCACGCGCGCCTGGGGATCGTCTGCCACGATGCGCCGCGTCGCCTCGATGCCGTTGACGCCGGGCATGGCGATGTCCATCAACACCACGTCAGGCCGCAAGGTCGTGGTCAACGCCACCGCCTCCTCCCCCGTCGTCGCCTCGCCCAAGACCTCGAAACCGTCGGCCGCCTCCAGCATCACCCGCAAGCCGTCACGGAACAGCGGGTGGTCGTCGGCGATCAGCACTCGGATGCGCTCAATCATTGGTGAGATCCTGACTGGGTGATTGGGTGATTGGGTGATTGGGTGATTGGGTGATTGGGTGATTGGCTGTGCAAGGATGTCAGGCAGTCACCCAATCACCTAATCACCCAGTTTCCTACAGCGGCAGCCGCGCCAGCACCACCGTGCCAGCAGGCCTCGACTCGACCGTGCAGACGCCGCCCAGTTCGGCTGCGCGCTCTTGCATGGCGTGCAGGCCGACGCCGCTGCGCACATCGTCAGGCAGGCCGCGGCCGTCGTCGCGCACCTCCAGGCACAGACACTCGTCGGCGTGCCACAGGCGCAGCCAACACTGTTGGGCGCTGGCGTGGCGGGCGACGTTGGTTAGCGCCTCCTGGGCGATGCGGTAGGCCGCCACCTCCACGGCCGCGGGCAGGGGCGGCAGGTCAGGCGGCGCTTCGACCACCACCTCTACGCCGCCCACCTGGCGTGCGCTTTCGGCCAGCGCAGCCGCCAGGCCCAGTTGATCCAGCGCGGGCGGCCGCAGGTTGTACACCAGGCGGCGGATCTCGGCCACGGTGCCCTGCATCTGCTCGGCAGCCGTGGACAGCAGCGCATCGGCGCGGGCCGGGTCGCGGCTCATCAGGCTGCGGGCCGCGTCCAGCTTGAAGGTCAGGCTGGCCAGGGAGGGACCCAGCCCGTCGTGCAGGTCCCGGCGCAGGCGGCGCCGCTCCTCCTCGCGCGTGGCCACCAGCCGCTCGCGGGCCTGCTGCAGGTCGCCGGCCAACTGCTGCAAATCGCGCTGGAGCTGCGCGGCGTGCGCCACGACGCCGGCCTGGCGGGCCACGTCGCCCAGCAGGCGTTGGTCGGCCACGCTGAAGGGCGCATCCGGCGCGCGCGGCGCCAGCAGCAGATGGCCGGCCGGCTCGCCCTGGTAAGTCAACGGGAGGATGGTCACCGCGGGCGGGGGCGCTGTGCTGGCCGGACCGGGATAGGCGGCCACCACCACCGGCTGGCCCGCCTCCGGCAGCGCAATGGCCGCATAGGGCAGTTTCAGGGCCTGGGCGATGGTCTCGACCACCGTCTCCAGGGTGGCCGCGGGCGTGGCCGTGGCCTCCAGCCGCTGCCCCAGCCGCGCCAGCACCGCGTAGGGTTCCTCCCGCTCGCCGTAGACCAGGCGATTGGCGGCCCGCTGCACCCGCTCGCGCAGCGGCTGGAAGGCGACGGCCACCAGGCCGGTGGCGACCAGCGAGAAGAGCAGGCTGCCCTGGCTGCCAAACAGCGCGCTCAACGCGCCCACCACCGCCACGTAGATCACGATCACCAGCCCGGTCAGCGCGCCGTAGACCAGCGCGCGGTGCAGGATCAAATCGACGTCGAAGAGGTGATAGCGCATGATGGCGATGACCAGGCAGATGGGCAGGCCGGCCATGAACAGCGTTTGCAGCGCGGGCCGGGCCAGCGTGTAGCTGAGGAAAGCCAGGTCGCCGGACCAGCGGCCGTCCTGGGCCAGCGCCAGCAAGCCGTAGTAGAGCAGGCCGCCCGTGACGGCCGCGGCCAAGCCCAGCAGCGTCCACTTGGTCTGCTGGCGCTCGACCAGGCCAGAGACGCGGCGGTAGCGGTAGCCCTGGGCTGCGAGGCCGCTGGCGAACCAGGCCATGCCGACCACAAACGACGCGGCCGGCGTCGCCCGCCACACCGGGCCGTTGAGCGGGTTGAAGGGCGTCGACGGCGCGACCAGCCAGAGCAGGTTGAGCGCCACCCAGACCAGCGCCAGCAGCCGGGTCCAGCGCGGCGCAAACTGGCCGCTGGGAAAGGTGTAGAGCAGCAACAGCGCGCCGGCCATGGCTGCGGCGCCCAAGGCCAACACCAGCCAGCGCAGCAGCGCCGAGTCGACGCCGTGCTGCGGGTTGATCAGCGCGCCGGTCAGGCCGGTCTCGGTCGCGCCCAGGGCGATCAGGGTCAGGGCAAGGAAGAGGGCCACCGGCGCGCGGCCCTTGAGGCGGACGATCCACAGCGCCGAGGCGATGAACAGGCCGGCCAGCAGGATGTTCATACCCACGATCAGGCTGGCGACGATGAGCGGCGACAGCAGCGGCTGGCCGGTGTTGGCCACCAGCTCACGGAAGCGGGCCGGGACGCCGGCCACAGCCAGGCCGATGCCCAACGCCGCGACCAGCAGCCAGGCCGCAAACGCCAGCCACGAGCCGGCCTGGCGGACGTCGCTCCACCAGGCCGGCATGGCATCTGTGGTCTGTGCAAGGGGCAGGCGCTTCATGGCGTCCATAATAGCCAGAATCGCCAGATGGTCAATACGTTGGAAGCGTCTGGATCACGAAGCCGCGAAGGGCCGCGAAGGCAACGAAGCACGAAGGCCACGAAACCAGACACGCCCAGATTGCGGCCCGCGCGTTTTGTGACCTTCGCGTTTCGTGGCTTCGTCGTTTTCGCGCCTTCGTGCTCCAAATCCCTCATGCTCCAAGATACTCAAAAGACGAAGATGAAGAAGCGCATCTGACCGCCTCCGCAGAAACCAGGCCCACTGCAATCAAGCCGTTGGTTGAAGACTGTTACGGTGTTCCCGCTGATCTGTTCGACCCACAGGTATCGGGATATTTCGACGAGTTCCCAATTATCCACCGCCTGCACCATGATAAACCGGTCATCGACCCGGAAGCCGAAGTCGATGCGCACCTGGTAAGGAACACCAGCTGGCAGTAACTGAGCGGAAAAGCCACCGCATCCGACTGCAGCAGAGGAGTTTGCTGTCAAACCATTATAGCACCGCACGATGTAAGCAAAGCCACTTGTTGGATCGATCTCCACCATGGCCTTTGGCAAACCACCCATGTCCCGGCTCTGCACCGCACTACCCTCAGCCCTGAGGGCAATCCCGCCTGCTGGGTTCCTGCTCCACAGCGCTACACCGTTAGCTGCACCCGACTGGGCATAGACACCCGTATTGGCGGCGCTCTCGCCCCACACACCCACCGAACCTGAGGCGTTGGCTACTCCCTTGACGCCAATGCGATTGGCCGCCGTAGTCGTGCCACGCACCCCATCATGACCGCTGCTCTCTCCCACCACGCCTGACTGGTTCGTGCTCTGGCCGTACACGCCGAGCCAATTCGTGCTCTGGCCGTAGACTCCGGCGCCGGCGGTCGCCTGGCCATACACACCATAACCACTGCCGTTATTCTGCCCGTAGACCCCGCCGTTGAACTGGCCGGCGCTGATGCCTACCACACCGCTGGCGTCGGTGCTCTGGCCCCACACCCCGGCCCAAGAGGTACTCTCACCACGAACTCCCGTGCCGCTCCCGGACTTACCGTATACGCCGTATCCACCGGCTGGGCTTTGGTCCTCGCCGAAGATGACCGCATAGCCCGCTGCGTTGCCGGTGGCGACCAGGGCGTTCGAGTTGGCGTTGGGCGCGCCCACGGTGAGGGCCGGCACGTTCGCCGTGGTGGTGTTGACCGTCGCGCCCGGCCGCAGGCCCAGCGCATAGGGCACGCTGGCCAATTGTGTGCGCGGATTAAGTGTCGTGTAGCTGCCCGTGCTGGCGCCAGGACGTACCTCGGCCATGATCCAGCGCGCATCGCCCTTGAACGCGCCGGCGCCGAAGTCCAGCGCCACAGTGAAGTAGCCGTCGGCCACGGTGACATCATTAAGCGCCTGCGTACTGCCGACCTGAGCGCCGCCGCTGGCCGCGTCGAATAGGCTGAAACGCAGGTCATACGCGCCATTTGCTGGCGAGCCGCCATCTTTCAGGCGGCCCTGGTAGGTGAAGGTTGTGTTGACGGGCGCGTCTGGCCCATCCGGCGCGGCCGCGCCAGCGGTAGCCATGCCGCTCAAGGCCAACGCCAGCAGGAGTACAAGGACGATGCGGAAATTGCTACGTTTGATCATGGTTTCCTCTTACGTGGTTACGCGGAAAGTTGCCGGGCACTTCCGAAAGTGCCCGGCAACTGAGGAGCGTCAACAGGCGCTGCCGAACTGCGCCGTCACCAGGGTGACGTCCTGGATGTCCAGGTCGCCGTCGCCGCTCTGGTCGTAGGGGAAGCTGGCCGTGGCTTGCGGCCACGCGGCGGCGATCAATTGGATGTCCAGCACCGTCACCTGGCCGTCGCCGTTCAGGTCGCCGGCCAGCGCGCAGGTGGGGCCGCCGGGTAGAAAGCCGCCGATCAGGGTGTACGAGCCGCCGCTCATGGTCGCCGCGTCCGGCTGGCCGATGCTGCCGAGCAGGCCATAGCTGCCCCCGCTGGCGCTGCCGCCCGGGCCGATGTTGTGCCAGCTCAGGTCGTAGGGGCCACCGGTTTGGGCCATGGCAACCGCTGTCACGCCGAAAAAAGCTGCAACGGTTAGACAGTAAGCCAGCGCAAGGCGTCTCAAGAACTGTGTCATGTTCCACTCGCTCTGCTAGCCTGGCCCCAGGTCAGTGACGGCAAACGGCACAATGTGGGTCCAACCCGAAGACAGGTTATCATAGCGCCAAAGTGTTTCATGGCGCCCTTGGACAATCCTTCCGACCACCCCATTGCCACTAGCTTCGAAATAGAAGATGTACCCGGAATCAGCAACCACAATGTCCCAACCCTTAAGAAAGCCAGCGACGTAATCTGCCGTTTTGACCGGTCTACCATCCTGGACAGTGAAGACGCTCCCGTTTCCGGTGGCGCTATCATAAGCGAGCAACCAATGCTCGCGATGATTAGTCGGCCAGATCACGTTTTCCACAGCCACCAAATGGGAGTAGCCCTTCTCGAACTCAAAGACATCTCCCAAGCCCTGTTGCAAAGGGCCAGCACCATTGAACGGCGTGAGCGCGGCAAGACCCTGCTCCGTGTCATAAAAGAGCAAAAAGCCAGGAAGCGCCTCAATGTATGACCACCCATGTTTGAGTTGTATCGCCGGGTTGATGGTCTCAAAGACGCCGTTAGCGAGCCGGCCGATTGCGGCGCCGCCCGTATCCTTGTTGTAGAAAATCATAGCGTCAGGTGCGACTTGACTTATCACTGTCCAGCCCGATGAGAAGCCCTTCATGGTGGTTTTTGCGGGAAACACGTTGAGCGTTCCGAGACGGACAATGCTTGCAAGACGGGCATTGCCCTTGGTCTGATTGTACAGTAGGAGATTGTCCTGTGTCGACGAGGCAGCAGTCCAACCCTTACCAAAGCTACGAAAGCCATTCTTCGGCCACTTCTCACGCAGCTTGCCGTCGAGAAAGAGATCGACCGTTCCAACACCGGTCTTGCTGTTATAGAAGAAGAGTCCCATCCGTACCTCCTTGAATTCCCGGACTGTGTAAATACGCAGACCAGACTTGTGATTGAGATGTTGCTACTCCAAGCATCCTATCACCAACCACATCCCAGAATCAAGGGACATCTTCCCGTCCATCCGGGAAATCCGGCTGGGAAAGCAACAACGCAGCGCAGCCGAATCGGGGGGCAGTCTTGCGGCTTGGGAACTGGCCAGATTCGTGCTAAACTCAGTACTTCACGATTTTGGCCCACGCAAAGGCGCAAAGACCGCAAAGAAAGGCAGATTCCATTGGTG
>Ga0056914_10001190_pt1 | contig 19318 bp, 14 predicted proteins | sample TNRBio252014_DNA_FD_55168 | JGI IMG/M metagenome (GOLD analysis project Ga0056914, IMG submission 55168) | Wastewater treatment Type I Accumulibacter community from EBPR Bioreactor in Madison, WI, USA - TNR Reactor_6/25/2014_ DNA | ecosystem: Engineered > Bioreactor > EBPR > Anaerobic-Aerobic >...
GTGGCCGGCCAGCCCTTGAGCCGCGACCTGACGCCCCAGCAGGCGCTGGTCAACCGGGCCGGCGAGCGGGTGCTGCTGACCTTCGCCGGCCGCGAGGGCGAACCGGCCAGGACCGTGACCGTCAAGACGCTGCGCAGCGAACAGCCCGCGCGCTACCGCGCCTGGGTCGAGGCCAACCGGGCCACGGTCCACGCTGCCACCGAGGGGCGTATCGGCTACATCCACATCCCCAACATGGGCCCGGATGGCTACGCTGAGTTCCACCGTGCTTTCCTTGCTGAAGTGGTGCATCAGGGCTTGATCGTCGACGTGCGCTACAACGGGGGCGGCCACGTGTCGCAGCTGCTGCTGGAGAAGCTGGCCCGGCGGCGCATCGGCTACGACGTGCAGCGCTGGGGCATGCCCGAATCCTACCCGGCCTACGCCGTGCCGGGGCCGCTGGTGGCCATCGCCAATGAATGGGCCGGCTCCGACGGCGACATCTTCAGCCACGCCTTCAAGCTGATGAAGCTGGGGCCGCTGGTCGGTAAGCGCACCTGGGGCGGCGTCATCGGCATCTCCCCTACGGATTCGCTGATCGACGGCGGCTTGACCACGCAGCCGGAGTACTCGTTCTGGTTCGAGGATGTGGGCTGGGGCGTCGAGAACTACGGCACTGACCCCGACATCGAGGTCGAGATCACGCCCGCAGATTGGGTGGCCGGCCGCGACCCACAGTTGACGCGCGCCATCGCCGAGGCCCTGCGCCTGCTGGCCGAAAACCCGCCCGTCGTGCCCGATTTTGGCAACCGCCCGCGGCTGGGGTTGCCGGGGCTGCCGGGGTAAGTAGGATTGCCGCCTATTCTCCCAGCTCCTTCAGAGCGGCAGCGATCAGGGCATCGTCCAAGCGAAAATCGTGATGGCGTAGCGATTGCAGGACAGCAGCGGCGGATCCAATCAGTCCCCGCCTCTTTGCCAGCAGGACGATTCCCAGCGTGCCCTTAACGGGGATAGAGAAGGCGCGTGCACAACGTCGCGCGGCCCCGTCATCGAGGATGGCTGTCCAACCTGGGTTAGCGAGGGCGTAAGCCATGACAGCCGTTTCGCCCGCACCCAGGTCCCAGGCCAATAGCTCATCGGGCGCTGTCGGCGTATCCCTGAGCGACCATTCGCCTCTGTCGATCTGCTGACGTGCTCGGTCATCGGCCGGACCGGCCATTATTTCCCGTGCAACTGCGCCCGGTACTATCACCTCATCCGCCAACTGGCGGATAAGATCCTCATAGCCAACTGTCGCAAGAACGATCAAGGGAGACGCGTTGAGCACCCAACGCTCAGTCATTGCTCAACTCCTCAAGCAACTCGCCCAGACTGCTCTGAAAGGGACTCACGCCATATCGATCAAGCGCCCTGATGAATTCCGCGCGCGGAAGACCAGCGATTTCTGCTGCCTTGGCTTGCGACACTCTTTCCAGTTCATACCACTTGACTGCTGCGGCGATGCGCATGTCGGCAACAAAGGAAGCTGGCTCCAAGCGCAGCGCCGTCAAGGCGGTCCTGGGAAGTTCCATGGTAACTTGTACGGTATTCATGATTCGCTCCGTTTCGGGCTGTTTGTTTGCTTGGCGGGTCGGCTGAAGCGCCAGTCGCGTCATTGTACTTCAAATTCGCATTGTATGCAATGGTTAGCCGTCAGAGTTTTCGCCACATACGTCATGATCCGGACGAAGTGTCGGAAATCTTAGGTGAAGCATGGCATTATCGGCGCTGTTTGTCCGCTTCTGCGCCTATGACGTATAATGGCCAGGCACTTGTGCCTTACGACCCGGCGAGAAAGGGGCACCTATGAGCCAAAACGTCTTTCACTATTTGGGCGACATAACACATTACCACTTCGACCAACAACGCCTCGACCTGCGCTGCGGCGACGCGGCCGTGCGCATCGAGGTGCTGGCGCCGGACCTGATGCGCGTGCGGCTGGCGCCGGACGGTCGGTTCGACCACGGCTTCTCCTACGCGGCGGCCCGCAGTGACTGGCCGGCCGTCGAGGTGGTGTTCGAGGCGGGTGAGGACGCGCTGGAGCTGCGCGCTGCGGCGCTGACCTGCCGCATCCAGCGCTCGCCCTGCCGTGTCAGCTTCCACGACCCGTCGGGCCGGCTGCTGGCCGCCGACGCCGAGGGCCTGGGCTGGGGCGAGCCGGTGGACGGCGACCGGCCGGTGCTTTGCCGCCAGCGGCTGCTGCCCGGCTCGCACTTCTACGGCCTGGGCGAGAAAGCCTTCTCCATGGAGCGGCGCGGCCGGCGTTTTGAGCTATACAGCACCGATCCGGCCTGCTATCAGCTCTACGACGACCCCATCAACCAAAGCGTACCTTTCTTCCTGGGGCTGGTCTCCGTGGAGTCGACCGGCTCCGACGGGCGCCGCGGCGGCGCAACGGCAGCCTTTGGCCTGCTTTTCGACAACCCCGCTCGCAGCTTCTTCGACTTTGGCCACACGGATGGCGACATGCTCAGCTTCGCGGCCGAGGCCGGCGAGCTGCGCTACTACGTGATGGCCGCGCCCAGGCTGGTGGATGTGCTGGAGACCTACACCGAGCTGACCGGCCATATGGCCATGCCGCCGCTGTGGGCGCTGGGCTATCATCAGGCTCGCTGGAGCTACCCCGACGAGGCGGCGGTGCGCGACCTGGCCAGCCAGTTTCGCCGGCGCCGCATCCCCTGCGACGCCGTCTACCTGGACATCGACTACATGGACGGCTACCGCTGCTTCACCTGGAACCGGGAGGCCTTTCCTGATCACGGGAGCATGATCGCCGACCTACGCGCCGATGGCATCAAGACCGTAGCCATCATCGACGCGGGCGTCAAGGCTGATCCAGGTTACGCGGTGCACGACGACGGTCTGGCGCGCAACGCCTTCGTGCGCAAAGCCGACGGCTCGCTGTTCATGGCGCCGGTTTGGCCAGGAGATTGCTACTTCCCAGATTTCACCGACCCGGCCGTGCGCGCCTGGTGGGGCGATCTCTACGGCGGGCTGCTGGACGACGGCGTGGCCGGCTTCTGGAACGACATGAACGAGCCGGCGCTGTTCGACGACGTGACTCTGCCCGACGACGCGCCCTTCCACCTGGACGGCCACGGGGCGACCCACCGCCAGATGCACAACGTCTACGGCACGCAGATGGCGCGCGCGACCGCCGAGGGGCTGGCCCGGCTGCGGCCCAACCAGCGCCACCTGGTGATCAGCCGCGCGGCCTTTGCCGGCCACCAGCGCCACGCCATGGTCTGGACCGGCGACAACTTCAGCACCTGGGAGCACCTGCGCCTGACCGTGGCCATGGGCTTGAGCCTGGGCCTGTCGGGCATCCCCTTCCACGGCGCGGATGTGGGCGGCTTCGCGGGCGACTGCACCGGGGAGCTGCTGGCCCGCTGGACGCAGTTGGGAGCGTTCACCCCCTTCTTCCGCAACCACGCGGCCATGGGCACAGTCGACCAGGAGCCGTGGGCCTTCGGGCCGGAGGTCGAGGCTATCTGCCGCCGCGCCATCGAGCTGCGCTACGAGCTGCTGCCGGCCATCTACACCGCCTTCTGGGAAGCTGCGCAGACCGGCGTTCCCATCATGCGGCCCTTGGTGCTCGGCCACCAGCACGACCCGCACGTGTCCAGCCTGGATGATCAGTTCAAACTGGGCAGCGACCTGTTGGTGGCGCCGGTCCTGGAGCCGGGCGTCAGCGGCCGCAGAGTCTACCTGCCGGCCGGCCAGTGGCACGATTTTTGGACCGGCCAGCGGCTGGCTGGCGGCCGTGATGTGTGGGCCCACGCAGCGCTGGACGCCATTCCGTTGTTCGTCAAGGCCGGTACGGTGCTGCCCATGCAGCCGGTGCAGCAGCACACCGATGAGCCGCCGGCCGTGACCATCACTCTGCGCGTCTATCCGGGCGTGGGCGAGAGCCTGTGGTACGAGGACGACGGGCAGACGCTGGCGTACCAGTCGGGCCACTTCAAGCTGACCCGCTTTGCCGTGCGCGGCGACGACACCTGGGTGCAGATCGTAGTGTCAAGCGAGGGGCCCTTCCCGTCACCGCGCCGCCGCTGGGCCTGGCAGATCTACGGCCTGGCCGCCGCGCCGGACACGGTCGAGGTGGATGGCCAGACTTCCGCTGATTGGCGCTACGACGCTGACGGCGGCGTTCTGCACATGGCGACCGCGCCCTGCCAGCGGCTGGCGGTGCGTGCCGCCGGCTGACGCCAACCTGCACACGGCTCGATACGCTAGAACTGTTGCCTTCCCGCGAATTATGCGACCTCAACCCGCGTCTCGACCAACGGCAACGGAGTCGTCGTGTTAAGAGTTCCTCCGAGTTTCTCCAGGTTCCCTGAGCATCTATGACCTATCGAACCATCACCTCCCAAGAGATCCCCATCGTTGCAGACATTCAAGGCCGCGCCTTCCGCTTTCCGGCCGATCGTTACCTGGAGGCCTACAACGGCAGCGGCCGAGTCGACCATACGGCGCTGCGGCTGCTGGAGAACGAGCAGGGCCAGGCCGTCGCGGCGCTAAACATCTTCAGCCGACCGGTCAGCCTCGCCGGCGGTGAGGTGGACGCGGGGCTGGTGGCCAGTGTAGCTGTGCCGCCGGAGGAGCGCCGGCGCGGCTATGCGCGCCGCTTGATGGCTGGCTTGCTGGACGAGCTGCGTGATCAGCAGACGCCGCTGTCGCTGCTCTTTCCCTTTTCGGTCGGCTTTTATCGCAGTCTGGGCTACGGTGTGGCCAATTTCAACTGGTTTATGGAGTTGGCGCCGCGCTTGCTGCCCGACTACCCGGAGCGTCAGCAGGTGCGGCGAGCCGGACCCCAGGACGAAACGGCTTTGCGCGCCTGTTACGAACAGGCCCGCCGGCTGCCGCAGAACAACGGCTGGCCGGCGCGCGGCGACTGGGAATGGCACAACCGCGTGACCAAGGCCGAGCACGAGAAGGCGGTCTACGTTGTGGACGGCCGGGTTGAGGGGTATCTTGTCTATACGCTAACCTGGAGCACAGCCGCGACACCGGCCAAGGTGGTAGAGTGGGTCTGGACTACGGATCGGGCCTGGCGCGGGCTAGCCGGCTTTTTGGCTGCGCTGGGCGAGCAGGCGACGGTGATCGGCTACAACGCGCCGCAGGGCAGCCCGCTGCTCTTTGCCTTGCCTGAGCCCTACGACCGCGGTCAAAGCCCGGCTGAATTCACCTTCTACCCAGCGGCGCGGCTGATCAACGGTTTCATGCTGCGCGTTGTCCATCTGCCGGCCGCGTTAACTACCCGCCGCTACCCCTCCCACGTCAACACCGAATTCGTCCTGCAGGTCGACGATCCCCAACTGCCCGCCAACAGCTCGCCACTACGGGTTAGTATTGCTAACGGCGTTGCCACGGCGCAGCCGACGACGGCTAGCCCGCAAATCCGCACCGGCATGGCTGCTTTTAGCCAGCTCTACGTCGGGGTGATGACGGCCGAGCAGGCGCGTACAGTCGGCGCGCTGCACGGCGACTACGCCCAATGTGCTGCGCTGACCGCGGCCTTTGCGGCTGCGGCGTGGAGCATGCACCCGGCTGATTGGTTCTGACGCACGCGTGGCAGGACTGTCACGCAGCGCATGCCCGTTACGGCCCGTCGCCCGCTGGCGCGGCGGGCGCCAGCTCGAAGACCGGCAGCACGGTCATGGCCAGCGACACAGGCCGGTCGAGCTGATTGGCCAGATCCTGCTGCAAGGCGGCAAGGTCAGCCTCTGGAATCGGCCCGATCGAGCGCACCGTGGCCTCGATGTGCAGCACGCCACCGGTGTCGGCGGTGGTGTAGTTTGACTCGACCAAGTCAGCGCCGAAGCGTTCGTCCAGCCGGGCGGCGATGGAGGCCTGCAGCGCCCGGTCGAGGCTGACCTGGCGCAGGCTCTGCCACGTCAGCACGCCCAGGATCAGGGCAATCGCGCTCAGCAGGGCGGCGACACCCCAGAGGCTGCGCCGCAACACCAGGCGGCGCTGCTTGTGTGTTTCGGGCGGCGCAAAGCCCAGCAGCAGAAAAACCAGCGCGCCGGCTGCGGCGATGGCGACCAGGTTGGTAGCAAAGAGCAGGCCCGCGCCCGACGCCAAATCCCAGCGAAACAGCGAGAGGGTGATGCCTACGGTTGCCAAGGGCGGCACCAAGGCCACGGCGATGGCTACGCCGGCCAGCGAGGCGGCCACTTCCTTGCGGCACAGCGCATAGGCGCCGGCCGCGCCGGCCGCCAGCGCCACGAACAGGTCCAGCAGGTTGGGCGCGGTGCGGGCCATGACCTCGGACGTGGTGTTGGCGCCGGGCACCAGCCAGCCGATCACCAGGCCGATGGCGACGGCCAGCGCGATGCCGGCCGACGACGTGCGCGCCGACTTGAGCAACAGCGACCGGTCGCCATGGACGATGCCCAGCGCCATGCCGATGATGGCCGACATAAGGGGGGCCACGAGCATAGCGCCGATGATCACGGCCGGGCTGTTGAGCAGCAGGCCCAGCGCGGCAATAATGGTCGACAGTGCAACCATGACGTAGAAGTCGACCTGGGCTTTGGCCCCCTTGCGGATCGCCGCGCTGACCTCGGCCTGCTCCTTGTGGCTCAGGGTGGGTAGTGCATCAAAGGCCAGGTGCCAGGCCCTGTGCGCCAGACGAGGCGCCAGCGGGGTGTGGCGGCGCACGACGATCACCGGTGCGTCGCTCTCCTCGGCGACCCGCTGCGGCAGCACGCCAAACAGCACCTGGTCGATGACCTCCTCGCGCGAGGTGCCCATGATCACAAGATCGTAGCCCTGTTCCAGCTCGGCCAGGATACCTGCGACGGGATCATCGTTTTTGGCCTCGATGTTTCGTACCAGTTCGGGGGTGAGGCCATTCAGCGCCTGCTGCCTGGTGCGGATAGCGCCGTTGGTCGGGCCGGTGGCGTGTGTGTGAGCAACGTTCAAGGCGGTCAACGGCGGGGCCAGCGCCGGGGTCTGGCTGGCCGCTTTGCGGGCCAGCGCCGAGCCCAGTTGAAGCGCCAGCTTGCTGTGCGGCCCGCCGGCATAGGGCGCCAGGATGCGGTCGAAGCGAACTGGCGTGTTGCCGCCCACCACCACCACGTCGGCCAGCGGGTCATGCAGCACATCGTTCAGCATTGCATTGGAGACGGTACCGTCGGTGGTGTGCAGCCGGCCGTGCCAGCCGAGTACGATGGTGTTGGCGTGAGCGTGGGCGCCTACGGCGCGGATGGCCCGGCCTACCTCGCCGGCCTGACAGACCAGCCAGCCACTTTTTACGCCGGCCTCGTCCAGCACCTCCAACGCCTTGGCCAGCGCGGGCCACTGGGCGGGATCGTCGCTCGTCGGGCTGGATGGCTTGGTGCCCGTGATGCGTTGTACGTTGAGCACCAGCACCGGCCTGCTCTGGGCTGACGCCAACGCAGCCGTAAAAGCAGCCAGCCCGACTGCCCGGCCTGGGTTGGCGACGCTTAACAGAATGCATCCCTCGAAGCCAGGCGGGATCGCGCCCGCCTGGATAGTGAAGTATTTGCTGCGTGGAGTCATAGGGGCATTATATGCGGAAGAGGAAGAAGTATCGAACAGCGCCCGCCGACTGTTGCTATGCAGACAGGTCATCAATTGCGAAGTGCGGCAGGCGGCGCGATTACCAGGGAAGGTGTTGCTGCTCACGGCCTGTGTGCCCTGGCTGGAAATGCCGCTGCCGGCCAGCGCAGCCAGCGGACCTGCGCCACCTCCCGCGTCGTGTGGCGCAGGATCAGCTGCAACGCCATGATGGCGCCGCCAAAACGAAAAGCGACTAGCTGACGCCTTTGTCAACTAGTCGCAATCACGGGTTTTTGGCTGGGGTGCAGGGACTCGAACCCCAACTTACTGATCCAGAGTCAGCTGTCCTGCCAATTAGACGACACCCCACCAACGGTGCAGATTTTACCACAAGCCTGGCAGCGCGCCAAATTTGCGGGGGCGAGCACTGTCAGGCAGCCGAGGGGCTGATCGGGCGTCCTCGGCGGAACCCACCGGCGTGGGATCAGAGGGCTTGGTGTAGGATGGCTGCCAACTCGTCGCTTGTGAGCTGGATCGGGTTGGCTTTCATGCTGCTGGCTTGTTGGGCATTGCGCACGATCTCCGAGATATCGTTTGGGGTGACTGCAAAAACGGCCAGGCGCGGGATGCGCACGGCTTCGATCAGGGCGCTAACCCAGGCGACGCCATCGGCAGCCTGCGCAGACGGATCGCCGGTCAGCAGGCGAGCGATTTCATCGTACCGGGCGATGGCGGGCGAGTCGGGCGCGCGCTGCTGCATGGCAAGGTGGTTGGCCTGCATCACAGGCGGCAGCAGCCGGGCGCAGATTGCCCCGTGTGGCGCCGTGAACATCCCGCCGATGGGGCCGGCGAAGCCATGCACTGCGCCCAAGCCCGCGTTGGCCAGCGCCAAGCCGCCCATGAGGCTTGCCAGCGCCATGTCCGCGCGTGCGGCTGCGTCGTTGCCATCTATGAAGGCGCGGCGCAGCGAGCGCGCGGCCCGCTGCATGCCCTCGCGGCACACGGCGTCCGTCAGCGGATTGGCGCGCGACGAGACAAATGGCTCGATGCACTGGGTCAGCGCGTCCAGGCCGGTGGCGGCTGTGACGTCCGGCGGCGCGCTGTAGGTCAGCTCAGGATCGACTATGGCCAAGGCGGGCAGCATGAACGGGCTGCGCAGGCTGGCCTTGACCCGGTGTTCCGGCGAGCCCAGCACGGCGTTGCGCGTCACTTCCGAACCCGTGCCGGCCGTGGTGGGCACGGTGATACAGGGCAGGGATGGCTTGGTGAGCGGCTGGCCGCGGCCCACCACTTCCAGGTAGTCCAGCGGGTCGCCGCCGTTGGCCAGCAGCGCCGCAATGGCCTTGGCTGCGTCCAACACACTGCCGCCGCCCACGCCGATCACCAGGTCGCAGCCGGCAGCGCGGGCCTGCTGCACACCAGCACGCGCAGTGTCCAGCGTGGGCTCGCCGTGGAACGAGAACAGCATGGGCGATAGAGAGAGCGGATGCAACTGTCGCACCAGCCACTCAATGCGCTCAGGATGTTGGCCGGTAACCACGAGCGGCTGGTTGCCCAGTTGGGCGGCCAACGTGGCCACCTTCTGGGCTGCGCCTGGGCCGAACATGATCCGGGTCGCAGTCGCAAATTCGAAGCGCATCGCGTTACCTCCAGTGCAGGATAGGCAGCAATTATGCCATGAGACCGGGCTGATGGCAATCGCCAGCCGTGCGTGCTTCTGCTGCGATTTCCTCAGGCAACACTATTCCAGCGATTGACAAATCGTCTCGTGTATGATATAAATAGCAGGCGTTGTTAGTAATGCATGCGGTCTGCCGGCGCCTCAACTGGCAGACCGTGTTCATTGTTGACTATCGACTAGGAACATCCAAACCATAGCCAAACACACAAGGAGGCACTTTCGCAATGTTCCGTAACAAATGGCTTCGGATGGTGCTGGTACTGACCATCCTCGCATCTCTCGTCGCGACGCCGCTGCTTGTCAGCGCGCAGACCGATAACGGCATCACCTCGCCTGCCGACGGCGCTACCGTCAGCGGCACTGTCACCATCACCGGCTACGCCGATGATGCCAATTTCCTGCGTTGGGACTTGTTCGTCTTCCCCGGCGGAGATGACAGCGGCAAGCTCTGGGTTGCTTCAGGCAGCAGCGCTGGCGAGTTCAGCGTTGACTTGGACACCACCAAGTACCCCGATGGCGAGCATGCGCTTGGCCTGCGCGTGGTAACCAGCCCGCGCCAGAACTACACCGAGTACGTCACGGCCGTCACCTTCGCCAACGCTGGCGCCCCCGCCGCCGCTCCTGCTCCGGCCGCCCCGGTGGAGGAAGAGGTTGAGGCTCCTGCCGCTGCTGCGCCTGCGCCTGCGCCGGCTGCTCCTGCCCCTGCAACTACCAATGGGCTGGCCCTGACCGACGGCGCGACCGTTAGTGGCACGGTGGACGTCACCGGCTATGCCGACCGCGATAACTTCAAGCGCTGGGACCTGTTCGTGCTGCCCGGCGGCGATGACAGCGCCAAGATTTGGGTTGCCACCGGCGCTACCCCCGGCGAGTTCACTGTCACCCTCGACACCACCAAGTTCCCTGACGGCGACCATGCCTTCAGCCTGCGTGTGGTCGAGAGCGTGCGCTCGAACTACGACGAGTATGTCACGAACTTCACCCTGGCCAATGCCGGCGCACCGGCTGCAGCCCCTGTGGTTGAAGAAGCTGCGGCTGAGACTGTCGAAGCCCCTGCTGCCGCTGCCCCGGCCCCGGCTGCTCCTGCTGCTCCTGTTACAGAGAACGGCTTGGCTCTGACTGATGGCGCCACCGTCAGCGGCACGGTGGAGGTCACCGGCTATGCTGACGATCCCAACTTCAAGCGCTGGGACCTGTTCATCTTCCCTGGCGGCGATGAAAACGCCAAGATCTGGGTTGCCTCCGGCAGCACCGCTGGCGAGTTCAGCGTGAGCCTGGACACCACCCAGTTCCCCAACGGGGAGCATGTGTTCAGCCTGCGTGTCGTCACAAACCCGCGCCAGAACTATACCGAGTACACTAAGTCCTTCGTGGTAGCCAACGCCGAATAGCGCTGGTCGCCAGTCGAAACCAACCAACGCCCTCAGGGATCGCTCCCTGGGGGCGTTTTTGTGTCGCCAGATTGTGCGCAATCGGCCTAAGCTGTGCTAAAATAGGTCTCACCCAATCTTTGCACACGAAATGAGATGACCGTGAACGAGCAAGCCAACTCCACAGGCGACGCAGCAACCGGCCTGTTGCTTGATATAGCCCTCGACCAACTATCCGATCCTCTGCGCGCGGCCGCGGCCCGCGCCGGCTGGCCAGCGCTGATGCCTGTCCAGGCGCGCACGATCCCCTACCTGCAGGCCGGCTACGATGTCATGGTGCAGGCCCGCACCGGCAGCGGCAAGACCGGCGCGTTTTTGTTGCCCATGCTCGAGCGCCTTGATCCCCAGCGCAACGCCACCCAGGCCCTGATTCTCGTGCCCACCCGCGAGCTGGCCCGCCAGGTCTGGCGCGAGGCGGAGCTGTTGTGTACCGCTGGCGGGCTACGCACCGTGGCGGTCTACGGCGGCGTCGGCTATGGGGCGCAGGTGGACGCGCTCAAGCAGGGCGCGCAGATCGTGGTCGGCACCCCCGGCCGCGTGCTGGACCACCTGCTGCGCCGCACCCTCTCGCTGGACAACCTGCGCATGCTGGTCTTCGATGAGGCCGACCGCATGCTCTCCATGGGCTTCTACCCCGATATGGTGCGGGTGCAGCGCTACCTGCCGCAGCGTCGCGTCCATACAAGCATGTTCTCGGCGACTTTCCCTGCCTACGTCATGCGCCTGGCGCAGGAGTTCCTGCACGAACCCAGCTTCCTCAGCCTGAGCAGCGACCATGTTCACGTCACCGATACCGAGCACGTCTTCTACACGGTGCCCGGCATGGACAAGGACCGCGCGCTGGTGCGCCTGATCGAGGTGGAGAACCCAACCTCAGCCATTATCTTCTGCAACACCAAGGTCAAGGTCCACTACGTCACCGCGGTCTTGCAGCGCTTCGCCTACGACGCCGACGAGCTGAGCGCTGACTTGGGCCAGAACGAACGCGAGCGGGTGCTGGAGCGGGTGCGTCTGGGTACGCTGCGTTTCTTGGTGGCCACCGACGTGGCCGCGCGCGGGCTGGATATCCCCGATCTGTCGCACGTGATCCAGTACGAGCCGCCCGAGGACGTGGAGAGCTACATCCATCGCGCCGGCCGCACGGGACGGGCCGGCGCGACCGGCACGGCCATCACCCTGGTTAGCGCCGGCGAGCGCATGGCCTTCAACCGCATCGGCAAGCATTACGGAATCGACATGGCGGAACGCCCCCTGCCCAGCGACGCTGACGTGGAGGCGGTGGTGGCCGAGCGACTGACGGCCCTGCTGGAGGCGCGGCTGCGCGACCGCGACAAGCTGCAGACGGAGCGCAGCCGGCGCTTCGTGCCCCTGGCACGCGCCCTGGCCGAGGCCGAGGATGAGCTGCCGCTGATCACCATGCTGCTGGACGACACCTACCAGCAGATGCTCCATGGCCCCGTCACGCCACCTGGCGAGGCGGCGCGGCCGGTCAATCCGCCGCCCGCTCGCTCTGGCGGCGGCGGACGCCGTGGAGGCCGCAGGTCGCAAGGCTCGCGGCGTCGTTGACGTCGTCCTGCCTGTGCTGGTCGAGGGAGAGGGCCTCAACGTCCGGCTGGTAGCCGGACCTACGGGGGCGCGGTCTGCGGTGGGTCATGACAGACTGGCCCGCCGGTCGATCTTGCCGGTGGGGGTCTCGCTCAGTTGGGCGCGGTAGAGCACGCGGCGCGGCTGCACGAAGGGATCCAGGCGGCGCCGCGTTTCTGCCAGCAGCGTCCTCTCCTCGTCGCCGCCCAGCGGCTCCCCTTCGATCACCAACGTCACGGCCTGGCCCAGCCGCTCGTCGGGCAGGCCGGCCACGAAGCGGCGGCGCTCGGCCAGCCCCAGCGCCAGCCATGCCTGATCGACGGCCGCTTCGACCGCTTCCACCTGCACCTTGACGCCGCCGCTGTTGATGACGTTGTCATAACGGCCGAGCCAGCGGAAAGTTCCAGGTTGCAGGTTAGAGGTTGCAGGTTGCAGGTTGGCGCCCGCCAGTTCGACGAGGTCGTTGGTTTGCAGCCAGCGGTCGAGGGTCATGGGGCCTTTGACGCGCAGGCAGCCGCGGCCGTCGCTGTCGATTGCGACGCCGGGCAGGGGATGGAAGGACGGGGATGCCTGTGGCCCGTTCAACCGGCGCAGGGCGACGTGGGTGGCGCTCTCGGTCATGCCGTAGGTGTGGTAAACCGGCGCTGTTAGGGCTTGAACGCGTTGTTCCAGCGCCGCACTAATCGTCGCGCCGCCCACGAGGATGGCGTGCATGCCGTTCAGTCGTTCCTGATAACCAGGCGGACCATCCAGCAAAGTCTGTAGCTGCAAGGGCACCACGGCGGTGAAGTCGAAGGCAGCATCGACCGGCAGGCTGACCAGCGGATCGCTGGCCGGCTCCACCGGCGTCATGGCCAGCCCCAACACCAGCCCGCGCGCCAGCATCATCTGCCCGGCGATATAGCGCACCGGCAGGCAAACCAGCGCGCTCATGCCGGCCGCCAGCCTTAACGCCTCGCCCGTGGCCCGCGCGCTGGCGATCATCTGCTCACGGCGCAGGCTGATCGGCTTCGGCGCGCCGGTGGAGCCGGAGGTGTGGACGACAAACTCCTGCGCGCCGCTCAACCAGCGCTGGCAGAAGTCCAAGGCCGCGCGCTGGTTGTCGCTCAGGCTGTCGCTGTCGCTTTGCCAGGCGAGTAAGTCGGTCGGGCTATGGGTTTGGACGTTGATGGTCAAGGATGCAGTGGTCATGGTTGGTGGCGGGTTGTGAGAGGCGCGGGCTGGGCCGGACTTTCCCTCACCCCAGCCCTCTCCCCAAGGGAGAGGGGGTGCGCCGCCGAATCCACGTGCAGCCCGCAGCCTTCCAACCGCAGCGGCGACGGCAGGTTGTTGCTATATAACTGCCCCGTGCCGATGCCATGCACGCGACCATCGTCCAGCGAACTCGTCCACTGGGCGATGGCGTTCAGGCCGACGTTGGACTCCAGCAGCGAGTTGATCCACCACTGCACACCCAGCCGTTGGGCTGCGTCGATCCATGCCTGGCAGGCCGCCAGCCCACCCAGTAGCGACGGCTTGAGCACGATGTGCTGCGGCCGGATCGTTTCCAGCGGCGAGGCCGGATCCGCCGCAGCAATCAACTCCTCGTCCAGGGCAACGGGGATGGGTGACACGGCGCACAACTCAGCCATCTCTTGCCAGCGGCCGGCCGGGATTGGCTGTTCCAGGAAGGCCACGTCCAGGCTGGCCAGCCGCTGCAAGTGATCCACTGCCTCGGCCGGCTGCCAGGCGCCGTTGGCGTCCAGCCGCAGCTCCAGCTCGCCAGCCGGCCAGCGGCTGCGTAACTGGCCTAGCAGCGCCAGCTCGTCTGCGAACGGCAGCGCGCCCACTTTCAGCTTGATCACCCGGCAGCCCTGACTGACCTTGCGCTCGATCTGAGCCAGCATACCGGCCGGCGTGTCCATCCAGATCAGGCCGTGGATCGGCAACCCAGCCTCGCCGCGGCTGAAGGGCGTGTCGAACAGCCGCTGCCGGCCGCCGCTGGCCAGATCCAGCAGCGCCGTCTCCAGCCCGAATGCGACGCTGGGTAGCGCCGCCAGGTCCAGCTCGGCCGGATCGGCGCCGCGGTTGACCGCGGCGCACACCGAACGAACCACATCGACATAATCCGGTTGATCGTCGCGGCTCAGCCCCGGCATGACGCCGCATTCGCCCCAGCCTGCAAGGCCATCCCGCTCAGCTCGCAGCAGCACGACCTCCCGCACGCGCAAAGCGCCCCGCGACGTGGCCGCAGGGCGTTTGAAGTCCAGGGTAAGCGGAACCGGCGTCAGGATGGGCATGTTGTGGGTTACGGGCAAGGGAAGCGATTTGGAAGATCGCTCTACGACCATCCTTGTCTACTTGTCTACTTCTCTACTTCTCTACTTCTCTACTTGTCTACTTGTCTACTTGTCTACTTGCCTACTTGTCTACCCATTACCAATCTACCAACCTACGGAAACTTCGGAAACCGCCCAAAGTCCGGCTTGCGCTTCTCCACGTAGGCGTTGCGGCCCTCCTGCGCTTCCTCGGAAAGGTAGTAGAGCAGGGTGGCATTGCCTGCCAACTCCTGGATGCCAGCCTGGCCGTCCAGCTCGGCGTTGAAGGAGGATTTGAGCATGCGGATGGCCAGCGGGCTTTTCTCCTGGATCTTGCGGCACCACTCGATCGTCGTCGCCTCCAATTGCTCCAACGGCACAACCTTGTTGACCAGCCCCATCTGCAGAGCGTCCTGGGCGTCGTACTGGTCGCACAGGTACCAGATCTCCCGCGCTTTCTTCTGGCCGACGATCCTGGCCAGGTAGGACGCGCCGAAGCCGCCGTCGAAGCTGCCGACTCTGGGGCCGGTCTGGCCGAAGCGGGCGTTCTCGGCTGCGATGGTCAGGTCACAGACCACGTGCAGCACGTGGCCGCCGCCGATGGCGTAGCCGGCCACCATGGCGATCACCGCCTTGGGGATCGAGCGGATCAGCTTTTGCAGGTCCAGCACGTTCAGGCGCGGCACCTGGTCCTTGCCCACGTAGCCGCCCACGCCGCGCACGTTCTGGTCGCCGCCGCTGCAGAAGGCCAGGTCGCCGGCCCCGGTCAGGATCACCACGTCGATGCGCGGGTCCTCGCGGCAGATCACCATCGCGTCGATCATCTCCTGCACCGTCAGCGGGGTGAAGGCGTTGCGCCGGTGCGGCCGGTTGATGGTGATCTTGGCGATGCCGTCGTAGAATTGGAACAGGATCTCTTCGTACTCTTTGATGGTCTCCCAGTGAACGTTTTCTGCCATTTTATCAATGCTCCTTCACGTAATCTCGGCGATCGTGTCTTTGAACAGCCGGAAAACCCGGCTGTTGACGGCCATTTCAGTCTCGATCTCCAGCAGCGCGGCGCGCGGTCTGGGGTTGAAGAAAGTCGTCAGCGCGTCCTCCAGGCCAGCCGCATCGGCCGCGTGGAAGTAGTCCAGCCCATGATCTGCGCACGTGCGTTCAGCCGTCAGCGGCTGGGGCGTCAGGAAGAACTCGCGCTGCACGGTGGCCGGCAGGCGGTTGGGTCCGTCGATGATGTCGAAGATACCGCCGCCGTGGTTGTTGAGCAGCACAATGCGCAGGTTAGCCGGTATGTGAGAGTGCCACAGCCCGTTGCGATCGTAGAAGAAGCCCAGGTCGCCCACGATAAGCGTAGTTAAGTCGTCAGTGGCTAAGGCCGCGCCGACCGCAGTGCTGACCGTGCCGTCGATGCCGCTAGTGCCGCGGTTGCTGTGAACGCTGCTCAGCATCGACCCTGGCGTGTAGCCAATCAGGTTCGCGTAGCGGATGGGCATGCTGTTGCCCAACTGCAAACGGCTGCTGGCCGGCAGTGTCTGCATGATCCGCAGCACGGCCTGGAACTCGCCAAAGGGAGCGTTTTCCAGCAACTGCCGGATGCGCCGGGCAGAGACTGTCTCCAGATGCTGCCAGGCGTCTGCGTAATCAGACGTAACGGCCGCGCTGCTGATGCGCTGAGCCAGCTCAGAGAAGAAGGCGGCCGGCTGCATCGGGATGACATGAGTCAGGGTTTGGCAGGTGTCGGGCGCGACGCCGGCCGGCTGGATACGCCAGTGGGCGCGCGGCGCGTGGCTGCGCATGAATTGCTTGATATATTTGGAAGTCACTGGCCCGCCGAAGCTGATCACAAGGTCGGGCTGTAAGCGGCCCAGCGTCCCCGCATCTTTCGTGCCCAGAATCGCATCGCCGTGATGCAGCGCTGTGCCGGAGGGAAACAGATTGGCGCTGATGTCGGCGATCACGGCTACATCAGGCTGCTGGCTGAGGCGGTGCAGCGCGCGACGCAGCGTCTCATCGGGCTGATGCATACCAGCCAGGATCAGCTTGCGTGTAGCCACCTGCCAGCCTGCCAGCAAATCTTCCCAGGCTTGTGTGGTCAACTGCGGCCTCGAAGGCAGCACATGTACACCGCTGCTCTGGCCGGTCTCCGACCGAGCCAGCTCATCCCCACCGCTCTGGCCGGTCTCCGACCGAGCCAGCTCATCCCCACCGCTCTGGCCGGTCCCTCCGGGATGGTTCCCAATCTCTGACCGAGCCAGCTCTGCATAAAGCGGCTCGCGCAGCGGCACATTGACATGCACCGGGCCAGGCAGCGGAGATTGGGCGAGCTCAATGGCTTCGTTGAAGATGCGCAACGCATGCCAGCGGGCGTCGGGGTGGCTGAAGTCTACCGGCAGCTCGTAGCTGGCGCGCACATGCGGCTCGTACAGCCCCCGTTGGCGAATGGCCTGGTTGTCCTGCTGGTCGATCCATTCCGCCGGCCGGTCAGCCGTCAATACCAGCAACGGAATCCCCTGATAAAACGCCTCCACCACAGCCGGGGCAAGGTTCACAGCCGCGGTGCCCGAGGTGCAGACCAGCCCCACGGGCCGGCCGCTCTGCTGGGCAATCCCTAAGGCGATGTAGCCGGCCGAGCGCTCATCGTAGACAACCCGGCAGCGCAGCCCTGGCTGTTGGGCCAAAGCGGTTGTCAGCGGCGCCGAGCGCGAGCCGGGCGCCACGATAAAATCGGTCAGTCCCTTGTCGACACAGCGTTGGGCGGCTGCTTGCAACACGGAGGAGCGGCCGAGGAGGGCGTGGTCGCGGTCGGTCATGGCCTGGCTCACGGCGGGGCTATGCGCGAGAAGCAACGAGCCACGGCTGGGGCGCGCTACACCCAACCGCCCCAGCTTCCAACACAGCCAACAAGGTGCCAGCCTTCAGCTCGGTCTCGCACCACTCGTCGTCTGGATTCGAGTCAGCCGTCACGCCGCCGCCAACGTAGAGGTAGGCCGTCTCCTGGCCCAGTTGCATGCAGCGCAGGTTGACGTAAAGCTGCGACTGGCCGTCGATATGCACTGGGCCCAGGTAGCCGCTGTAGAAGCTGCGGTCGTAGCCCTCGTGCTGCAAAATGAAGGCCAGCGCCTTGTCCTTAGGCATGCCACAGACGGCCGAGGTGGGGTGCAGCTCGTGCAGCACCCGGTTGGCCAGCGCCATCAGCTCCGGGCGAGGTAATTCGACGCTGAAATCGGTCTGAAGATGGACGACATTCCCTGCAGCGACCGTGTGCGGTCCGCGTTCGTCGATGGCGTGCGCGCCGGCGAGCCGGAAAAAGTCGCGGATGTAGTCGCTCACCAGCGCTTGCTCTTCGATTTCCTTGGGGCTCCAGCGCACGGCTGCCAGCGGCCGGCCGGCTACGCGTGCCTGGGTGCCGGCCAGCGCCATGGTGTGCAGCGTGTGGCTATCGGTCGAGACCAGCAGCTCGGGGCTGGCGCCAATCCAGGTGCCCACGTCCGGTATGGCCACCAGCGAGACAAAGGCGGCTGGGTAGCGCTGGCACAAGGCTTGGAAGGTTGCTACCGGATCGAAGCCAGCCGGCAGCGCTGCTGTGGCTGTGCGCGAGACCACCACCTTTTTGATGCCGCTCTCGACGATGAAGTCGATAGCCGAGTCCACGAGCCGGCAATACTCGACATAATCGCTCGTACAGGGAGCTACGGGCTGGGCGGGTGCGTGCCAGCGCGAGGTGATTTGCGCTCCATGGGCCAAAGCAGCCTGATAGGCGCCCACAAAGGTCTCGTAGCGCTGGCGCTGGCCATTCCAAGGCTCTTGCCGCACTCGCAGCTCGCGGCCATGCAGCAGGACATCGGCGCGAATGCGCAGCGGCTGCTTACCTTCCTCGCTGGAGAAGGGGGAAAAGACGAAGGCGGGATCGGTCGCCTGAAAGTCAATCAATGCGGGCTGGGCTGGTCCGCCCAGATCGACCACAGCCTGGCCGGCCGTCTGGCCCGGCTGGCGCCACAGCGCAACGGACAAGCGCGCAGCGATGGCTGCATCGAAAAAAGCGGCCAGGCTCGGGCCGCTATCAAGGGAGGTTGTGTCGACGACTGCTCTGTCAAACAGGTGCATAGCTCAATCAGTGGGCCATCAATCGGGCCCTGGACGTAATTTTGTGAAATCTCTCTTTAGCAAGCTAGTGTAAAGCTATCGCAGATCAACGGCAAATTATGTTACGCGGCTCTCAAAGAATGCAACTATCCATCCAGATCATCCAGCATATCGCCCAGCTCGCGCGCCCATAGGTCGTCTAGCGGCATGAAGGGAGACTCCTCGAAGGCATCGGTCAACTGCTGCATGAACTCCTTGACCTTGAGCTTGGGGTACTTGCGGCTGACCTCCTCGACCTTGGCGTCCATGGACGACGCCAGCTCCAGGCTGCGCATCTCCAGGTCGCTCAGGTCGAGCTCCAGCTCGAACATGTGCTTGATGCGGCGCATGATGTCGAACCAGGCCTGGAAATCGCTGTCGATGCGCAGCCCCTGCACCTGGTTGGAGATCTGCGAGAAGTCGTAGGCCGGCACGAAAGCATACAGGTCGATCAACTCGATGCCGCGCTGCCCGGCCCGGTAAGCCAGGTAAGTGCCGATGGTCGAGCCGCCCTCGTAGTTGCTATACTTGACGGCGTAGTTGTCAAGCTCAGCTTTGAGCCGGGGCAGGCTGTAAACGGCGTGGATTTCCCGCTCCCGGTCGTAAGGCATCGATCCATAGACGCCGCCCAGGCAGATCACGCGCTTTACGCCCAA
>Ga0056914_10001192_pt1 | contig 19312 bp, 7 predicted proteins | sample TNRBio252014_DNA_FD_55168 | JGI IMG/M metagenome (GOLD analysis project Ga0056914, IMG submission 55168) | Wastewater treatment Type I Accumulibacter community from EBPR Bioreactor in Madison, WI, USA - TNR Reactor_6/25/2014_ DNA | ecosystem: Engineered > Bioreactor > EBPR > Anaerobic-Aerobic >...
CAGCGCACAACAACAAGACCAGCAAGGCGATATCCCTTGCTGGTCTCGGTGTCATAACGTTCCGGCAAACCTTCCAGAACTGCTATGTCTTTTTTGGAAAACTCTCTTATTTCCGTGAAATATTTAATGTCAAACTGATGAAACTGAACTGCTTTCTGATTTTCTGAAGCCCTGCCGCAAAGGGATTTACAGCAAATCGGCAGTTCTCCTCAGTATCATGGTCACCGCGTCAATTTCCGATACTTGATGCGCTTGGGCTGCACCGAGTCCGGCCCCAGCCTGCGCTTCTTGTCCTCTTCATAGTCGGCAAAGTTGCCCTCGAACCACTCGACATGGCTGTCGCCTTCGAAAGCCAGGATATGCGTGGCGATGCGGTCGAGGAACCAGCGATCATGGCTGATGATCACGGCGCACCCGGCGTAATCCTCCAGCGCTTCTTCCAGCGCACGCAGTGTATCAACATCGAGATCGTTGGTCGGTTCGTCGAGGAGAAGAACATTCGCGCCCTTCTTCAGCATCTTGGCAAGATGAACGCGGTTGCGTTCACCGCCTGACAGCATGCCCACCTTCTTCTGCTGGTCGCCGCCCTTGAAGGCGAAGGCGCCGCAATAAGCGCGGGCATTCATTTCCTTCTTGCCGAGATAGATCACCTCGTTGCCGCCGGAAATCTCTTCGTAGACCGTCTTCTTGTCATCAAGACTGTCTCGGCTCTGGTCGACATAACCGAGTTGCACCGTATCGCCAACGGTAATGCTGCCGGCGTCGGGATTTTCCGTGCCGGAGATCATGCGGAACAGCGTGGTCTTGCCGGCGCCGTTCGGCCCGATGATGCCGACGATGCCGCCCGGCGGCAGCTTGAAGCTGAGGTCGTCGATCAGCAGCTTGTCCTGGAAGCCCTTGGAAAGATGATCGAAATCGATGACGTTGCCGCCCAGGCGCTCGGCGATCGGAATGATGATCTGCGCCGTCTGGGCGGTCTTGTCCTCGGCCTTGGCCACCAGTTCGTCATAGCGCTGCAAGCGCGCCTTGGACTTGGCCTGACGCGCCTTGGGCGAGGAGGCGGCCCATTCGCTTTCGCGGGCGATGGTGCGCTGGCGGGCGGCCTCCTCGCGTCCCTCCTGCTCCAGCCGCTTCTGCTTCTGGCCCAGCCAGGAGGAATAGTTGCCCTCGTANGGGATGCCCTGCCCGCGATCCAGTTCGAGGATCCAGCCNGTCACGTTGTCGAGGAAGTAGCGGTCATGGGTGACGATCAGGATCGCGCCGGGGTATTCGCGCANATGATTTTCCAGCCACTGCGTCGTCTCGGCGTCGAGATGGTTTGTCGGCTCGTCGAGAAGCAGCAGATCGGGTTTTTCGAGCAGAAGCTTGCACAGGGCGACACGGCGCTTTTCGCCGCCCGAAAGCGTGTCCACCGCCCAGTCGTCGGGCGGGCAGCGCAGCGCGTCCATCGCCTGGTCGACGCGGGAATCGAGGTCCCACAGGTTCTGCGCGTCGATGATGTCCTGAATCTTGGCCGCCTTCTCGGCGTTCTCGTCGTTATAGTCGGCCATCAGCGCGTTATACTCGTCGAGCAGCGCCTGTTGCTTGGCGACGGCCAGCATGACGTTTTCGCGCACGGTCTTGGTCTCGTCGAGCTTGGGCTCCTGCGGCAGGTAGCCAACCGTGGCCCCGTCCGCCACCCAGGCCTCGCCGGTCCATTCCTTGTCCAGCCCGGCCATGATCTTGAGCAGGGTAGACTTGCCCGAACCGTTGACGCCGAGCACGCCGATCTTCGCATCCGGATAAAACGACAGATGAATATTGTTGAGGACCTGCTTGCCGCCCGGGTAGAACTTGTTCAGGCCGCGCATGTGATAAATAAACTGACGGGACATCGTTTTCGCTTCGATCTGGCTGGAATCCGGCTGTGGATGTAGCGAGTGAGGGCGCCTTCGGCAACCTCAGATCAGCATTTTGAGCCCGGCCCCCAAGCCGGAGCAGACTGCCAGAACCGTCACCATGCCCAGATGCAGCCTCAGCAGCATCACGCCGGCCAGCAGGGCCAGCACCAGCGCCAGCGGATCGAGGCTCGACAGAACCGGCAGCGACAGCGCGAACGGGCCAGCCGTCACAGCCTCCACCTGCCGGAACAGGGTTTGCAGGAAGAACCAGAGACTGAGGTTGAGGATCACCCCCACCACCGCCGCGCCGATGGCCGCCAACGCACCCGTCAATGCCTTGTTCTGTCTCAGTTTTTCAATGTAGGGAGCGCCGAGGAAAATCCACAGGAAGCAGGGGATGAAGGTGACCCAGGTGGTCACGACGGCGCCGAACACGCCGCCCGCCAGCGGCGACAGAATCCCNGGGTCGCGATAGGCCGCCTGAAAACCNACGAAGGTGAGCACGAGGATCAGCGGCCCGGGAGTNGTCTCGGCCAGCGCCAGNCCGTCAATCATCTCGCCCGGCTTGAGCCAGTGGAATGTCTCGACCGCCGCCTGCGCCACATAGGCCAGCACGGCATAGGCGCCGCCGAAGGTCACCACCGCCATCTTGGAAAAGAACAGGGTCAGCGCGGCATAGAGACTCGATCCGCCGAAAACGCCGTGCACCACCCCGAACGCCGCCAGCCACAACCCGCCCCAGACCACCAGAACGCGCAGCGCCGCGGACCAGCCGCCAGCAGGCGCAGAAATTGGATCGCCTCCGCCACCGGAGATGCCAAGCCATTGGGGATGAGCGCGGGCGATGACATAGCCGGCCACCCCCGCGCCCAGGATGACCAGCGGAAACGGCACCTGAAACAGAAANAGCGACAGGAATGACAGNCCGGCGATGAGATAGGCTCCNCGTGTCTTGAGCGAGCGTCTGGCCACCCGCAGCAGCGCCTCGATCACCACGGCCANCACCGCGGCNTTCAGCCCGAAGAACAGCGATACGAACCAGATTTGCCCCTGAAACAGCGCATAGGCGACGGAAAGCGCGAGAATGACCAGAAACCCCGGCAACACGAACAACAGCCCGGCCACCACCCCGCCGCCGACGCCATGCAGCAGCCAGCCGATGTAGGTGGCAAGCTGCATCGCCTCCGGCCCCGGCAGCAGCATGCAGAAATTCAGCCCGTTGAGAAAACGGGCCTCGTCGACCCACCGCTTTTCCTCGACCAGCACGCGATGCATCAGCGCAATCTGGCCGGACGGCCCGCCGAAGGACAGCAGGCCGATCTTCAGGAAGGTGCGGACGGTTTCGGCAAAGGAGGGAGGCACTCAGCCCTGCCCGCCGTCNGCCACCAGCCCGGCCGCGGCAATCCCCTCGGCCGCCACCCGCTCGTCGTTGTCCGAAGTATCGCCGGANACGCCGACAACNCCGTGAATGGCCCCTTTCTTGTCGCGGATAAGCACGCCTCCGCCCACGGGCACCAGTTGGCCNCCCAGCGCATGCGTCGCGGCNGCGATGAAATGCGGCCGCTCCCGGGCGGATTTCTCGATTGCGCGGCTGCCCATGCCAAGGCCGAGCGCACCGCGCGCCTTGCCGGTGGCAATGTCCATGCGGTTGAGGCTGGTGCCATCCTCGGCCGCCGCAGCAATCAGTGCCCCGCGCGCATCGAGCACGATCACGGCCAGCGGCTTCATCGACTGCGCACGCGCCACGGCCAGCGCGGTCTTGAGAATGGTCTGTGCCTTCCTGAGCGTCAGCATGCGGTTCCCCTCTGCGCGGCGGGTTGCGGATCGCCGCCTGTCCCGCTGGACCATGCTCCGGGGAGCCCGTATCTGGCAAGTCGCCCGCCCTTCTTGCGCTCTGGAAATCAGGCGGATGAAGGGCGACAGGGCCGACCGGTCGCTGGCGAACGCGCATGCGAAAACGCCAGCCGCAGGCAGAGGTTGCCTAAAATGCAATGCAATCGGCTAGGGCGCTCAGCTTCCCCGTCGCNGGCGATGTTGCCATGATGCACAACGGGATTTCATGATTATCGGATGCGACAGCGGCCGCGGGGATCGCCAGATCGGGTCACCCCTCAATTCACGCAAAACAAAACCGGGCTTTATATACTTTACGTAAGCTAAAATTAATCAATAATTACAAAAAGTAAAAATCTAGACATCACTTTCGAAGTATATGTTCCAGAAATATATCCATCCGCGAAAACGTTCGCAACGCACCGGCACCAAGCGTTCGTTAACCATAGCTTTCGAGAGTTTGCGCTGCGTCAAGAGAATACAACCTTAAATTGTTTTGCGGGTAGTGTCTTCACATCTGCTTATCCATTCGTCGGCATTACTCGTGCCCAATGATGTCAGATCGCACCCCTCTCGCTACGCTGAACCCTGCTGCGGATCACGCCCGGCAGCCGGTTCGCGTACTTGTCGTCACGCAGGACCCCGGTTCGGTGTCCGAGCTGACGGCAGAAATCATGCGGCGCAGTGCCCTGGTCACCGTCACGGCCAGCGTGCCGGATGCCGGCGCCGCCGTGCGCCTCAACGGCTTCGAGGTGATGTTCGTTTCGGCGCGTGCCGCCGATGCCGAAACCGCGCTGTTGATTCAGCTGCTGCGCGGCGCCTCGCTCATCGTCCCGAAAATCTTTTTCCTGACCAGCCCCGAGCGGGCGCTCGATCTGCCGCTGGCCGCCGCTGCGGCGGATGCGACCATTTCGCTTGCCCTGCCTGCCAGCGAGATCGCCGACTTTGCCGTGCCGCGCGCCACGCCGGGTGCACCTTCCATCGCAGCGCTCGCCGAAACCGCTGAAACGCCGGTCCTTGAGGACGACGAGCCGGCCAGCCGCGCGGAACCCGTGGAGATCGCCGCGGCCGTCACGCCGGTTGAGCACAGCATCGTTCCGGCCGCGGAAACCATCGCCCGCGCCGCCGAGGCCATCGCCCGCGCCGCCGAAACCATCGCCGCCCGCAACCTGATCCAGACCTTCGTCCGCGCAGAAGAGAACGCGCCGGTCCAGACGGCGGCGCCCGCGCCTGTTGCCGCGCCCGCGCCGGCCGCAGACCCTTCCCCCCTGCCCGTCCTCAACGTCCAGCCGGCCCCTGCCCCCGTCACCCCGGTCATCGTGCCAGAGCCGGTTGTTCTGTCCGAACCGGTCGCAGCCGCCGCGCCCGCGCCGGAAACGGCGCCCGTCGTCGTCCCGCCGCCGCTGCCCGAGGTCGTTTCAGCCCCGCCGCCGGCCGTGGAAATACCGGTCGCGCCTGCCCCTGTCGCCAGTGCGCCGCCCCCGGCACCGCTCCACACCCCAGCGCCGGAGCTGCATGTCGTCGCCCAGCCCCAGGCCCGGCGCGAACAACCGAAGCCGCAGCTTGCTCCCATCGCCCGCCTGCCGATGCGCCATGTCGGCCCGGCCGAGGCCCCCAAGCCGGAACAGGCCAAGCCCGAAGCCGAGGTGCTGCCGCCGGAAACGCAGCCGGGGCGCCGCTATTATGACGGCAAGGCCCAGAAGGAAACGCGCGCCGAACACATCTCGCGTCTGCTGATCGCCGCCGGCTGGGTCACCCTGGGCGGCGCGATCATCGGCCTGACCACCTGGCCGATCAGTTCGCAGGCCCAGTTCACCCTCGGCCTCGTCGTGCTGATGGTGATGACCGTCATCCGCAAGCTGCGGCTGACCGGCATCTGGCGCACCACCTTCCTTGCGCTCGGCATCACGCTGATCACCCGCTACGTCTACTGGCGCACCACGGCAACGCTGCCGCCGATGCACGATTTCATCAACTTCGTGCCGGGCTTCCTGCTGTATCTCGCCGAGATGTACTGCGTGATGATGTTCTTCATTTCGATGTTCGTCATCGCCGATCCCGTCGAGCGCAAGGCCCCGCCGGCCGTGCCGGAAGATCGCCTGCCGAGCGTCGATGTCTATATCCCCACCTACAACGAGCCCTCGGATCTTCTGGCCGCCACCGTGGCGGCGGCCACGCAGATGGACTACCCGGCGGACAAGCTGAACATCTATCTGCTCGACGACGGCGGCACCGACCAGAAGTGCAACCAGGCCGACCCGGAGAAGGCGGCCGAGGCGATTGCCCGCCGCTCGGAATTGCAGTCGCTCTGCCTCGATCTCGGCATCACCTACATCACCCGCGCGCGCAACGAGCACGCCAAGGCCGGCAACATGAACAACGCGCTGGTGCAGACCAGCGGCGAGATCATCGTGGTGTTCGATGCCGACCATGCGCCCGCTCGCCAGTTCCTGCGCGAGACGGTTGGTTATTTCAGCCAGGACCGCCGGCTGTTCCTGGTCCAGACGCCGCACTTCTTCATCAACCCCGACCCGGTGGAGAAGAANCTCCAGACCTTCGAGCACATGCCGAGCGAGAACGAAATGTTCTACGGCACGATCCAGAAGGGTCTGGACAAGTGGAACGGCGCCTTCTTCTGCGGCTCGGCCGCGCTGATCTCGCGCCGCGCGCTGGAAAGCGTCGGCGGCTTCTCCGGNCTGTCGATCACCGAGGACTGCGAGACCGCCCTCGACCTGCACAAGCGCGGCTGGAATTCGCTCTACGTCGACAAGCCGATGATCGCCGGCCTCCAGCCGGAAAGCCTGGTCAACTTTATCGGCCAGCGCTCGCGCTGGTGCCGCGGCATGGTTCAGATTCTTGTCCTCAAGAACCCGCTGTTCGCCAGCAACATCTCGCTCAAGCAGCGCATCTGCTACGTGTCGAGCATGTTCTACTGGCTGTTCCCCATCCCGCGCATGATCTTCCTGATCTCGCCGTTCCTGTATATCTTCTTCAATATGCAGATTTTCCAGGCGAACGCGCAGGAATTCTTCGCTTACGTCACCTTCTATATGCTCGCCCACATGACCATTCAGAACTATCTGCATGGAAATACGCGCTGGCCCTGGGTGTCGGAAGCCTATGAATACGTGCAGTCGATCTATCTGGTGAAGGGCATCTGGGGCGTCCTGCTCAACCCGCGCAAGCCGACCTTCAACGTCACCGCCAAGGGCCTGACCCTGGACAACGACCACCTGTCGGAGCTGGCCTGGCCCTATTTCCTCAGCTTCGGCCTGATTCTGGTCAGCCTTGTTGTGGCGCTCACTCGCTTCTTCGCCCAGAGCGAGTTCAACGAACTGCTGCTGATCGTCGGCGGCTGGAGCTTCTACAACCTGATCATCGCCGGCGTCGCGCTGGGCATCGTTGCCGAGCGCCGCGAGCGCCGCAAGACGCCGCGCCTCGAAATCCACCGTCGCGGCGAGGTCGAACTCGACGGCCAGATCATCCCGGTCATCATCGTCGATGCCTCGATCGGCGGCATGCGCATCCATGCCCGCGACGGGCGCCTGCCGGAGGGCTTCGGCCGCGGCGTCACCTGCGCCCTGCGCGTCATCCCCGAGCGGCCCGATTTCATCACCGACCCGATTCCCTGCATGATCATGAACGTCAGCAACGATGGTCACGGCGTATCTTACGGCCTGCGGTTCGACGGCCTGAAGCCGCATCATTACCGCGCCGTGGCCGATGCGATGTATTCGGACATGGCGGTGTTCGAGAAGTTCCGCGCCGGCCGTCGCTCCGGCAAGGGCATCACCATGGGCACCCTCCAGTTCTTCTGGTGGAGCATCCAGCACACCCTGCGCGCCTTCTACTATGCCATCGCGCTGCGCAAGAATGCCGCGCCGAAGCTGGCCGACGGCGACCAGATGCCGGCCGAAACGCTCGCCCCGCAGGCGGGTGCGATGGCGGCGCAGGCTGCCGAACGCGCCCGCCCCATGGCCACCGCACACTAGGCCCCGCCATGACGCAGCCGCTCAAGACTCTCACCCTGTCGCTCATGCTCTCGTGCAGCCTTGCCGCGCTGGCGAGGGCCGAGCCGATGTTCGTCATCGAGACCGACGACCTTCTGGTCACCGGTTCCGTGCCGGCGCCGAAATCGCAGTTCATGCGCCTCAACCCGGCCGAAGAGGATGCCGGCGGCGTGCTCGTGCCGGTGTTCCGGCGTCTCGGCGCCGATGCCTCGCAACTGCGTTTCGACGGCGAGATGGGCATGCAGGACCTGCCGGTCTACCTGCGCTCGGATCAGGTGACGGAACCGGCGAAGCTGAAGCTGAAATATCTCAGCGCCGTCTCGGTGATGCCGGAAGCCTCCCGCATGACCGTCTCGATCAACGGTCGTGATCTCGCCATCGTCGCGCTTGATGCGGCCAACGAGCCGGCCACCGCCGAGATCGACCTGCCTCCCGGCCTGCTCAAGCCGGGCTACAATTCGGTGCGCTTCGTCGTACAGCAGCGTCATCGCGTCGATTGCACCATCGAGGCCGCCAACGAACTCTGGACCAAGGTCGACATCGCCGGCACCGGCTTTGCCCTCACCTCCAGCAACGATCAGGTGAGCGGCGTCGAACAGCTGGTCGGCGTGCTGCCGGACGAGACCGGCGCCGTGCCNATTTCGGTGGTCGTGCCCAACGGCACCGCCATCGCCACCATCGACATGGCCATCCGCGCNGCACAGGCCGTGGTGCTGCGCGGACGCTTCACCAAGCCCCGCATCAGCTTCATCACCGAACCGGGAAGCCAGCCGGGCATCCAGATCTTTGTCGGCACATCGACCGAATTGCGGGCCCAGAACATCGCCGCCCCCACCGTCACCGGCGCTTCGGTGCATGTCGAGGGGCGGGCCAGCGGCACGGTGCGCCTCTATGTCAGCGGCGATACCGCGGCGGACGTCGCCACCGCCGTCACCCGTCTGTCCAGCGAGGGCATCGACCGGGCCGAAGAGGGCACGCCCGAAGGCTTGCAGGCACTCAAGGCGCTGCGCGGCGTGCGCATGGCCGGCGACAGTGAACTGACCTTTGCCGATCTCGGCCTGTCGACCCAGGAATTCAACGGCCGGCTGTTCCGCACCAGCTTCACCATCGTGCTGCCGCCGGATTTCTACCCCGCCGACAACGGCAAGGCGACGCTCTATCTCGATGGCGAGTATGTCGGCGGTCTGCTTACCTCGAACGAGGCGCTGGTCAGCGTCAACGGCAAGGTCAGCGGCGCAACCCGCCTGACCCGCAGCGGCGGCGAGGCGATCTCGCGCCGCCCGATCGCCATGACGCTGCGCGCCCTGCACCCTGGTCACAACACCATCACGCTCGAAGTCCGCACCGGCTCCGAGGGCGACAAGGACTGCAACCCCCTGTCGCTGATCGACGCCAGCCAGCGCCTGCGCGTCGCCTCCACCAGCAGTTTCAGCCTGCCCTCCGTCGCCCGCATGGAACACCTGCCCAATCTCGGCGCCATGGTTTCCAGCGGCTATCCGTTCGGCGAGACACGCAGCCCGCTGACGCTGTTCATGCCCAGGCCCAACCATGCCGCCCTCGGCGCCGCCGCCACGGTGCTGGCCCGCACCGCCATGGCCAATGGCCGGGTGATTCCGACTCAGGTCTCGCGCCGCGCTCCGGATGAAAAAACCGGCGCGGCGATGATCGTCGGCGGCATTGGCGATATACCTGATGCGACACTGACTTACTTTGGTGTTCGCAAGGATATACTTCCAAAAAGCTGGCGTTCCTCGATCACACAGAAGGTTGCGGAGGTTGAACCGCCGCCCCTTCCGGCCCAGAAGGTCGCCTCCCTGTCGCCCAGCATCCTCGGNGGCGATGCGGAGCGCCGCGCCGCNGCGCCGGAACCGCGCGAGCCTGCCAAACCGTCCACCCTGCCCGCCGAGCAGACGCAGCCCCCCGGCATCGTCCAGCGCGTGCTGGGTGCCGTGTCGCGGTTCCTTCAGCGCAATGTCGGCTTCTCCTCCGACCAGCTCGCCTTCATGAACGGCGGCCGCACCAGCGTGAAACTCAGCGCCAAGAGCACCGTCCTGCTCGCCCAGCATCAGGGCATGGGCGGGGGCGGCGAAACCTGGCTGCTGCTCACCGGCACCAACGCGGAAACGATGCAGGCCGACGTCGCCGGGCTGGTCTCCCCGCCCTCCTGGCATCAGGTCAAGGGCCGCATGGCGGCCTATGATCCGACCCAGAGCGATGTTGTCACCTTCCAGCCCGGCACGCATTATCTTCATCGCCTGCCCGACAAGAGCATCGGCAACATCACGCTGGTCACCGCCGGCTGGCTGTCGAACAACATCATGTACTATGTGCTGGTGATCCTCGTGCTCTGCGGCGTGTTCGGCATCGTCTCGCGCAAGCTGCTCAACCGGGTCGGCGTCCGGCCGTGAGCCTGCTGCGCACGCTGGTTGCCGCGCTGTTTGCCGCAGTGCTCCCCCTCGCCCAGCCGCAGGCGGCCGAGCCGCTGAAAACCTTCACGGCCGAGCCGGCCGCCTGGCCCGCCGGCACCTGGGAACGGTATAAGGCCACGTTCGTCATGCCGGACGGACGCATCGTCGACAACGGCAACGGCCATATCAGCCACACCGAGGGTCAAGGCTATGGCCTGCTGCTGGCGGTCATCGCCAACGACCGCGCCGCCTTCGACCGCATCCATGCCTGGACCAGGCGCGAGTTGATGATCCGGCCGGACGGCCTCGCCGCCTGGAAATGGGACCCGGCGACGACGCCGCACGTCGGCGACACCAACAATGCCTCCGACGGCGACCTGCTGATCGCCTGGGCGCTGGCCGAGGCCGCAGAGCGCTGGAACCACCGGCCCTACGCCGCCGAGGCTGCGAAGCTGGCCACCACGCTGGACCGCACCGTCGGTCTGCGCAGCCCGTTCGGCCGCCTCATGCTGCCCGGCGCCGTCGGCTTCGGTCAGGCCGATCAGCCCGATGGCCCGGTCGTCAACCTGTCCTACTGGATCTTTCCGGCCTTCGAGCGGCTGCGCTCTGTCGCGCCGCACATCGACTGGGCCGGATACGCCGCCAGCGGCTACATGCTGCTGAAGGCCGCGCGCTTCGGCGCCGCCGGGCTTCCCACCGACTGGATCGCGCTTTCGGGCGGAAAGCCGCAACCCGCTGAAAAATTTACAAAAGAATTCGGCTACAACGCCGTGCGCCTGCCGCTGTACCTCGCCTGGGCCCCGCAAATCTCCCGCGAGGCGTTGCAACCCTTTGTTTCATATTACGAAAACAACAAGTTCTCAGTTCATACCTATGACGTAACGGCCTCCGCCGCCGTCCAGAATTTCGGCGATCCGGGATATACAGCGCTGTTTGCGCTGGCAAAATGTGCACTCGACGAAACGCCGCTGCCGCTTGGTTTACGTTCCGTAAGTTTCGATCGGTATTATTCAGCGACTTTGCACATGTTGGCGCTGGCAGCGGCGCGTCTCAGGTACCAGAAATGCTTGTAAGAGCCTCTCTGATTTCCGCCTTGCTCCTGTCCTTCGTGGCGGAAGCGGCGGCGGCGGAATCCGCCCAGAATGCGGCGAACGATGCGCTTTCCGGCACCAAACCCCCGGAGGCCGGGGTAAAACGCGCCACCACTGCCGAAGATCTGTTTGGCGCCAGCACACCCGGCGCCGCCCCTGCCGCCAATGCGGCTGCCGCCGAATCGCTTCCCAGCGCCGGCCCGAAGATGATTCGCTCGGGCAAGCAGCGCGTCGACGAGAGCGGGCTGCGCTATTTTGCCAGCCAGAACCAGGCCAAGCGCGTCGAAAAGGAAATCGAGCGGCTCAAGGCGCTCTATCCCGACTGGTCGCCGCCCGATGACCTGTCTCTGGGTGTGCCCGGCGGGCCGGAGGANCAGCCGTTCTGGGACCTGTTCGCCCAGGACAAGCTGGCGGAGATGCGCAATCTCATCGCCGANAAGATGAAGGCCGAGCCGAACTGGAAGCCCTCGGCGGGGCTGGTCTACAAGCTGGAGCGCAAGGAAAGCCGCATCAAGCTGGTGGCGGCCTATGACGCGCAGCAGTGGAACAAGGTGATCGAGGTCGCCGCTGCCGATCCCAAGATCGTTGTCTGCTCGGATGTCGACGTGCCCTGGCGCGTCGCCGATGCCTTCTACAACCTCAATCGCAAGAGCCAGGCCTTCGAGGTCTACCGCTTCATCCTCTCCAATTGCCGCGACAAGATCGAGCGGCTGACCACGCTGCGCAAGGCGATGGCCTATTTCGAGCCGCGCGAGATCGACGTGCTCATTGCCATGGGCGCGCGCAACAAGGACGGCTCGCAGGAATTCGACGAGATCCGCCTCGAACTCTCGCGCATCCGCCTCGGCAAGTTCGCTGCCGGCGGCACCGGTGAGAAGCTTTCCGCGCCCGAACTGAAGTTCTTCGAGACCATGGCCAAGGACAAGACCCTGTCCGCCGATGCCTCGATGCTCGGCTGGTACCGGCTCTCGCAGAACGAGGCCAGGGTCGCCGCCGACTGGTTCCGCCAGGCGCTCGACTGGCCGGTGCAGAAGCGCGAGGACGGCACGGTGATGGAGCCGCAGGCCAAGATGGCCGAGGGCTATCTGCTGGCGCTGAAAAGCCTCGAACGCTTCGAGGAGGCCGAGGCCGTCGCGGTCAAGTGGAGCAACGAGAACGAGACCATCCGGGCCCTGTTCGTCGATATCCTGTCCGAGGCGCTGGTCCGCGCGCCGGCCGATGTCGCCTTCTCTCCCGACCGCCTCAGCCGCTATGAGATGATCGTGGCGCAGGGCAAGTCGGTACTCGGCGCACAGGCCCTGGGCTGGTATCGCTTCGCCCGTCAGAACTATTCCGATGCGGTGCCGTGGTTTCAGGCCAGTCTCGACTGGTCCGAAGCCGACAAGAAGGACATCAAGACCGCCGAAGGTCTGGCAATCTCGCTGCGTCAGGATTCCCGCGCCGACGAGGCGGAGGACATCGCCTATGAGTGGCGCGACAAGAGCAGTGCCATGCGCGCGCTCTACATCGACATCTTCGCCGAAAGCCTGATCCGCCAGAACGCCCCGATCGTCTTTTCCGAGGCGCGGCTGCTGCGCTATGGCGAGATCATCGAACCGGAAAAATCCGGTCAGGGCGCAGAGGGCCTTGCCTGGTACGCCTTCAACCGCCAGCTCTGGGGCGATGCGGCGCGCTGGTTCAAGAACGCCATCGACTGGACCGAGAGCGGCAAGACCAACGAGAAGTTCGCCGAGGGCTATGCCCAGTCGCTGCGCGGCATCGGCAATTACGACGCCGCCGAGGACATTGCCTACGAGTGGCGCGAGACCAGCCGCGTCCTGCGCGCACTCTACATCGACACCGTGGTCGAGGCGCTCGGCAAGCTGCCGACCAGCGAAGCGCACGATCTCAAGCGCTTCCGCCGCTTTACCGAACTGGTCGCGGCCGACCGCTCCGCCACCGGGGCCGAGGCCATCGGCTGGTATCTCTATTCGCGTCAGTCCTTCACCGACGCCGTGCGCTGGTTCCAGCAGGCGATGGATTACGGCGTGGCCAAGGACCGGCTGGAAAAGGTCGCGGAAGGCTATATCCTCGCCCTGCGCTACATGGGCGATGTCGAAAAGGCCGAGGATCTCGCCTTCCGCGACAGCAGCAAGTCCGAGGCGCTGCGCACCGTCTATGTCGAGATCGCCGCCGAGGCGCTGACCCGGCTCAAGCCGCCGACCGCCGCCCGGCCGGACAAGCTGGAGCGCTTCACCACGCTGGTCAGCCAGACCAGATCGAGCTTCGGCGCCCAGGCCATCGGCTGGTACTACCAGCAGCGCGACAATTCCGCCGCCGCCGCCGACTGGTTCAACCGCTCGCTCGCCTGGGGCGGCAAGATCACCGACGCCAAGACCGCACAGGGCTACCTGCTGGCGCTGATCAGCCAGGACCGCATGGACGAGGCCGACAAGCTGGCCTTCGAATGGCACGAGCGCTCCGAGGAATTCCGCACGCTCTACATCGACGTGTTCGGCGGCGCCATCCTGCGCGCCACCCCGCCGCAGGTCTTCCCCGAGCAGATGCTGACGCGCTTTGCCTACATCACGGCCTATGCGCGCTCGGTCTTCGGCTCGCAGGCGGTGGCCTGGTATTACTACGACCGTCAGGACTGGCCGAACGCCTCGCGCTGGTTCCAGGCCAGCCTTGACTGGTCCGGCACCGGCAATCACGACCAGAAGACGGTCGAAGGCTTTGCCCAGTCGATCCGATATCTCGCCCGCCGCGAGGAGGCCGAGGACATTTTGTATGCCTGGCGCGACAAGGTTCCGCTGCTGCGCCAGCTCTATCTCGAACTGTTCTCCGAAGCGCTGGCCAACACCAATCCGCCGGTGTTCTTCTCCGATGAGCGCATCAACCGCTACGGCAACCTGATCCTGCCGGACAAGAACGCCCACGCCGCGCAGGGGCTCGGCTGGTACCGGCTCGACCGGCGCCACTGGCCGGATGCGGTGCGCTGGTTCAAGTATGCGCGCGAGTGGTCCAAGGATGGCAAGGGCAGCGCCAAGGACGCCGAAGGTCTGGCCTTCGCCCTGCGCAACCTCGACCTGTATGATGAATCCGAATTCGTCTCGGTGGAGTGGAAGGACCGCAGCCCGGTGCTGCGCAAGATCTATTCGGAAACGGTCGGCGAATACCTCGTCCGGCTGAAGCCGGAGCACACCTATCCCAACGAGCGCATGGAACGCTACCTGCGCGTCGTCGCCGAGGACCACAACAACGTCGGCGCCCAGTCGGCGGGCTGGTACTATTTCGCCCGCGACATGTTCGAGCCGGCCGCCGAATGGTTCTATGCCAGCCTCGCCTGGGGCCCGGATCAGGACCGCGACCCCAAGACCGCCGAGGGCTATGTCGAATCGCTGCGCCGCACCGGCCGCCTGCTGGATGCGGAAGCCGCGGCCTATGAGTTGCGCGACCGCTCGCCGGCCATGCGCGAGGTCTATTTCCAGATCGCCACCGAGGTCATCGGCCAGCTGAAGCCGCCGATCGCCTTCCCGGCCGAGCGTCTCGCCTATTTCATGGAAATGGCGGTCGCGGCCCGGTCCGCCCCCGCGGCGCAGGCCATCGCCTGGTATCTCAATGCCCGCGAGGACTGGCAGGAAGCCGTCGCCTGGTTCGAGCGCAGCCTCGACTGGGGCGGCGACACCGCCGATCCGAAGGCGGCGGAGGGCTATCTCGTCTCGCTGATCGGGCTTGGCCGCCTTGATGAGGCGGACGCGCTGATCCGCCACTGGCAGCACCACAATCCCGGCATCGTCAAGATCTACATGGACGTGTTCGGCGCCACCCTGCTGCGCCTCGCCAACACGCAGGAGGTGCCTGCCGGCCGCCTCGAACAGTTCGGCGCCTATGCCGGACTGGAGAAGAACGTGAACGCCGCCGAGGCGCTCGCCTGGTACGCCTACAACCGCCGCAACTGGGACGACGCGGCCCGCTGGTTCCAGGCCTCGCTCACCTGGGCCGGCTCCGGCCAGTACGATGCCAAGTCGATCGAGGGCTTTGCCCAGGCGCTGCGCTATCTCGGCCGCCGCGACGAGGCCGAGGACCTGCTGTTCCAGTGGCGCGATGCCAACGCCGATCTGCATCGGCTCTATGTCGAGAGTTTCGCCGAGGCCCTGGTCAACCAGAGCGCGCCGGTCGCCTTCGACGACGCCCGCATCAACCGCTATGCGCAGGTCGTCCTGTCCGACCGCTCCAGCCTCGGTGCGCAGTCTCTGGCCTGGTATCGCTACAACCGCCGCATCTGGGGCGATGCCGTGCGCTGGTTCAAGCATGCGCGCACCTGGTCCCCGGACGGCAAGGGCGACGCCAAGATGGCCGAGGGCCTCGCCTTCGCCCTGCGCAACATGGACCTTTACGATGAGTCCGAAGCGGTCTCGTGGGAATGGCGCGACCGCGCCCCCGCCGTGCGCACGCTCTACATCGAGACGGTGGCCGAGTTCATCGTCCGCCTGAAGCCGCGCGAGACCTACCCGGTCGACCGCATGTCGCGTTACCAGCAGGTTCTGACCACCGACCGCTCGTCGATCGGCGCGCAGGCCGCCGGCTGGTATTATTTCGCCCGCGACCGCTGGTCCGATGCGATTCCATGGTTCCGCAACGCGCTCGCCTGGGGCCCGGACCACAACCGCGACCCCAAGACCGCCGAGGGCCTCGCCATCGCCCTGATGAATTCCGGTCAGGCCGACGAGGCGGAATCCTTCGCCTATTCCTGGCGCGACCGCTCCGAGCGGCTCGCCGCGATGTATTACGAATTCGCCGCCGATGCGATGGGCCGGCTCGACCCTTCCCGCGCCTACCCGGCCGACCGCATGGCCCGCCTTGTCGCAATGACGCGCGGCAGCCGCAACATCTTCGCCTCGCAAAGCCTCGGCTGGTACTACATCGCCCGCCGGCAGTGGAACGAGGCGGCGGAGTGGTTCAAGACCTCGCTCGACTGGTCGGGCGACGAAAAGGACCTCAAGACCATCGAGGGCTATACGATCGCCCTGCGCAGCCTCGACCGGATCGACGAGGCGGAAGCCTTCGCCTATTCCTGGCGCGACAAGAGCGAGACGCTGGCGGCGATCTACCTCGATACGGTCATCGACACCCTCTCCAGGCTCAAGGCGGATTCGGTCTATTCGCCCGAGCGTCTCGCCGCCTTCGTCAAGCTGGTGGGCGAGCGCAAGTATGTCGCCGGCGCCCGCGCGCTCGGCTGGTACAGGCTGGAGCGCAAGGAAGATTCCGAGGCGGAAACATGGTTCCGCCATGCCAACGCCTGGGCCGGCGAGGACAAGGACCTGAAGAGCTTCGAGGGTCTGGCCATCGCGCTGCGGCGCCAGAACAAGCTCGACGATGCTGCGGCGCTGGCGCTCGAATGGCGCGGCAAGTCCGAGATCATGCGCGACATGTATCGCGACTCGATCGCCGACCTGATGATCCGCACCAAGGCACCGGCCACCCTGCCGGCCGACCGGATGAAGGATTTCGTCGATCTGGCCAAGGCCGGACGCAACGCCGGCGCCGCCCTGTCGCTCGGCTGGTACTTCTACGACCGCAAGGACTGGGCCAACGCCACCGCCTGGTTCCGCTCGGCCATGGAGTGGGAAACCGACCAGAAGAGCACCAAGGGGGCCGAGGGCTATGTCCTGACCCTGCGCAACACCGGCAAGATCGAGGAGGCCGAGACCGCCGCCTACGAGTGGCGCGACCGCTCCGAAGCGATGCGCGCGCTTTACATCGACATGGTTCCCGAGCTTCTCAGCAAGCTCAAGCCCGATGCGACCTTCCCCAACGACCGGCTCAACCGCTTCGCCGCGCAGGTCACCGCGGCAAAATCGGCCTACGGCGCCCAGGCGCTGGCCTGGTATCGCTACGAACGCAAGGATCAGGCTCAGGCCGCCACCTGGTTCAAGTCGGCGCTCGACTGGGCCGGCGACGCCAAGGACCCGAAGATGGCCGAGGGNTACGTGCTGGCGNTGCGGGCCACCGGCCAGCACGATCTGGCCGAGACCATCGCCTATGAATGGCGCGACCGGGCCGATGCGCTGCGCGCGCAGTACATCGAGACCTTTGCCGAATCGCTGACGCGCACCAATCCGCCGCCGCCCTTCCCGGCCGACCGGCTGACGCGCTACACCGCCCTGGTCTCGGCCGACAAGAACGCCATCGGCGCTCAGGCGCTCGGCTGGTATTCCTACAACATCAAGCAGTATCGTCCGGCCCGCGCCTGGTTCGAGAAGGCCCTGCAATGGGCCCCGTCGGAAGGCTCGGCCCTCGGCCTCGCCCTGTCGGCCCGCGCCATGCGCGATGTTGCCCTCTACAACACCGTGCTCGCCACCTATCGCGGCACCTATCCCAAGCTGGTCGACCTGTTGACCCCGCAGGCCGGCGCAACCCCGGCCACCCAGCAGGTCTTCGCCTCCACCCAGCAGCCGCGTCAGGTGATCGAGACCGTCGAGGTGGTCACCACCGCCGGCAGGAAGACGGTGACCCGTCCCGCCGCCAATGCCGCGCCGATNCCCACCACATCAGGCGGCAAGACCAACAACGCCGCCTGCATCGCCAATGTCGAAGCGCGCGAGCGCGCCGGCACGGCCAGCGCCGCCGACATGGTCAACAAGGGCTGGTGCCTGCTCAACGCCGAGCGGCCCGAGGAAGCCGCCGTCGCCTTCGGGCGCGGTCAGGGCGCGCGCGGCCAGAGCGGCGAGGATGCGGCCTATGGCCGGGCGCTGGCGCTGCTGCGCACGGGCGTCACCGACGAGGCCGCCATGGCCGCCTCCGGCGCGCCGATCTCGGAAAAGCGCCGTCAGGACATCGGCACCCAGGTGATGGCCCAGAAGATCATCGCCGCCCAGCGGGCGGGGCAGTATCTCGATGCCCTGCGCCTGCTCGACCAGCGCTCCGCCTACGTGCCCGAAACGCGCGATCTGTCGATGATCAGGGGTTGGGCACTCTACAATCTGGGCAGAAAAGATGCCTCCCGGCGCGTCTTCACCGAGCTTGATCGTCAATTGTCAACCAATGAGACGCAAAATGCTCTCGCTGTGGTGAATCAAATCCGCGGAAACTGATTCGCGGGGAGTTACGTCATGCTGAGATATGCATCCCTGGTTGCTTTGGCCGTCAGCCTCTCCGGCTGCGGCACAATGCCGTTCGACTATGAGGATGGCACCGATCACACCAGGCCGGTTGCCGGCAATCTCGCCACCTCGATCCCGCCCAGCATGGCCATGGCCGCCGTGCCGATGGCTGCCGGACAGGTCGTCTCCGTCATCGAGCGCAAGCGCGGCAACGCCCTCCAGCACGAGATCACGCTCTACGGCGCACCGCCGAATTTCGGCTCCAATCAGGTCATCGTCACCGCCTACCGCTTTGTCGATTCCACGCCCGAAAAGCCGAGCGAGGACGTCCTGCCGATGAGCAAGCCGACGGACGACGAGATCTACAAGGAGATGCAGGAGCGCATCCCCGGCGGGCCGATGGAGACGAGCGCCAACGTGCCCCGCAACGCCATGGGCCCGTTCGGTTATGCCTTCGGCCGCCGCAACGGCGCCAACTGCCTCTATGCCTGGCAGTGGATCGAAGGCGGCTTCCGCCCGTTCAATCCGGTTGCCAACAAGTCAACCGCTCCCGTCTCGGTGCGCGTGCGCATCTGCCGCCCCGGCATGACCGAGGAAGTGATGGTCGATTTCGTCCGTCAGATGTACATCCAGCCGCGCTCGGGCGGCTATCCCGGCGCTGCGCCGATGGTCGCCGCGCCGATGGCCCGTCCCCCGGCCGGCGATGCGCTGGCGGCGGCGCGTGGCGGCGCAATGCCCGCCTATGGCGGCTATGCACCGGGCTATGCCAGCGGCTATGGCGCCAATCCCTATGCCCCGCCCGCCGGCTATGGCGCCGCGCCCTATGGCCAGCCCGCCTACACCGGCGGCTATGGCTACAACCCAGCCTATGCCGCCCAGCAGGCGGCGCCCGAACGCAAGGTCGCCGCAGCACCGGTGAAGAAGGTGGTGCGCCGCATCGTCCGCCGCCGGGTGATCGCGCCGCAGGTCTATTCCTCGGCCCCGGTCGTCGTGCAGCGGGCGGCG
>Ga0056914_10001196_pt1 | contig 19201 bp, 16 predicted proteins | sample TNRBio252014_DNA_FD_55168 | JGI IMG/M metagenome (GOLD analysis project Ga0056914, IMG submission 55168) | Wastewater treatment Type I Accumulibacter community from EBPR Bioreactor in Madison, WI, USA - TNR Reactor_6/25/2014_ DNA | ecosystem: Engineered > Bioreactor > EBPR > Anaerobic-Aerobic >...
GGGCTGGTTACTGCGCGGCGAAATCGGCGGCGCGCACCCAGTCGTCGCCGCGGGCCGACCACTTCACCCTGGTCGAGGTGGCATAGGTCACCGGCTGGGTGTACAGGAACAGCACCGGCGCCTGCTCGCACATCCGCTCGGTCGCCTGCTTGTAAAGGCCGGCCCGCACCGCCCTGTCGGTGGTGCTGCGGGCCTGCCGGATCAGGCCGGCGAAGGTCTGGTCGTCCCAGTAGGCATAGGGGCTGCCGCTCTCGAACAGCGTCAGCAGCCCGTCGGCGTCCAGCGTCGGCCAGGCCTGGGAGAGATAGGACATCTGCCCCATGTTGGCGGCGCGCAGGTACTTGTTCATCCAGGCGCCGAATTCCATCTCGACGATCCTGGTCTTGACGCCGACCTCTTCAAGCTGCCCGGCCACGGCCTGCACGATGTCCTGCGCCAAAAGNTAGGGACCGATCGGCACCTCGAACTCGATGGTCAGCGATCCCGGCGCGACATTGGCCTCCTTGAGCAGGGCCTTGGCCTTGGCCGGATCGTAGCTGTGCGGCTTCAGATCCGGGTTGTAGCCGAAATAGGCCGGGGTCAGCACCTGGCAGGTGGAGATCGAGCCCATGCCGTTCCAGATCGCATCGCGGATGGCGGCGCGGTCGACGGCATGGTTGAGCGCCTGACGCAGCTTGAGGTTGTCCTTCATCGGCGCGGTCAGGAGGTTGTACTTGACGAAGACCGAGCGGGTGGAATCCACCGACTCCGCCTTTGCCTTGCCCGACTGGCTGATGCGCTTCATCTCCGAGGGCGGCACGGTGTTGATGTAGTCGACCTCGCCGGCCAGCAGGGCGGCGATGCGGGCGCCCGCCTCGGGAATGACGCGGAAGGTGATGGTGTCGAAGGCCGGCTTGTCGCCGAACCAGCCCGGCCGGGCGGCCAGGACGACGCGGTCGCCGCTGACGAACTGCTTGAGTTCATAGGGGCCGGCGCCCACCGCCGCAGTGGCGGGATTGTTGCCGGCGGTCCATTTGGGCGGCAGCAGGTAGAACATCGAGAGCTGGTCGGGCAGGGCCGGGAAGGGCGCCTTGGTCAGGATGTCGATCTCGGTCGGGCTGTTGACCCGCACCTCCTTGACCGCGGTGAACCACGGNCGGGCGCGCGCATTGGACTTGGGGTCCATCACCCGCTCGATGTTCCATTTCACCGCCTCGGCATCCAGCGCCTCGCCGTTGGAGAAGGTGACGCCGGGGCGCAGCGTGAAGCGCCAGGTGGTGGCGTCCACCGCGCTCCACTGGCTGGCGAGCTGCGGCCGGAGTTGCAGGTCCGGCCCGCGCTGGATCAGGGCGGCATGCAGGTGGCTGATCACCGACAGATCGGTGCCCACCGTGGTGGTGTTGTGCGGATCGAGGGTGTTGACGTTGGTGGAAAGCGCCAGCGTCAGGCTGCGGCCCTGTGCGGCGGCGGGCAGGGCGGCGAGCGCGGCGAGCGACAGGCCGGCAAGGATGGAACGCAGGGTCATGGTGGGGTCTCCCTCGATTGGATCAGGCGCCTTGGGCGCCGAGGAACTGGCGGATGCGGGCAAGAACGATGTCGCGCGCCTCGACATGCACGGCGTGGTTGGCGCCGGCGACCATGCAGAGTTCGGCGCCGGGGATGCTGCTGGCCAGCAGTCTGGACTGGCTGGGCGGGCAAATCCAGTCCTGATCGCCGCAGACCACGAGGGTCGGCGCGCGGATGCCGCCGAGCCCGGGCCTGAGGTCATAGTCCTTGACGCGGAACAGGGCGTTGTGGCTCTCGGCGTGAAACTGCATGGTCCGGGTCTTTTCCAGCGCCATGTCGGGATCGAAGCGCTCGAAGTAGAGCGGCTGGAGCGCCAGCCAGATCAGCCTGAGTTCGATGTCGTCGATCACGGTATCGGAGAACAGCTTTTCCACCATGGCGACCGAGGCGCTGGAGGCCTTGCCCAGCCGGGCCTTGATGTTGGCCAGCGCCTCGGCCTCGTGGTGGTGGCTGGGCGCGGTGCCGCGCAGGATCAGGTGCGAGACGCCGGCGGGATGGCGCAGCACGTGGGTCAGCGCGATCATGCCGCCGAAGGAGCCGCCGAGCACGATGGCCGGGCCGCCGACGAGGCGCTCGCGCAGCTCTTCCAGATCGTCGGCCAGCCGCTCGAAGGTGAAGGGCGGGGTCAGCGAGGAGCGACCGCAGCCGCGCTGGTCATAGGCGATCAGCCGGTAGTCGTCGGCCAGCGGGCGATAGGCTTCAAGTTCGCCCGTGTGGTCGCCGATGCCGCGTCCGCCATGCACCAGGATGATCGTGCCACGCCGGGCCGTGCCGGTCTCGACCACGGTCAGGTCGGCGCCGGCGATGCGGATGGATGTCATGCTTGCCCCCTCAGCAGTGCCGCGACGCGGCCCAGAACGGTCAGGTCGCAGGGGTGGCGGATGACGCAGCCCGGAGCGAAGATCACGCCGCGCGCGCCATCCGCCGCCGCAGCCGCGGCGATATCCTCGGCAAGGCCGGCAAAATCGGCGCGCGTCAGGTTGCTGCGGCGCAGGCCGCCGAGCACGGCCTTGCTGCCGCCGGCGGCGCGATAGGCGGCGATGCTCGGCTCGGTCTCGCCGATATGCCAGTTGAGCACGTGCACCGGGTAATCGGCCACCGCGTCGAACAGCACCTCCTCGCCATGCAGGTGCACCGCGTTGCACCAGCCGCCGGCCGCGCCGTCCAGCACGGCCAGATCGTAGCGGCGGCCAAGCTCGGCATAGCGGTCCATGCCGACCGAGGGCACCGCATCCTGCACGGCGAAGAACACCCCGGCACAGCCCAGGGCGATGGCTTCACTGGCGAAGGCCCGGGTCGTCGCGGCGATCGCCTCCAGCGCTGCCGTCACCCGGCCGGGGTCGCGCGCGACATAGCCGTTGAAGCCCTCCGGGCAGAGCTTCTTGGCGATCGTCAGCGGCGAGAAGACGGTGGCCAGCACCGGGCGCTCCGGCCCTGCCGCGGCGACCAGCCGGGCAAGATGCGTCAGTTCCCGCCCCAGCGCCCCGGCGCGCACGTCGAGCCGGCCGATCCGGCTCCAGTCCTCGGCCGCGGCGATCGGGCTCTGGACGACGCGGGCCACGCCGCCGGCGGCGATCTCGGAATAGTCGGCGATGACGCCCCAATCCTCGACGCAGTAGAAGCCGTTCGGCATCGCCTTGATCAGGTCGATGCGGGTGGCCTCGGCAAAGGAGATCGAGGCGGCGGCGAGCGCCTCGGGGTCGAGGTCGGTGCCGGGAAAATGCGTCCAGAAACTGTAGGGCGGGCGCGGGGTGCGCTCGCCGGCGAGCGTGGCGCGGATCAGATCGGCGGGGGTCATGGGGCTCCTCCGGGCGGGGCGCCGAGCGGNGGNGGCGCATGGATGGTGAGGGCCGGCGCGGGGGCGGTCCAGAGCGCCACCTCGACCAGNCAGGAGTGGGCGGAGGCGCCCTGCGACAGGCGCGAGGCGCCGATGTCGGGCGTCAGGACGTTCGGGTTGCCGTGGCGTTCCAGCCCGGTGTCCGGGTCGAATTCGGCCCAGGCGCCGGTGGGCAGCACCGCCACGCCCGGCATCAGGCCGTCATCGGCGACGGCGACGGCGAGGCAGGCGCCGCGATCGTTGAAAACGCGGACGAGGGCGCCGTCGGCAATCCCCCTTTTCCGGCAGTCCTGAGGGTTGAGGGTGATGACCTCGCGCCCCTCGCGCTTGCCGGCCCGGCTGGCGGCGGCGGGGTCGAGTTGGCTGTGCAGCCGCCCGGCCGGCTGCGGGGTCAGCAGATGCAGGGGAAAGCGCCGGGCCAGCGGCGCGCCCAGCCATTCTTCCGGCTCCAGCCAGGCGGGATGGCCGGGGCAATCGGGGTATCCATAGCCGGCAATCGTTTCCGAGAACAGTTCGATCCGCCCGGACGGCGTTCCGAGCGGGGCGCATTCGGGATCGGCGATGAAGCGGCTCAGGCTGTTGCGGCGATCCTGTGCCGGCGGTGGGGCGTCGAGATGGGCCGATCCCTCCTGCCAGAACCGCTCGAACGGCGGCAACTGCGGATGGCGCTGTCGATAGCCGGCATAGAGATGGGCGATCCACTCCGCTTCGCTGCGCCCCTCGGTGAAGGCCTCGNCCAGCCCGAAGCGGGCGCAGAGGCGGGCGAGCACGGCATGGTCGCTCAGCACNCCGGGCGGCGGCGCGGCCAGCGCGCGGCTGGCGATGATCCAGTTGTCGCGGGCCGAGACGGCGATGTCGTCGCGCTCGCTGGGCAGGGCGGCGGGCAGGACGATATCGGCCAGCCGGGCCGTCGTGGTCCAGAACGGCTCCTGCACCACCACCGTGTCCGGCCGCTGCCAGGCGGCGCGCAGGCGGTTGAGATCCTGATGATGATGGAAGGGGTTGCCTCCGGCCCACCAGATCATGCGGATATCGGGCAGGGTCAGGCGCCCCCCGTCATACGCGAGCCAGCCGCCGGGGTTTTCCAGAAGCTCGGTGATCCGCGCCACCGGGATGAAGCGCTTCACCGGGTTGGCTCCCTGGGGCAGGGCCGGTCCGTCCAGCCGGGCCACAGGGTTGCCGACCGAACTGACCGAGCCAAGCCCGAAGGCGACGCCCAGGCCGGGCCGGCCGATGTGCCCGGCCATGGCGGCGAGGGCGATGGCGGCGAAATAGGGCTGCTCGCCGTGGCGTGCCCGCTGCAACGACCATGACAGGGCCAGCGTTGCCGGGGCCTCGGCATAGGCGCGGGCGAGGGCGCGGATCGTCTCCGGCACAATTCCGGTGATCGGCGCGGCCCATTCCGGAGACGGCGGTTTTTCGCCGCCGAGGAAGGCCGAGAACCGGTCATATCCGACCGTGTAGCGCGCGAGGAAGTCCGGTTTGTCGCGCTTTTCGGCGTGCAGAACCTGCGCCATCGCCAGCAGAAGCGCGGCATCGGTGTTGGGCCGGATGGGGATCACCTCGGCCTTCAGCCAGGGCGGAACATCCGAGCGGTTGGGGCTGACCACCACGATGCGACAGCCCGCCGCCGCGGCCTTTTCCAGCCAGAAACGGACGACATGGCGGCCGGTGCCCCCCGATTCGACCTGGGCATTTCCAGCCCGAAATCCGCCGAACGCCAGCAGAAAGCGGCAATTTTCGGCAATATCGGGCCAATACGGCGCCGTATCGCAGGCGTCCTTGTGGGCCGGCCCGAGGATGTGCGGCAGCAACACGCCGGCGGTGCCATAGGAGTAGGTGTTGACCGAGCCGGTGAAGCCGCCGAGCAGGTTCAGCGCCCGCTTGAGCTGGCTTGGCGCATGGTGAAAGCGGCCGGCGCTGGCCCAGCCGTAGGAGCCGGCGAAGAGGGATTCGTTGCCGAAATCGGCGCGAATTCGGNCGATCTCGGCCGACAAGCGGTCGAGCAGGGCGTCAAGCGACACCGGCAGGAAGGCTTCCCGCCCGCGCCCCGCCCCGTCGCTTGTCTGCCGCCACCAGCCTTCGCGCACCATCGGCGCGGTGATGCGGGCGGGGTGGCGCGCCAGTTCCAGAAAGCCGGCGCCCAGCGGCGAGGGGTCGGGATCGCCGGCAAACGGCCGCAGATGCGGCGCGCCCCCGGCGGTGCGCTCGACCGCATAGGTGCCGAAATGCGTGCCGAACAGATGGGTCATTCAGCCCTCCTCGCGCACGAAATGGCCGGTATTGCGCTCGACAAGGCGCGAACCGGGCGAAAAAACATGCGCCGCGGCATCGAAGCGCCGCCGCTCGCGCCGCCGCTCCTGCGCCGGATCGGGCAAGGGCACGGCGGACATCAAAGCCCGGGTGTAGGCATGCAGCGGGTTGCCGAAGACCGCATCNGTTGGCCCCATCTCGACGATGCGGCCCCTGAGCATCACGGCCACGCGCGTACAGAGATAGCGCACCATCGACAGGTCATGGGCGATGAACAGCAGGGACAAGCCCATCTGTTGTTGCAAGTCTTGGAAAAGATTGATGATTTGTGCCTGGATCGAGACATCGAGCGCAGTGATCGGCTCATCCGCGACGAGGAACTCCGGCTTGAGGGCGATGGCCCGGGCAATGCCGATGCGCTGGCGCTGGCCGCCGGAAAACTCGTGCGGATAGCGATCCATGAAGGTCGGGTCGAGCCCGACCGTGCGGAACAGTTCGGCGACGGCCTGCCGACGAGCGGCGTGATCGCCGCGAGCGTGCACGATCAACGGTTCCTCGACGAAATCGCCGACTTTCATGCGCGGATTCAGGGCGGCATAGGGGTCCTGAAAGACGATCTGCATGCGGCTGCGGAACGGTTGCAGCGCGCTTGCCGACAGGCGCGTCAGGTCCGTGCCGGCAAACAGGACCCGGCCGGCATCCGGCCGCTCCAGCTGCATCGCCAGCCGGCCGACGGTGCTCTTGCCGCTGCCGCTTTCGCCGACCAAACCGAGCGTTTCGCCGGGAAAAACCGAGAAACTGACCCCATCCACCGCCTTTGTGAGCAGAGCCCCGCCAAGAAGTCCGCCACCGCTGCGGTAGGTGCGCACAAGCGCCTCGGCCGTGAACAGCGGCGCGCTCATGCCTCCGCCTCCAGCAGGGCCGGCAGATCGTACCAGGCCGCGACCTGATGGCCTGGCGCCGAACCCTCAACAGGGCGCAGGGGCGGGGCCTCGATGCGGCAGCGCGGGGTGGCGAAGCGGTTGCGCGGGGCAAACGGGTCACCCGGCGGCAGGGCGAACAGGTCCGGCGGCTGGCCGGGAATCTGGGCCAGTCGCTGGCTGCGGTCTTCCAGTCCGTGCGGCAGGGAGCGCAGCAGGCCCCAGGTGTAGGCGCTGCGCGGGCTGGCGAACACCGCCTCCACCGGGCCGCGCTCCATGATCCGGCCGGCATACATCACCTGCACCGTATCGGCGATGGTCGAGACCACGCCCATGTCGTGGGTGATCCAGATCATCGTCATGCCCAGACGCTGCCTGAGATCGTTCATCAGGTCGAGAATCTGGCCCTGAACCGTGACATCGAGCGCGGTGGTCGGCTCGTCGGCGATCAGCAGCGCCGGCTCGCAACTGAGCGCGATGGCGATCATCACGCGCTGGCGCATGCCACCGGAAAATTCGTGCGGATAGTGCGACAGGCGGCGCGAGGCNTCGCGGATGCCGACGAGATCGAGCAGGTCGGCGGCGCGGGTCAGGGCCTGGCGCCGGGTCAGCCCGAGGTGGCGCATCAGCGGTTCGGCGATCTGCCGGCCGATGCTCAGGACCGGGTTGAGCGCGGTCATCGGGTCCTGAAAGATGACGCCGATGCGGCGGCCGCGGATATCGCGCAGGCGGCTTTCGGGCAGGGCGAGCAGGTCCTCGCCCTCGAACAGGGCGGAGCCGCCGAGAATTTCACCGGGCGGACGCTGGATCAGGCCGAGCAGCGCCAGAAAATGCACGCTCTTGCCGCTGCCGCTCTCGCCGACGATGCCCAGTGTCTCGCCCGGCGCCACGGCATAGGAGAGATCGGGGATGACGCGGGCAAAGCGGCCGGCGCGATGAAAGCCGACGGAGAGGTTGCGGATATCGATCAGCGCCATGGTTCAGCGCACCCCCAGCCGGGGATCGAAATAATCCCTCAGCCAGTCGCCCATCAGGTTGACGGAGAGCACGGTCAGCATCAGCGCCAGCCCCGGGAAGGTGATGATCCACCAGGCCGAGGAGATGTAGGTGCGCCCGTCCGCCAGCATGCGGCCCCAGCTTGGATCGGGCGGCTGCACCCCCAGCCCGAGGAAGGAGAGGCCAGCCTCCAGCACGATGACGCGGGCCAGTTCCAGCGTCGCCACCACCAGCGCCGGGGTCAGCACATTGGGCAGGATGTGGCGCAGGATGATGCGCAGCGGCGAGGCGCCGATGGCCCGGGCGGACTGGACGAATTCGCGCTCGCGCACGGCCAGAACCTGTCCGCGCACGATCCGCGCATAGCGGACCCAGGAGACCAGCGCCAGAACGATGACCAGATTGCCCAGGCTCGGCCCCAGCGCGGCGACAACCATCAGCGCCAGCAGCATCAGCGGGAGGGCAAGCTGGATGTCGACGATCCGCATCAGGATACGATCGAACCAGCCACCGAAATAGCCGGACATGAGCCCCAGCACCGTGCCCAGCACGCCGCCGAGCAGCACGGCGGAACAGCCGATCAGCAGCGTGATGCGGCTGCCCGCGACGATGCGGCTGAGGATGTCCCGCCCGAGCTGGTCGGTGCCCAGCGGATGGGCGCCCATGGCCAGCCACGACCATGTGGGCGGCACCATGCGGGCACGCAGGTTGCCGCGTGTCGGGTCCGGCAGGTCCAGAAGCGGGCCGAACAGGGCAATCAGCACGAGAACGGCCAGCATCACGCCGCCGATGAGGCCAAGCCAGCCCGAACCGCGCAGGAGCCTGCCAAGAGCCGTCTTCATCGCAGCCGCCGGATGCGCGGGTCGAGCAGCCCATATAGGAGGTCGACCACGAGGTTGATGGCGACGAAGGTCGTGGCAATCATCAGAACGCCGGCCTGCACCACGGGAAAATCCTTGGCCTCCATCGCCTGCACGATCAGCCGGCCGACGCCCGGCCAGGAGAAGATGGTTTCGGTGACGACCGAGCCGCCGAGAAGCTCGCCGGCAAGGATGCCGATCATGGTGACCACCGGGATCAGGGCGTTNCGCGCCATGTGCCAGAGGAAGACCGTGCGCGGCATCAGGCCCTTGGCCCGGGCGGTGCGGACATGGTCGTCCTTCATCACGTCCAAGAGGTCCGAGCGCAGCAGCCGCGCGATGGCGGCGGAGGTGAACACACCGAGCGTCAGCGCCGGCAGCACGAGGCTGGACGGCCCGTTGAACCCGCCGGTGGGCAGCCAGCCAAGGTCGACGGCAAAAATCAGGATCAGCAGCAACCCGAGCCAGAACACCGGGGTTGCCTGGCCCAGAAGCGCCAGCAGCATCACCCCTGCCTCGATCAGCGTGCCGCGATAGAGGGCCGCCAGCGCACCGGCCAGCCCGCCCAGCACNATGCCGATGGCCAGCGCCGAGGCGGCCAGCGCCATGGTGGCGGGCATCCGNTCCAGCACCACCGANAGGGCTGGGCGCATGAACTGGAAGGACTGGCCGAAATCGCCGCGGGCGATGCCGGCGATGTAGGTCAGGTATTGTTCAAAGATCGGCCGGTCCAGCCCCAGTCCGGCGCGCAGGGCCTGAAGCTGCTCCTGCGAGGCGCCGACCGGCAGCAGCAGCACCGCCGGATCGCCCAGCAGGCGCGAAATGACGAAGACGATGGTCACCACGCCCCATATGGCGATCGCCCCATCCGCCAGCCGGCCGATCAGATAGCGGGCCATCAGGTGCCGTCCTCAAGGCCGTAGAGGCTGCGCGCCGCCTCAATCGAGATGCGCTCCTCGCGCAGATCCTTGCGCACCAGCGCCCGGTCGCGCTGCCTGGGATCGCCCCAGCCGCCGCCGCCGGCCGTGATTGCCGCGGCGCTCTTGCCGGCGGGCACCATGCCGTCGCGCCGGGACAGGGGCTGCACGCCGGGGTCAAGTTCGATGCGCGCCAGACCGCCGGGCTGCCCGCCCTCCAGCCCCCAGGCGGGGATGCGGTTCAGCGGNCCGCCGAGGCTGATGGTCGCATCGTGCCCCACGGCGCGGATGCGGCGGCGGAAGGCCATGCCGCCCCGCTGACGGCCGGCGCCGCCCGAATCGCGCACCAGTTCATAGGCCTCGATCATCACGGGATGTTCGCTCTCCAGCGCTTCGACCGGTATGTTGGCGGAGTTGGTCACATGCACATGCACGCCGTCAACGCCGTCGCGCGCGACACGCGCCCCGAGACCGCCGCCCATCGATTCGTTGCAGACATAAAACCTGCCGCTGCGCGGATTGATTCCGCTCATGGTCATCACCGTCACGCCGGTGGAAGCCGCCAGCGCCTTTTCCGGCAGGACCGGGGCGAGCGCGGCAAAACACATGTCGACCAGACGCTGGGCAACGTCATGCCGGCTGTAGACGGCAGCGGGCGAGACGGCGTTGACGATGCTGCCCGGCGTCGCGGTGATGCGGATCGGCCGGTGAAAACCGGCGTTGGCCGGCGTATCGGCATCGGCAAGGCACTTGACCACATAGTAGACCGTGGCCTGAAGGGCGGTGAACACCATGTTGAGGCCCGAGCGGGTCTGTGCCGGGTTGCCGGTGAAGTCGAAGTGCATGCTGTCGCCGCACACCTCGATCGCCACCGTCAGCGCCAGATCCTCCGGCCAGAGGCTGGTGTCGAACAGGGCGGAGAACGCATAACGCCCGTCGGGAATCGCCGAAATCGCCAGGCGAGTCATCCGCTCGGCATAGTCCATCAGCCGATCGCAGGCGAGATCGAGCGTGGCGACGCCGTAGCGCCGGCACAGCGCCAGATAGCGGCCGACGCCGACCCGGTTGGCCGCCATCTGGGCGCGGAAATCGTTCATCCGCTCGCGCGGCACCTGACAGTTGAGCAGGACGAGGTTGAGCACGTCCTGTTGCAGCACGCCGGCGCGATACAGCCGGACCGGGGGGATGCGCAGCCCTTCCTGAAAGATGTGGGCATGGCCGCGCTCCACAAAGTCGGAATGATGGGCGAGGTTGGCGACAAAGGCGACAAGCCGGNTTTCGAAGAAGACCGGTTCGAGAAAGACGATGTCGTTGAGATGGGTGCCGCCGCCGGTATGGGCATCGTTGCCGATGAAGGTATCGCCCTCGCGGATGTCGTCGGGATCGACCGTGTCGATGACCTGCCGGGCAATGCCGAGCAGCGAGCCGAGATGCAGGGGGATCTGTTCGGCCTGGGCGACGATGCGGCCGGTGGTGTCGAAGATCGCGGCCGAGCAGTCACGGCGCTCCTTGATGTTGGCCGAATACGACGCGCGGATGATCGCCTTGCCCATTTCCTCGACAATGGTCGACAGGGCGCTGCCGATCACCTCGACCGAGATCGGATCGATGCTGCCGGAGGTCATGGTGCATCTCCGATCAGAAGGTTGAGCCAGGAATCGACGCGCGCGACCTGACCGGGAAGCACGAGGGTGGTGCTGTCCATCTGCTCGATGATGGCCGGGCCGGCGATGACGTGCCCGGGGCCGAGCCGGTCGCGGTCATGCAGCGGGCAGGAAACGAAAGCGCCCGCCTCGGGCAACCAGACCTGGCGATGGCCGATGCGGCTCTGCTCCACCGGATGTGTTGCCGGCGGATGGGCGGCGATGCNGGCCTTTGCCACGCGTCCGGTCGCCTCCAGCCGCAGGGTGACGACCTGCATCGCTTCTTCCGGCGCGGCAAAACCNTAGACCTGGCGGTGAATTGCCTCGAAGCGCTCCCGGATGAGGGTCAGCGCCGCCTCGTCCAGCGGTCCTGGCGGGCAGGGTACGGCGAGTTCGTGGCCCTGCCCCTCATAGCGCATGTCGAGGCTGCGNCCGATGCCCCGGTCAGCCGGGGCAATGCCCTCGTCCTCGAACCAGNGGTCCGCCTGACGCTCCAGCCCCTCGAACCCCTGGTCCAGCAGCCCCAGCGTGCCCNTTGTCAGCGTCATCAGCCGGCCTGCGGACAGATGGGTGCGCAGATCGGTGAGCAGCAGGCCCATGGCGCAGGCGATGCCGGGATTGCGCGGCACCAGCACCTGACCGATCTCCAGTTCCCGCGCCAGCCGCGCCGCATGCAGCGGCCCGGCGCCGCCGAAGGCCATCAGCACATAGTCGCGCGGATCATAGCCGCGCTCGACCGAGATGACGCGGATGGCCTTGGCCATGTTGGCGGTCACCACGCTGATGATCCCCTGCGCCGTGGTGAGCGCGTCGAGACCCAGCCGGTCGGCCAGACGCTCGACGGCGGCAACGGCCTTGTCCCGATCGATCGGCATGCGGCCGTTGAGCAGATGCGTCGGGTTCAGCACCTGAAGCACGACATTGGCATCCGTCACGGTCGGCTCCTCGTTGCCGAGCCCATAACAGACCGGACCGGGCGCGGCGCCGGCGCTGCGCGGGCCGACCTTGAGCAGGCCGCCGCCATCGACCTGGGCGATCGAGCCGCCGCCGGCGCCCACCGTGTGGATGTCCAGCATCGGCACCTTGAGCGGCCGGCCGTGCACCTCGACATCGGTGGCCAGTTGCGGGCGACCGCCGTCGATCAGCGCCACATCGGTGGAGGTGCCGCCCATGTCGAAGGTGATCAGGTTGAGCTGGCCCGCCGCCTGGCCGACGGCGAGCGCCGTCATCACCCCGGCCGCCGGCCCGGACAGCACGGTGCGCACCGGATGGCGCGCAGCGTTCTCGGCCGAGATGATGCCGCCGTTGCTCTGGGTCAGGCGCGGCGCCGTGGCCACGCCGATGGCGGCCAGGCCAGGGGAGAGCCGATCGAGATAGCCCTTCATCACCGGGCCGAGCGCGGCGTTGACCGCGACGGTGGAAAACCGTTCGTATTCGCGGATTTCAGGCGCCACCACATGCGAGGCGCTGACGAACACGCCCGGATAGTCCTCCGCGATGATGCGCGCCGCCTCTTGCTCATGGGCGGGATTGAGAAAGGCGAACAGGAAACACAGCGCGATCGCCTCGACCTTCTCCTCGCGCAGCCGCCGCACGGCCTGACGCAAGGCATCGGTGTCGAGCGGGCGCTCCACCGTGCTGTCAAAGCGCAGACGCTCGGCCACCTCCAGCCGCAGATCGCGGCTGACGAGGGGCGGCTGCCGCTCGACCTGCACGTCGTAAAGCCGGGGGCGGGTCTGCCGGCCGATCTCGATGACATCGCGAAAGCCCGCGGTGGTGATCATGCCGGTGCGGGCCAGCCGGTTCTGGATCAGGGCATTGGTGGCGACCGTCGTGCCGTGGCCGAAATAGGCAACATCGGCGCCCGACCGGCCGCAGTCGGCGAGGCCCTGCGCGATGCCCGCGACGATGCCGCGCGACGGATCATCGGGCGTGCTCGACACCTTCCAGACGGTCATCGCCCCGGTGGCGGGGTCGAAGATGCTGACATCGGTGAAGGTGCCGCCGGAATCGACGCCGATGCGCAGGGAAGGAAGAGAATCCGACCGGTCGGACATGGGCAGCACCACCCGGAAAACCGTCTTGAACGCAATGCGCCGAAATTGGCGCCAATTTTGTGGCACCTTCCCAGCGCAGCGTCAAGCCGCTACAGTCGGCCTCACAGGGTGGTGAACGGCATGGCGGCAGAGGCTGGCGAGGAGACCGAAGGGCGGGCAGCCGGCCCCGAGCCTCTGGTTGCGCGGATCGCGCAGGACATTTCCTTCGGCCGCCTGCCGCCCGGAAGCTGGCTGAAACAGATCGATCTTGAGGCGCGCTACGGCGCCAAGCGGCTCGATATCCGGCAGGCCCTCGACCTGCTGGTCGAGCGTGGCCTTGTCTGCCATGTCGAGCGTCGGGGCTATCGGGTCGAGGAATTTGCGCCAGAACGGGTGCAGGAGATCATGGCCATCCGCGCGGCGCTGGAAGCCGAGGCGGCGGGGCAGGTGGTGGAGCGGATCGACGAGGCGAGCCTGACTGTCATGCACGAGGCGGCATTGGCGTTCCAGTCGGCCCTGGAGGACGGGACGGCGGAGGAGCAGGATGCCGCCAACCGGCGCTTTCATGCGGCCATGCTGGCGTCCTGCCCCAACCGGGAGATCGTCCGGCTGCTGTTCGCGCTGCGGGACCGCGTGCCGGCCTGGATCATTCGCCAGCGCAACACGCAGGCGCTTCTGCGGCTCAGCGCCGCCCAGCATTTCGAGATCATCGCGCTGATCCGCCAGCGTGACGGCGCGGCGTTGCAAGCCCTGATGCGCCGGCACAACCTGACGCCGCCCTGAAATCAGCTCACGCGGTTCAGCAGCCCCGCGCGCGTCTCCCGTGCCAGGTCCAGCGGCCCGATCAGGTCGTTGGCTGAGGCAAAATCGCACGCCGCGATCAGGGAGGACGCGTTGATGATCGTCTCTGTGGCCGGGGTCGGCACGGAGACCAGCCGGCCCAGCGCGGCGGTGAAGACGAGGCCAAAGGGCACGTCCTCGTGCAAAAACCGCGTTCCGGTATCGACGGGGCCGGGAGGGCCACCGCGCGCGGCATGCAGCTGGGCGGCAATTCCGGCGAGATCGGGGGCTGTTGCGCCGAAAGACCGGGCGAAGTGGGCCTCGATGGCCGGAACCGCAAGCCCGTAGCCTGCGGCAACGGCCTGCCGCTCGCGGTCGATCGCCTCGATCACATGCGCCACGGCGGGGGTCATGTAGTGGTATTGCGGCCAGTGTTCGGCGCGCTCGATCCGCGTCCAGTTGAACAGCGCCAGCGGTGCGTGCGCCACCGGATTGATGTTGCTGAGCGTGCTGGCGAGAAGGTTTGCGTCCTCGCTGAAGAGGGCGCCGAACAGGTTTTCCAGCATCGCCGCCGCATCAGCCCAGCGCGCCTGAGGCAGGGTGGACAGCCCCAATCGTCCGCGCCGGGTGAGGATGCGGACCCGTTCGGGGCTTTCGCGCCGCGCTGTCAGCACCGTGGTGCCAGAGGCGGCCACCGTGACATCGCGGCCATGACGGCGGGCGCATTCGAACAGGTGCAGGGCCGAGAGGGAGGCCGTGGCGCTGACGAACAGCGTCATGCCGTCGCGCAGGTGCGGGTCGAGCGCTTCGGCGACGGCGCGGTGAGCATTGGCCGGCACCGCGAGGATCAGGAGGTCGCAGGCCGCCGCCAGCGCTTCCGCATCCCCAGCCATGTGCAGGCGCACGGATGTCTCCAGCGCTCCGCAGGCAACGAGGGAGCGCTCGGGGCCGCCGCCGTTGCCGCGTGGCGCCCACAAGGTTACCGCATGCCCCTGCCGGGCGAGCCAGGCGGCGCAGGCCAGCGCGATGCCCCCGGCCCCGGCGATACCGATGCGCACTGGTCTATTCCAGCCTGATGTTGCCGCGCGCGATCACCGTCTTCCAGCGCGCCATGTCCTCGTCGATGATGCGTGCAAGATCGGCTGGCGCACCGCAGGAGGTTACGGCGCCGATCTTGGCGAATCGCTCCTGCGTATCTTGTTCGGCACAGATCGCGGCCAGTTCCCGGGCCAACCGCTCTATCACCGGCGCGGGGGTTCTGGCCGGGGCAAGCACGCCGGCCCAGACCGGAACATCGAGACCGCTGATGCCGGCCGCCTCGGCAATGGTCGGCGCGCCGGCGAGGGCTGGCATGCGCCCCTTGGTGAAGCTTGCCAGCACCCGCGCCTGACCGGGACCGACCAGCGGCTCGATCGAGGCGGAACTGGTGACGATCGCATTGACCTGCCCGCCGACGAGATCGCCGATGGCCGGGCCTGCGCCGCGATAGGGGACATGCAGGAGGGCGATGCCGAGCGCCTGGGCCAGCAGTTCTCCGGTCAGGTTGGACACCGTGCCGGCGCCGGTCGAGGCATAGCTGACCGCGCCCGGTCGAGCCTTGGCGTCGGCAACCAGATCGGCCAGGGTCCTGTAAGGGCTTTGCGTGCGCACCGCGACAGTCATCGGCGTGTCGGCGATCAGCGCCACGGCGGCAAAATCGGCCTTGGGATCATAGGGCAGCTTCTGCGGCCGGTTGGGGGCGATGCTGATCGCGCCGCCGGTCGCCATCAGCAGCGTGGCCCCGTCCGCCTCGGCCTTGGCGACGCTGTCGGCGCCGATGATTCCGCCCGCCCCGCCCTTGTTGTCGACGATCACCGGATTGCCGAGCCGGGTGGCGAGCTTGGTGCCGATCAGCCGGGCGATCACATCCTGCGCGCCGCCGGCGGCGAAGGGCACGACGATCTTGATCGTCTTGCCGTCGAGGAATGCTGCCGGCTGTGCCAGCGCAGGACCGACAAGACCTGCCGCAAGGCAGAGGGAAACGAGACCTTTGCGGATCAGGCTCATGGTAGACCTCCGAACAGGTGTCCGCCGCGTCAGGATGCGGCCGGACTCGCCTCAGACTTTGGCAGGCAACGCCGTCCGGTCAAGCCGGAAGGTTCAGGATCGTATCCCGTCACCGAACGGGTCGGCTGGATCGCGCAGCAGCGTCGCCTCGCCGGTGACATAGGCCCGGCCGGTGACCGTGGGAATGATCCGTCCGTCCGACCCCGGTGCATAGCTGGCTTCGAAGCGGCTGCCGATCACGCTTTCCTGAACCCAGCGCTGGCCCGGAGCGAGCTTGCCATCGGCAGCCAGACAGGCCAGCTTGGCGCTGGTGCCGGTGCCGCAGGGCGAGCGGTCATAAGCCCCGCCCGGGCAGAGCACGAAGGAGCGGCTGTCGGCGTCCGGCGCGTGGGGCTTTGCGAAAATCTCGATATGGTCGATGGCCCCGCCATCCGCCCCGCGCAGCCCGGCGGCGGCGAGCGCGCCCGACATTGCGGTCGCGGCGGCGGTCAGGGCGCCGAGATGCGCGGTATCGACCGGACAGGGGGCATGCTCGGTCAGGAAGAACCAGTTGCCGCCCCAGGCGATGTCGCCGCTCACCGGGCCAAGACCGGGCACCTCGNCGGTCACGGCCTTGCGCAGGCGATAGCTCGGCACGTTGGTGATGCGCGCGGTGTTCTTGTCCAGCAACTCGAACGAGACGACGCCGACCGGCGTTTCCAGCCGGTGCAGCCCCGGTCCGATCCGACCGAGATGGGCGAGGGTCACCGCCAGCCCGATGGTGCCGTGTCCGCACATGCCGAGCATGCCGACGTTGTTGAAGAAAATGACCCCGGCGACGCAGGTCGGATCGACCGGCTGGCAGATCAGCCCGCCGACCAGAGCATCATAGCCGCGCGGCTCATTGACCGCGAAACTGCGCNCCGTGTCAAAATCGCGGGCAAACAGGGCGCGGCGTTCGGCCAGCGAGCCGGCGCCGAGGTCGGGNCCGCCCGAGACGATGATNCGGGTCGGCTCGCCTTCGGTGTGGGAATCGATCACGCGCATCGGGTCAACCGTTCTGAGCNGACCACGCCGCATACCAGCGCTTGAACAGNTCAAGCTGGGTGCGGGCGAAATGGCGCTGGCTGGCGCTCAGCGCGTCGGTCGGGTTGAAATGCAGTTCGTAGGCGGGATCCCCCTCCAGAACCATCAGGTACTTGAAGAACAGCACCAGATCGACGCCCTCGTCGAANGTGGAGAGCACACGCAGCGCCGCTTCCAGGTCCTGCGCCCGGCGCCGCGCAACCGGATCGCCCGCCGCCGCCTTTTCGCACAGCGCCACCAGATGCAGCACTTCGCGCGGCAGCACGTTTCCGATGCCTGTGATTGCGCCCTTGGCACCGCAGTTGACGTACCCATGGTAGACCTCGGTATCGACGCCGACCATCAGGGTCAGCGCCTCAGACCGGCCGGTGATATGCTCGGCGGCGTAGCTCATGGCCCGGGCGCTGCCGAATTCCTTGAAGCCGACGAGGTGCGGATAGGTCTCATGCAGGGCGAAGAACAGGTCCGCCTTGGTCTCGAAGCCATAATACGGGCTGTTGTAGATGACCGAGGGCAGGCCCGCCCCGGCTTCGAGAATGCCGGAAAAGTGCGCCTTCTGCGCCGCGGGCGACGAGCCGCGCGAGAGCACGCGCGGAATGATCATCAGACCGGCGGCGCCCACGCGCCGGGCATGGGCGGCCAGCGCCGCGGCGCGCATCGGATTTTGCGCGCCGGTGCCGACGATCACCGGAATGCCGGCCGCGACCAGCGCTTCGACGCCTTCCATGCGCTGTTCGTCGGTCAGCAGCGGCCAATCCCCCATGGAGCCGCAATAGACAACCGAGGACATGCCGAACCCGACAAGCTCGCGTGCCTTGGCGACCAGAGCGCCGAAATCGGGCGTCCGGTCCGCCCGGCAGGGTGTCATCAGGGCCGGAACGACTCCGGAAAAGACATTTTTCGACATGATCCGTCCTTCTTCGATTCGCCACCCGCTGTCGCCGCCGGCCCGCGGGATGCCCGGTTTGCGGCAACTCGGCTTGCGGAGTCATTTTGTAGATTGTATACAATTATGCTGTCAAGCGTCCGGCGCGTGTCGAGCGAATATGGAGCCTGTGATGTCGCCGCCCCTGAAGAGCCGCACCCTGTCCGCCGCGATCGTCGACGAACTGCGCGAGCAGATTCTCGACGGGGTGCAGATGCCCGGCGCGCCGCTGCGACAGGACGCGCTGGCGGCGCGCTATGGCGTCAGCCGCATTCCGGTCCGCGAGGCGCTGATCCAGCTTGAAGCGGAGGGACTGGTGCAGATCGCCCCGCACAAGGGAGCGGTGGTGACGCCCCTGTCGCGGGCTGAAATCCGCGACGTGTTCGAACTGCGCGCCATGCTGGAGCCGCGCCTGCTCGCCCGGTCGATTCCCGCGCTGACAGCCGCCGATCTTGCGGCGCTGGACACGATCCAGGCGGCGTTTTCCGTGGCCGTCCGCGCGCGCGACCGCGGCCGCTGGGGGGCGCTGAATGCCGAGTTGCACATGCTGATGTACGCGCGCGCCGATCTGCCCCGGACACGGGCGATCGTGGCCGGCCTGCTGCAAACCTCCAAGCGCTACACCCGCCTGCAAATGGCCAGCGACGCAGCCTGGCAGCGCGCCACGCGCGAACACGCCCTGCTGATCGGTCATTGTCGCCGGCAGGAGGTCGCGGCCGCCGTGGCCCTGCTGGTCCAGCACATCACCCAGGTTCAGCATGATCTTGAGGTCCTGATCGAGGCAGCGTCGCCGCCGGCGGAGTAGGGCCCTCCCCGCTGCCGACGCGGCGATCACAGGCTGCTGTATACAGCATACTTGACGCTGGCTTTGATGCTGCATTACGGTCTGGCTGACCCTTCGAGCCGGATCGGAAGAACCATGACCCTCAAGAAGCCCGTTCTCGCGCATGCCATCGGATGCCCGGCCGGCATTGCGCCCGAACTGACCGCCCGGATGCTGGCCGATCCCGAGGTGACCGGCGCTGCCCGGCTGATCGTCATCGGCGACCGGCGCGTGCTGGCACGCGGGGCGCAGATCGCCGGCGTTGCGCTCGATATCGACACCGTGGGCGAGGGTGAGGCCCTGCCGGCCGGGTTCCGCCCGGTTCTGATCGACCTCAAGCATCTCGACCCGGCGACCATTCCGGTCGGCGCGCTGTCCAAGCCCTCGGGCGATTTCGCCATGGCCAATTTCCGCAAGGCGCTGAGCCTGTGCCGCGACGGGCTGGCGGATGCGGTGACCTTCTCGCCCTTCAACAAGGCGTCGATGCGGCTGTCGCACCCGGCTTATGAGGATGAGGTCGTCTTCCTCACCGAGTTCCTGCATTTCACCGGCGTC
>Ga0056914_10001201_pt1 | contig 19175 bp, 18 predicted proteins | sample TNRBio252014_DNA_FD_55168 | JGI IMG/M metagenome (GOLD analysis project Ga0056914, IMG submission 55168) | Wastewater treatment Type I Accumulibacter community from EBPR Bioreactor in Madison, WI, USA - TNR Reactor_6/25/2014_ DNA | ecosystem: Engineered > Bioreactor > EBPR > Anaerobic-Aerobic >...
GCGTCCACGCCCAGCCATTCGCAAACCTGCCGGTACGTGGCACGCGGATCACGCTGCATGGCTTCCGTGGTCAGGAACAGGAATCTCGATCTGTCGAACACNTTCATGAACGGCGCNAGCTGNAATGCGTAGTCGCTGGTTTCGATGTAATACGGATTCTCGGCGAGAGCCTGCAGGATGCCTTTCTTCTCCTCGCCCCTGCGGAACTCATGAAAGTAATGGCTGATGGTCCGATGAACAGGGTCGCGCATCAGATAGATAAACTTCGCATCCGGATTGAATGTCTTGATTTTCTCCGCGCAGCACGTGACCTTGTTCATCTTCGTGTAGTTCGTGCTGGACTCGCCAATGATCGTTTTTTTGTCTGCATCCGGGAACAGAGCNAGATAGGTGTTTTCGGATTTCCAAAACCCTTGGGCCCAGGCCTCGAAATACACATCGCGCACCTCCTCCGGAGTCAAGAAGTAGCTGGGCTCCTTGAACGTCGACATGCTGATGTCGGGATGCTCGGAAAGATACTGATGAAGCGACGTGGTTCCGCTTTTCATAGCGCCGATGATGAACAGATTAGGTTTTCTCACGGCTGCGTTCCCCTCGATGGGCGGTGGTCTCGACAAGTGATGTTTCATNGACGGCTTCGGCGTCTGCCGGACAGCGGTCGATGGGCGCCGGATCAGGTGCCGGTGCCGGTGCCGGTTCGGACGCGCCAGATCCAATAGATGCACCCCCAACTCACCGCCATGCCGATCACCGACGANGCCACCCTGGCCCAGGCGCCGCCGGAGGCTCCCAGGAACCAGATGAGCGGAATGCCGGCGAGCACGGTCATCGCCGCACGCGCGCAATTTGCAATCAGCTTGAGGTCCGAGCGCCCCTCCGCGGCCAAAAACACCGACGGCGCATTCGACATCGCGTCGAACAGCGGGATCAGCGCGAAGATGCGCACGAGGTCGACGGCCGGGCCCAGGTCCGGCCCGAAGGCGGAATGAATCATCCACGGGCCGAGGAAGAACATGGCCGCCGAGTACACCGCGGCGATCGCCAGCGTCGCCATCGACTGCATGAACACACGATGCTTCTTGCGCCTGCGCGACATCGAGTCGATCTGTTTGGATATCGCGGGAAGCATCATCAGGTTGAGCCCGATGATGATCTGCAGAAACGGCGCGAGGACGGTGTCCGCCGCCTTGAGGTATCCGACGGCCTCGATCGGCAGCATTAACCCGCCCAGCACGATGACCCCGCTGGTGCTCGCCTGAAAGATCGGCACCGAAAGGACGCTCCATCGCGCGTAATGCCAGGTCTCGCGGGTGTAGGTCTTGAATTCGTCGCGACTCGGTCGCCTGATCCCCCGCAACAGTCGCCAAGCCTGCACCAGACACACCAGGACGCCGGCTGCGGTCAGCATCGCGTAGATACTGATGAGGGTCGCTCCGCCCAGGTAATAGAAGCCGACAAAGCCGGCGGCGACCAGCAGGAGATTCGAGGCAGACTGCATCAACGCCTTGAACGGCTGGCGGTCGATGTAGAATTGTCGTCGGATCAACAGCTGGAGCAGGATTAGGTTGGTGTACACGAGGGCCGCGAGGACGACGTAGAATGTCGGCGTGTCGATGCCACCGCTGACGTTCCACACCAGGCTTCCGAGCGCGAGCAGCACGGTCAGGCTGCCGATGACCACCACTTCCGAGATCACCAGGAATCCGAGGTAGGAGCCGATCTCGCCGGCGGAACGACGCGGCGCGTATATGGCCATCGGTTCCATCAGCGCGCTCAGGCTGATCCCGCGCAGGACGCGAACGATCACGTCCGTCATCGCGTAGACCCCGAGGGCTTCCGAGCCGAGCATGCGGCCGATGAAGACGCTCGTGAGGAAGTTCGCCGCCGCCGCGCACGCCTGATCGCCGATGCTGGCGATGGCGCGGCCGCCGAACCGGGTGGCGCTCCGCAGGCGTCCCGGTCCCGGCGTCGTCGGCGACGGGGAGGTCCGAACGTCTTCGTTGCGCTCGTCCATCTGGACTCCTCGGTTGTCGCGAATAGTCAGACCCGGGGGACCACCCACGTGCTCCGAGCCGTCGGCGTCAGTTGCCGCTCCTGCTCACATCAGAGGGAGCCGGCGGCGTCCGGAGGTGGAAACACCGTTGGACCGGTCGAGATGCCGCCGATCTTATATTGGATGTCGGCAACGGAGGAAAGTCGGACGCGCAGGTAGAAAAGGGCGTTGCTGGGCCGCCGGTGGATGCGCGCCCTCTCCACCGTTCGACGATTGCGACCGCAGTGCCCGCCCCGATCCCATCCCTTTGGAGAGTGCTGCGGGTTTGTCGCGAGACAGCTTGGAGATCGCGGCCGTATCCAACCACGGCAGGCTACTCCGGCCGCGCGCGGGGCCCCCTTCGCCGGGCGGGGGTCCCGCCGACTGCGGTCAGTCGCCGACCCGCACGTGATCGGAGCCGAGCGGCGTCGGATAGTCGTCGGTGATCTGGCGCATCGCCGTCGCCTCGGCATTGGCCAGGGCCACCCGGATGTCACGCTCGATGACGCCCTTGCCGCGCGACGTCAGATCGTCCAGGACCTTGGCCGCGAGGTCGGCATGCCCTGCGGATTCCAACTCGAGGCGGACGAGCGTCCGGGCGTAGGATTCGGCATCGCCGTCGGCGAACCCGAGGCGATCGGCGGCCCATAGACCGAACAGCTTGTTGCGCCGGCTGCGGACCTTGAAGCGAAGCTCCTCGTCCAGCTTGAACTTGGCTTCGTAACTCTGCTCGATTTCGCGAAACTTATCCGTCATCGTCTGCCTCGACGTGGCCCGTGGGTCCGCGGATTGCGTTGACCACATTCATGAATCTACGTCTCTGCCGGGCTTCGCGCAATGGGAACCGGGACCGGCCCGACGGCAAAGCCGGCATACCGGGACGACCCTGACGCATGTGCACGCTGGTGATCCTTCGCCGTCCAGGCCATCGCTGGCCGCTGCTGGTGGCGGCCAATCGCGACGAGATGGCGGACAGGCCGTGGCTTCCGCCGGGCCGGCACTGGCGGGGCCAGCCGGACGTGCGCGGCGGCCTGGACGTGCCGGCGGGCGGCACGTGGCTCGCTCTCGGCGATACCGGCGTGCTGGCGGCCGTGCTGAACCGCATCAACACCCTGGGTCCGGCACCCGGCCGGCGGTCGCGGGGCGAACTGCCGCTGCTGGCACTGCGATCGGCGAACGCTCGCGAAGGCGCCGCGGCGATCGCCGCCGTCGATCCCCACGCCTGGCGCTCCTTCAACATGATCGTCGCAGACGCGGCCGAGGCCTTCTGGATCCGGGCGACGGACGGCAGCGGGCCCGACGACAGGGGCGCCGCGGTCCACGTCGAGGTGGTGCCGCCGGGCCTGTCGATGATCACCGCCTACGATCGCAACGACCTGCGTTCGCCGCGCACGCGCCGCTACCTGCCGCGGTTCGAAGCCGCCGCCACGCCGCGGCCGGAAGCCTTCGACTGGCGGGCGTGGATCGAGTTGCTGGCATGCCGCGACGCCGAAGCTGCGGCCGGGCCGGGCGGCGCCATGACGGTGGTCACCGCCACCGGCTTCGGCACGGTGTCGTCGTCGCTGCTGGCGCTGCCGGCTGACGGGTCGCCGCGGTGGTGGTTCGCCGCCGGCCGGCCCGGCGAAAGCCGCTTCGAGACGGTGGCGGACTGAGCATCCCCGAGCCTGCTCCCGCGGCCTGCTCTCGCAGCCGGCTCCTGCCGCCGGGCCCGCGCTATGATTGTGTTGACGGCGCACAGTTGATATATCACGCGGTGCTTGCTGCCTACGGCGGTGGCGCTGATCAGGACGAGCGAAGATGGCCCGGCGCAGACAGATTTTCGAAGGTAAGGCCAAGATTCTCTACGAAGGTCCGGAGCCAGGAACGCTGGTGCAGTACTTCAAGGACGAGGCCAACAGTTCGAGTTCCAAGAGCCGCGGAGTTATCACCGGCAAGGGTGTTCTCAACAACCGCATCTCCGAATACTTGATGAGCCGCCTCGGCGAGATCGGCGTGCCGACACACTTCGTCCGCCGCCTGAACATGCGCGAGCAGTTGGTGCGCGAGGTGGAGATGATCCCGCTGGAGGTGGTGGTGCGTAATTTCGCCGCCGGCTCGTTCGCGGAAATCTTCAAGATGAGCGAAGGCACGCCGCTGCCGCGCTCGATCGTCGAGTACTACTACAAGTCGGACGACCTCGATCATCCGATGGTCTCGGAAGAGCACGTCACCGCCTTCGGCTGGGCGACGCCGCAGGACATCGACGAAGTCATGTCGCTGTCCTTGCGGATCAACGACTTCCTGAGCGGCCTGTTTCTCGGCATCGGCATGCGGCTGATGGACCTGACGGTCGAATTCGGCCGGCTGTGGGAGGACGACCAGGTCCGCATCGTCCTGGCCGACGAGATTTGCCCGGATTCATGCCGGCTGTGGGATATCCGCACCAACCAGCGGCTCGATCGCGAGAGCGCGCAAGGCGACTTCAGCCAGCTCGCCGACGCCTATCAGGAAGTCGCCCGTCGCCTCGGCATCATCCCGGAGAGCGGCCCACTGGACATGAAGGGTCCGGAGGCGATGCAGTGAGCGGCGCGTCCCCGGCCTCCGTCGCCTGGAGCGCGGGCCCATGCTGAAGGCGAAGGTGCACGTCACGTTCAAGCCCGGGGTGCTCGACCCGCAGGGCAAGGCGGTGCAGCATTCGCTGGCCGCGCTGGGCTTCGCCGGCGTCGAGCAGGTCCGCCAGGGCAAGTACATCGAGATCGATCTGGCCGATACGGATCCGGCGTCGGCGCGAAGCCAGCTGGATGCGATGTGCCGGCAGTTGCTGGCGAACACGGTGATCGAGAACTACGCGATCGATATCGGCGAATGAGAGCGGCGGTCCTCGTTTTTCCAGGCTCCAACTGCGATCGCGACGTGGCGCTGGCGCTCCGCCAGGCGACCGGCCGCGAGCCTTCGATGATCTGGCACCGCGAGACGGAGCTGCCCGCGCTCGACCTGATTGTCGTGCCCGGCGGCTTCTCCTATGGCGACTACCTGCGCTGCGGCGCCATCGCCGCGCACTCGCCGGTGATGGGTGCGGTTCGCGAGCGGGCCGCCGCGGGCGTGCTGGTGCTGGGCATCTGCAACGGCTTCCAGGTCCTGACCGAAGCCGGGCTGCTGCCGGGCGTGCTGCTGCGCAACGCCGGCTTGCGCTTCGTCTGCCGGGACATCTTCCTGCGCGTCGAGACCGACCGATCCCCGTTCACCCGCGGATACCGGCGCGGCGCGGTGGTCCGGATGCCGATCGCGCACAACGAGGGCAACTTCTTCGCCGAGCCCGAGACGCTGGAACGGCTGGAAGGTGAGGGCCGGGTCGCCTTCCGCTACTGCGATGCCGCGGGCATCGTCGGCGGCGACGCCAATCCCAACGGCTCGCTGAACGACATCGCCGGCATTCTGGGTGAGCACGGCAACGTGCTCGGCATGATGCCGCATCCGGAACGCCTGGCCGATCCAGAACTGGGCGGCACGGACGGCCGGGCGATGTTCGAGGGCCTGCTCGCCGCGGTCGCCTGAAGCCTGCTTGTCGCCCTGCGCCCTTGTCCCTCCCCCGCCGCCGCCTATACTCCGCCGCGGCCGATCTCCCTCGAACACCAACAGCAGGACGGAACGATGACGGGCGACGTGAAGAAGGTGGTGCTGGCGTATTCCGGCGGGCTCGACACCTCGGTGATCCTGCGCTGGCTCAAGGACGCCTACGGCTGCGAGGTCGTCACCTTCACCGCCGACATCGGCCAGGGCGGCGAGGTGGAGCCGGCGCGCGCCAAGGCGGAGATGATGGGCGTGAAGCAGATCTTCGTCGAAGACCTGCGCGAGGAATTCGTCGCCGAGTACGTCTTCCCGATGTTCCGGGCGAACGCGCTGTACGAGGGCTGCTACCTGCTCGGCACGTCGATCGCCCGGCCGCTGATCGCCAAGCGGCAGATCGAGATCGCCCAGGAGGTCGGCGCCGACGCCGTCTCGCACGGCGCCACCGGCAAGGGCAACGACCAGGTGCGCTTCGAGCTGGGCTACTACGCGCTGAAGCCCGACGTCCGGGTGATCGCACCGTGGCGGGAGTGGGACCTGACCTCTCGCGCCAAGCTGATCGAGTACGCCCGTGCCCACCAGATCCCGGTGCCGACCGACAAGGAAGGCGAGGCGCCCTATTCGATGGACGCCAACCTGCTGCACATCTCCTACGAGGGCAAGGCGCTGGAAGACCCGTGGGTGGCGCCGGACGAATCGATGTTCCAGCTCACCGTCTCGCCCGAGTCCGCGCCGAACGAGCCGACGGAAATCGTCGTCGATTTCGAGCGCGGCGACCCGGTGGCGGTCGACGGCGAGCGGCTTACGCCGGCGGCGCTGCTCGATCGTCTCAACAAGGTCGCCGGCGCGAACGGCGTCGGCCGCATCGACCTCGTCGAGAACCGCTTCGTCGGCATGAAGTCCCGCGGCGTCTACGAAACCCCCGGCGGCACCGTGCTGCTCGCGGCCCGGCGCGCCGTCGAAAGCCTGACGCTCGACCGCGGGGCGGCGCACCTCAAGGACGAGTTGATGCCGCGCTACGCCGAGCTGATCTACAACGGCTTCTGGTTCTCGCCGGAGCGGCGCGCACTGCAGGCGCTGATCGACGACACGCAAGAGAACGTCACCGGTGCCGCCCGCCTGAAGCTCTACAAGGGCAACGCCATCGTCACCGGCCGGCGTTCACCGCTGAGCCTGTACGACCAGGACATCGCCACCTTCGAGGACGACAAGGTCTACGACCAGCGGGACGCCGAGGGCTTCATCAAGCTGAACGCGCTGCGACTGCGGATCGGCGGCCGGAGGCGCGGCCTCTAGCGCAGATCGCGGCCGTCCCGATCGTCGTCGATCGACGACAGCAGCATGCTGATTTCCTCGCGGCTCAGCCGGACGAACACCTCGCGGCCGGTGTCCTCGGACCACCCGCCGCGGGCGGCGTGCCCCTGACCGCGGCTGTCGGCGGTGAAGATGTACAGCCGACGATCCTGGCTGGAGCGCCGCTCGGCGAAGTTGCGGAAGCGATACGGGCGCTNCTCCGTGTACAGCATCAAACTCCCACTGGCGCCCCGTCGATCGAGTGCGCAGCGGCGGTCGTGGCCACTGCGCCGATCGTAGCCACTGGCGTGCGCCACCATTGCGCCGCCCTGGGGGATGATGGTCTCCGCGGATCGTTGACGCATGCCTGTCCTCGTGTTCTCGGCTCTCACCGACGCATCAATTAGATGCAATAATCACAAGACAGTATCGGAAAAGTTGTCTATGCGCAAGATGCTCGTCTGGGGTAGCCGGCGGCTCTCGCCAAACGTGCAGTCTTACGCCTGCGCCGGCTCCCGGCTGCGGCGGAGCATGGCGTCGACCCACGCCGGAACGATCTCGGTGGCGGCGCCGTAGACGGTCTCGGCGAACAGCGTGGCGCCGCTCGAGGGCTCCAGGTTCAGCTCGACGGTATGCCCGCTCGTGTACCGCCGCACATGGGCGACGAAACCGGCCGCCGGATAGACGTTGCCGGACGTGCCGATCGACAGGAACACGCTACAGCGATCGAGCGCTGCGTAGATGCTCTCCATGCCGATCGGCATCTCCCCGAACCACACCACGTGCGGACGCAGGCGTCCCGTGGCTTCGCACTTCGGGCAGACTTGGTCGACATCCAGGTCGCGGGGCCAGTGCACCAGCGTCTCGCAGCGCTCGCAGCGGACCTTCAGCAGTTCCCCGTGCATATGCAGCAGGTTCCGGCTGCCGGCGCGCTCATGCAGGTCGTCGATGTTCTGGGTGACGATGAACACCTCGCCCGGCCACTCGCGCTCGAGCCGGGCGAGCGCCTCGTGCGCCGCATTCGGCATGATCGCCGGATCGACCAGCTTGCTGCGCCGCGCGTTATAGAAGGCGTGCACCAGCGCCGGGTCGCGCGCGAACGCTTCCGGCGTCGCCACGTCCTCCAACCGGACCCGCGACCAGATGCCGTCTTCGCAGCGGAAGGTGTCCAGGCCGGACTCCTTCGAGATCCCGGCGCCNGTCAGCACGACGATCGTCCCGGAACCGGGCTGCTCGCTTTCCTCGGCCATGAGTCCCTCAGTCACAGGTGTGGAGTGTGGATTTCCGGACCGACCTTACGGAACGTGTCGCCCCGGTCAAGGTGCCGTGCTATCCGGCGGCGAGCCATCACGTCATCGACGGGTGAACAGTCATGAACGGGCACGCGACGCCGGACTTGGTGATCTTCGACTGCGACGGCGTGCTGGTCGACTCCGAGATCGTCGCCGCCCGCGTCATGGCGGAGGAATTGACGGCGCTCGGCTTCGAAATGACGCCCGAAGGCTGCATCGCCCGCTACACCGGCATCAGCATGCCGGCGGTGATCGCGCGCATCGAGGAAGAACGGGGACGTCCGCTTCCGGCCGGGTTCGCCGAGCACTTGCGCGATCGTGACGCGGAGGCGTTCCGCACCGAACTGCGGTCGATCGAGGGCGTCGCCGAAATGCTGGCGGCGCTGAGCCTCCCGCGGTGCGTCGCCTCGTCGGGCCGGCTCGCCAAGATGCGGCTGACGCTGTCGCTCACCGGGCTGCTGCCGCTGCTGGAACCGCACCTGTTCTCGGCGGAGCAGGTGGCGCGCGGCAAGCCGGCGCCCGACCTGTTCCTGTTCGCCGCCGCCCGCATGGGCTTCGCGCCGGACACTTGCGTCGTCGTCGAAGACTCCCTCCCCGGCGTCGCCGCGGCGGTCGCTGCCGGCATGACGGCTCTGGGCTTCGTCGGCGGCGGCCATTGCGGCCCGGAGCACGCGGCGGCGCTGCGCGAGGCGGGCGCGGCCCGGGTCTTCAGTCGGATGGCGGACCTTCNCGGNCTGCTGNCGGCAGCGACNTAGCCCGCCTGCGCGGCCTGGGCGCGGTCGCGCGCCGGAAGCAACGGATAATCGACCAACGCTTCGTAATGGGGTTGCTGGCCGCCGAGATGGCTGCGGAACAGGGTGAACGCCGCGACCTCGAAGGGCCCGATGGAGAGCGGGTTGTGCCGCTGGATGAACGCGGCGATCCGGCCGGAGTCGGGATTGCGGAAGCGGGCCAGCGTCACGTGCGGCTTGAANTTCCGCCGCTCGGGCTCGCAACCGGCGCGGACCAGCGCCGATTCGACTTTGTCGCGCAGATGCACCAGCAGCGGCTGCTTGGCGGCGCCGGTCCACAGCGTGTGCACCTTGCCGCCGGATTGAAAGCTGTCGACGCCGGAGAGGACGAGGTCGAAGGCCGGCGCCGAGACCTGCAGCAATGCCGCGTCGATGTCCTCGGCGAGGTCGCCCGGCACCTCGCCGATGAACCGGAGCGTGAGGTGCATGCTCTCAGGCTCGATCCATCTCGCACCCGGCACGCCCGCGCAGATCAGGTCGAGCCGGGTCCGCACGTCTTCCGGCAACGCGATTGCCACGAACAGGCGAAACATCCCGACCTCCCGTGCCGGCCTGANCTGCATCATACGCGAGACGGCGCACGCGCGCGATGCGATGCCTGTGCCGAGGGCGTCTCGGGCGATCACCGCATCGCGGTCGCCTTGTCTTCATACGCCGAAGCCGTGCCGCGGATCGTCCGGTCGANACGGAACGCGTCNNNCCAGCCTCGACGACTTTGCCGGGGGAAGATCATCGCCGTGGCCCGCCCCGCCTCACACCCGCCCGCCTCACACCCTCTCGGCGAGCCAGATGGCGGCGCGGGAGCCGGCTTTGACCACGCCGGTCAGGGCGCGGTAGGCGGGGGCTTCGCGAGCGCCGTGGGCCAGCGCGGTCTCGCCGTGCTCGACTTCCTCCTGGCGGTAGCGCTCGCACAGCTCGCGGAGTTCACTCTCGTCGTCGCCGAGGATCGCCACCTGCCGGGCGTAGTGGTCGTCGATCACCTCCTCGACGGCGGCGGTGCATGCCATCGCCGCTTTCGGCCCGAGCAGCGCGGTCGCGGCACCCAGCGCCCAGCCGGCGACGTGCCAGGCCGGCAACAGAGCCGAGGGCCTGACCCGGCGCTTCGGCAGCAGATCGGCGAACGTCGCCAGATGCTCGCGCTCCGNCCTCGCCATGTCGCGGATCACCGGCCCCGCCCGCTTGCGGCCCAGCACCGCGAGTTGGCCTTCATAGATACGCACCGCGCCGTACTCGCCGGCGTGGTCGACGCGCAGGATGCGTTCGAGCAGCGCCTCGCGGCTGAGGTCTCCCGGCAGCCGGCCGGTGCTGGGTGTCGTCTCGGTCATCGCGATTTGATCCTCGACAAGAAGGTGAGGCCGGCGACGCAGCCGGCGGCGAGTGCTGCGGAGGCGATCGTATTCCAGCCGGCCAGCGACAGCCCGAGCAGGCGCCAGTCGACCTCGTCGCAGCGCTTCGGCGGGCGGGCCAGCGCCGCGGGGCTGAGATCGTCGATGCTCATGCCCGAGACCGGCTCGCCGCCGCAGCCGATGGCGGACGCCCACCAGTGCTGCTGCACGCCGACGTGGTAGAACGCCAGCAAGGCGCCGGTCGTGAAGATCATGGCCGCGACCGCGAGAGCCGACGTCCGCCCGACGGGACGCCCGGCGACGAGGGCGACGCCGGCCAGCACCGCGACCACCGCATAGGGGACGCGTTGCCAAAGGCAGAGAACGCACGGCTCCAGGCCGAACGCGTACTGCGAGACGAACGCGGCCACGAGCGCGCCTCCGCCGATCGCCAGCAGGGCGAGCAGGATCGGCCGGGCGGCATGCTCGTCGTCGGAGGCTCGCAGCATGACCCCTGATATATCGCGCTGCGGGCAGCGAAACCAGACGCCGGCAGACCGCCGATTGACCTGCACCCGGCTGTTCGGATTATCATGCGTCCACCTTCGGGCGCCGCTACGACGGCCCGAGGCCCCTGTGGCGGAATGGTAGACGCGGCAGACTCAAAATCTGTTGCCGGCAACGGCGTGGGAGTTCGAGTCTCCCCGGGGGCACCAATCTACGCGGAGACGACGCGTCGGCACCGCGTTGCAGCACTTCGGGGCTGTCTACGCGGTTTCCGAATACTCGCCTGCGAAGACCCNGACCTTCCCCCGGCCCTCGCTTTTGGCGACGTACATCGCGGTGTCGGCGTGCTGGAGCACTTCGTCGGCGGTNGTGCCGTGATCGGGGAAGCTGGCGACGCCGACGCTGGCGCCCACGAACAATTCGTGACCGGCGATGTGGAACGGGGCGGATACGACTTCGACGATGCGGTCGGCCACGCGCTTGGCGACGGGTTCGGCCGGCATCTTCGGCAGGATCAGGACGAATTCGTCGCCGCCCAAGCGTGCGACGGTATCTCCGTCACGGGTGACCGATGCCAGCCGGTGCGCAGCTTCCTGCAGCAGGGTATCGCCGATCGCGTGCCCGAAGGTATCGTTGATCTTCTTGAAGCGATCCAAATCGATGAAGAGAACACCGACCCGGCAATCGTCGCGCCGCGCGCGTTGGATCGCATCATTCAAGCGGTCCAGCGCGAACGACCGGTTCGGCAGCTTCGTCAAGGAATCGTAGTTCGCCTGGATTTGCAGCTTCGCCTCGAACTGCTTGCGCAGGGTGATATCGACCACGCTGGTCTGCAGCGCCTGCCCACCTTTCCACGGGATCAGGTTCAATTGAACCAGCAGATGTATCTGCCGGCCGTCCCGCCTGAGGCCGCGGGCTTCGAACGACGACGATGACGGGGAAGCAGCCGTGTCGGCGCGGGGATCGTGCCGGCGTCGCTCATCGCCCGGCCACAGGACTTCGCAGCTCCCGAGTGAGGTGATGTCCTCAGGNCTGGCGTAGCCGAAGGTCTCCGCGAACGNCTGATTGACGAATACCGGCGCCTCCGCTTGCTCGATGCAGATGCCGATCAGCGAGGATTCGACGAGCGAACGGAAGCGTTCTTCGCTGGCACGCAGCGCCTCCTCTGCCGCCTTGCGTTCCGTGATGTCGGACTGAACTCCGACGAAATGAGTGATTTCCTCACCCTCTTTCACGGGCGATATCAATACACTTGCCCAGTATAAAGATCCATCCTTCTTCTTGTTGCAGATCTCGCCACGGAACTCGCGCCCTGACATGACTGCTTCCCACATATCTTGATAAATAGATCCAGCAGTCAATCCAGATTGCCACATCCTAGGATTCAGNCCAATAACATCGTCTACGCTATAACCTGTCAATGAACAAAAACTCGCATTTACGTATTCTATGCAACCGCTGGCGTTTGTAACAACAATGGCAGCAGAGCTTTGTTGCAGCGCCTGCGACAATTTCCTGATCTCAACTTTATTGTTCCGTGACTCGGTAACGTCTTCTATAAAAATCAGGGCGTGAGGCGTATCACTCATTCGGAAAACACTGCTGGACAGACGCACGACTTTGACCTGTCCGTCGTTGAGTACGAACGAGGTCTCTATATCCTGCGATGATCCTCTCCGGATAAGCTCATCACGCCAAGCGTTGCGTTGTGCAATGGATTCCCAACATCCGAGTTCCGTTGATGTGCGGCCGATGATCGCGTTCTTCGGCAGGCCGATCAGGCGGCACATCGCCTCGTTGATATTGACGAAAAGTCCGTCTGCGAGGCGGGTGATGCCCATGGCGCAGGACGACGTCTCGAATGCGAGGTGCAAGCACTCTTCGGCATGGCGAATCCGACGCTCGGCCTCGACCTCGGCGGACACGTTGCACCCGGTCCCCCGGTACCCGAGAAAGGTGCCGGCTTCGTCGAAGACGGGAACGCCGCTGACGCTCAGATAATTGTCATCGCCGTCCGGCGTGCGGATTTTGTACCGGAAGTCGCGGAACGGACGGCGTGCCTTCAGGCACGCGTTGTGTTCGTCCCACTTCGCCCGATTATCGTGATCGCCGCCGATGTCTTCTCTCGTGCGCCCGATCAACGAGTCAGTAGGGACGCGTATGCAGGCATCGGCCTTTTCGGAGAACCAACTGAAACGCAACTGCGCGTCCATCTCCCAGAACCATTCCGAACTCGCCCTAGCGAAGTCGTGGAGCCGGCGTTCTTTCTGCCCGATTGATGCGGCTGCTGATCCACTGTTCTCGGTCATGCTTTATCCTCGGGCGACGACACATCGACACAAAGCAATGGAATTCAATCCCTGGTCAGGCCACCTTGCGCGGTGCGTCGGCGCGACCCACCAGACCGGGGAAGCTTGCTTCGTAAGCGCGGGCGGCGGCGCCCTGAAGCTCNAACTTCACGTGCAGAGTGTCGTCTTCCATGCTCTTGACGACGAAGGGGAGCGGCGTCTGGCAGCCCTGGATCGACAAGACCCCGGCTTCGCCCGCGACGGCGGACGCGCCGTGCAGNATCGCTCCGCCCAGGCTGAGGTCGGCGACCCTCGCCGCTCGCTCGCCGGAGCCGATGCGGAGCCGGCACGGCAGGTCGACGGGGAAGCGCGCGGTCATCCTACGATCGGCTTCNTTCGTCGAGGTGCGGACGAGGCGGATGANCGCAGAACGCAGGCTGCCGACGNTTTCCGCCACCTGACTCGACCGCTGCTGGATTTCGCCGGCCTGCTCGCCGGTGCTACTCGCGTCCTGTGATACCTGCGCGATCAGCGTCGCCACTTCGCGCGCCGCGGTGCCGGTTTCCGAAATGTTACGGCTGATTTCCTGCGTCGCCGCACTCTGCTGCTCCATCGCCGCCGCAATTGCCGAGGACGTGACATCGATCTGCTCGACGGTGCGACCGATGCCGCCGACGGCCTCGACCGCGCCTTGCGTCGCCGCTCGAATCGCCGAAAGCCGGCGACTGATTTCGTGCNTCGACTGGGCGGTTTGCAGGGCGAGGTTCTTCACTTCCGTCGCGACCACCGCGAAGCCGCGGCCGGCGTCTCCGGCGCGCGCCGCCTCGATCGTCGCGTTCAGGGCCAGCAGGTTGGTCTGCTTGGCGATGTTGTTGATCAGGTCGGCCATCTCGCCGATCCCCGCCACTTCCGCCGAGAGGGCGCCGATGGCCCGCTCGCTCTGCCGCGTCCCGTCGACCGCGGCGCGGGCGACCGCGCTGGAGTGGGCGATCTGCTGGGTGATCTCGTTGATCGAGGCGGCCAGTTGCTCGCTTGCCGCCGAGACGGACTGCGTGTTGATCAGCGCCTCCTCGGCGGCGGCGGCGACGCCCTGCGAGTGACCGCTCACCCGCTCCGCCGAACCGGACATGCTGGTCGCATCGGAGGCCNTCGTCGTCGCCAGGCCGATGACGTCCTGGATCGCCTGGCCCGCTTCCCGTTCGATGCTCTCCGCCATCTCGTACAGCGCCTGACGGCGAATTTCTTCGGCGCGGCGGCCCATCTCGCGCTGCTCCTGCACCGCATAGGCGATCTTCGCCTTGGTCGCGCGCAGCAGCGAGGTCAGCCGCCGGAATTCCGGCGTCGCCAGCATCTCGATCTCGTGATCGGTCTCGTTGCGGGCGATCGCCTCGAAGTGCTGCTCGATCCGCCCGGTGAGCCGGCGCAGCAGCGCTGCCAGCGACCAGCCGAGCGCGCCGACCGCGAGTGTCCCGAGAGCCGCAATCACCGCCGCGGGAAGCATCCCGAAGGCGAGGTGTCGACTTCGCGATCGGTGATGGGTTCGTTCACGCGCATTGCCAGCCACCTTTGATCGANACGATCAAGACGCTGTTCTACGGCACCCCGATGAAGGGACGGTTAACGCTGCGGGTGGCTCTCGGCCGGGAGCCAGGACGACTGGATCAGGCCTCGTCGTCTTCGTCGTGGACCCCGCCGCGCGCGACCAGATCGGCCAAGGCCGCGGCGCCGATCTTGTCTTGCGGATCGAGGCTCGCGGCCTTGCGGAGAAGCGCTTCCGCGCCCGCGACGTCGCCCAGGCGGGCGCGACAGTAGCCGAGCGCGACCAGCGATTTCAGGTACACGCGCTGCGGCCGCTCGAANCCGCCGAACGCCGCACTGTCCGGCCCGACCGTCCGCCAGTCCCGGCCCACACCCAGCGCATCGCCCGCGATCGCCAGACAGGCCTCGGCGTGCGGAATCGCCTCCTGCAGCCGATTGGCATAAAAGTAGAACGCGTACGTCGCCATGCGCAGCGAGAGGTTCTCCGGCGCATGGTGCACCGCCGCCGCGAGGGCCCGTTCGGCCAGATCGGGATCACTGCACGGTGCCTCGGCATTGCCGAGCACCGCCTTCAGCTCCACGGGAATATCGGNCTCGAACGCCGCTGCGTCGTAGGTCAAGGGCGCTTCTCCGCGGTCCGCCGGCTCACTGATCGCCGAAGCGCGGCGCCGACGAGGGGAANCGAGATGGCCCGCCGGCGCCGCATCACCTGCGCCGGCGGACTGTGTTCGGCAGGACTGCCGCGTTCAGGCGCGGGCGCGCTTCCGCTTGGTCTCGGGAACGGGCACCTCTTCCGGTGCGGCCTTGCGGCCGAGGCCGATCTGCTTGGCGAACTCGGAGCGGCGCGCCGCGTAGTTCGGCGCGACCATCGGATAGTCGGGTGCCAGGCCCCATTTCGCCCGGTAGGCTTCCGGCGACAGGTTGTACGCCGTTCGCAGGTGCCGCCGCAGCATCTTGAGCTTCTTGCCGTCTTCCAGGCAGACGATGTAGTCGGGTGTCACCGACTTGCGGACCGGAACCGCCGGCTTCAGCGGCTCGGCCACGGCGGCGACAGGCTCGGCATCGATCGTGGCCAACGCACCGATGACATCCCGGATAATCCCGGACAAGAGCGAAGCAGGCACCTTGTTCGCGCTGACATAGGCTGCCACGATCCTGGCGGTCAATTGATGGATGTCGACATCTTCCGTCACTCTCACGCTCTGGACGCCCACTTCACCAACACTCCTCGAATTCTATTTTTACGGCGACGCCCCTGCATCAGCCGAAGTTCCGCACCAGACATACGGGCAAGTCCTGGATGGTGCAAGCATCCGTTCGAATTTTTCGAGCGCAAGAAACAGAATACTNGATGGAAAGGCAGTGCAAGCTCCGGCCGCGGCGACTGGCCGGCGATTGTCGGCGCAGATGAGGTAGCGGGTCCGGTNGAGGGGTGCGATGTGTTCGCAACGGTACTGCCGCCCGCCACTGCTTCGCCTGAAGGTCTCCACAACTCGAGCAATTCCGGGGAAGGTGCACAAAACGTCGAATCGACGCGCAAGGATGCTGTATATCTCGGCGGCGTGCCGGCAGGCCGGAGGCGGCCGTACAGGTGCCTCAACCGGATTACCGAAGCCGCGGGGGAACCCGACTGCACTCACTACGTTGCCTCGACGACCGCAGGCGTCGCGGACTTTCGAGTCTCGCCTCGCCTCTCGCCGCGGACGGAAACAATCGATCAGGGGACAGGGAAGGAGATCGCGATGACAGGCAAGCTGGATTGGAAATGGATCGGGATCGGCGTGCTGATCATGCTGGCTTTGAACATCCTGGGTGGCATCGTCCTGGCCCTCGCGCTGGCGTCATCCGTCCCGGCGGGCACGACGGTCGACCAGATCGAGCTGAGCGGCGGTCAGGTGGTGATCATCGCCATCGTCAATTTCCTCGTGTTCCTGCTCGGCGGCTTCATCGTCGGCATGAAGTCGGCGGGCCGTACCATTGTCGAGCCGGGCATTTCGGCGGCGGTCGCCGTGATCGTCGGCTTGCTGGTGTCCGGCAACTTCTCTTTCGGCAACATGATCGCCGGCGGTATCGTGCCCTTCCTCGCCGGCGTGCTCGGCGGCTGGCTGGGCGAGCGCCGGCAGAGTAGGCGAGTGACGGCATAGCTGCAGCTTTTCCGGGGAGAGGGATACGATGGCGAGTCTCGAGCGCGGCCGATCCACGGCCGAGGCGCTACCGACCGTTCAACTCGGCCGCACCGACATGACGATCACCCGCGTCGGCTTCGGCGCCTGGGCGATCGGCGGCGGCGACTGGGCGGTCGGCTGGGGTGCCCAGGACGACCAGGAATCGATCGCCGCCATCCGGCATGCGGTCGACTGCGGCGTCAACTGGATCGACACCGCGGCGATCTACGGGCTGGGACATTCCGAGGAGGTGGTGCGCAAGGCCCTGTCCGAACTTCCGGTGGCCGACCGGCCTTATGTCTTCACCAAATGCGGCCTCGCCTGGGACGAAGACAACCGCAAGGCGATGCCGCGTCAGGTGGGCGCACCGGCCAGCATCCGCCGCGAGGTCGAGGCGTCGCTGCGGCGCCTCGGTGTCGAGCGCATCGACCTCTACCAGATGCACTGGCCGGCGTCCGACGGCACGCCGCTCGAGACGTACTGGCAAACGCTCCTCGACCTGAAGGCGGAAGGCAAAGTGCGCGCCGTCGGCCTGTCGAACCACACTGCCCGGCAACTGGAGGCGGCCGAGCGTCTCGGCCATGTCGATACGCTGCAGCCGCCGTTCTCCGCCATCCGCCGCGATGTCGCCGCGGCCGANTTGCCGTGGTGTCACGCGCACGAGACTGGCGTCATCGTCTACAGCCCGATGCAGTCCGGCCTGTTGACCGGTGGGTTCAGCGTGCAACGCGCGCGCGCNTTGCCGAAGGACGACTGGCGCTCGCGCGACGGCAACTACTCCGGTGAAGCGCTCGAGCGGAACCTGAAGCTCGCAGCCGCGCTCGAGCCGATCGCCGAACGATACTCGACCTCCGTCGCCGCCGTCGCCGTGGCATGGACGCTGGCCTGGCCGGGCGTGACGGGGGCCATCGTCGGCGCGCGCAGTCCATCGCAGGTGGACGGCTGGCTCGCGGCGGCGTCCCTCGAACTCGGCCCGCAGGACGTGCAGGAGATCGCCGCCGCCATCAAAGCGACCGGCGCAGGCTCCGGTCCCGTCTCGCCCGCGGAGGGGTGAGGTCGAATGATGACTTCCGAGCCCGTGAACTTTCGTTTCGACAACAGCTATCGGCGTCTGCCTGATCGATTCTACGCGTGCGTCCTGCCGCAGGCGGCCCCGGCGCCTCGGCTGATCGCCTTGAACCGTCCGCTTGCCGCACGCCTCGGCCTCGACCTNTCGGCCNTCGAGCCCGACGCGGCGGCGATATTCTCCGGCAACGCNCTNCCCGCCGGCGCCGAGCCGATCGCCGCCGCCTACGCCGGCCACCAGTTCGGCAGTTTTGTACCCCAATTGGGGGATGGTCGGGCGATCCTGCTGGGAGAGGTGATCGATCGTGACGGGCAGCGGCAGGACATCCAGCTGAAAGGGAGCGGGCGCACCCCGTTTTCCCGGCAAGGCGACGGGCGTGCCGCGCTCGGCCCGGTCCTTCGCGAGTTCATCGTCAGCGAGGCGATGCACGCGCTGGGGGTGCCGACGACCCGCGCCCTGGCGGCCGTGACGACCGGCGAGCCGGTCTATCGCGAAGAGATCCTGCCGGGCGCCGTCTTGACCCGCGTCGCCGCCAGCCACATCCGNGTCGGCACCTTCCAGTTCTTCGCGGTGCGCGGCGACGCCGAGGCGGTGCGGCATCTGGCCGATTACGTGATCGCCCGCCACTACCCGGAGTTGGCCGATCGCGAGCAGCCGTACCTCGCCCTGCTGGAGGCGGTCGCTCGCAGGCAGGCGCAACTGGTCGCGCGATGGATGCAGATCGGCTTCATCCACGGCGTGATGAACACCGACAACATGACCGTCTCCGGCGAGACGATCGATTACGGGCCGTGCGCGTTCATGGACGCCTACGATCCCGCGACCGTCTTCAGCGCCATCGACCAGGGCGGCCGCTACGCCTTCGCCAACCAGCCGAAGATCGCCCGCTGGAACCTGGCCCGCCTGGCCGAGACGCTTCTGCCGCTGATCGATGCCGANGCGGAAAANAGCGTCGACCGGGCGAACGGCGTTCTCGCCCTGTTCGCCAACCACTTCGAGCGGTTCTGGGTGGAGGGTATGCGCAGCAAGATCGGCCTGACCAATGCGGAGCCGGAGGATCGATCCCTCGTCGAAGAACTGCTGGAGGCGATGCACTACGGCCGCGCCGATTTCACGCTGACGTTCCGCCGGTTGTGTGATGCGGCCGAGGACGCCCGNGCCGACGGGGGCGTGCGCGCATTGTTCGAAGCNCCGACGCTGTTCGACGCCTGGGCCGTGCGTTGGCGCGANAGGATATCCCGGGATCCCCAGCCCCCGGGCGGGCGCGCGGCATCGATGCGCGCGGCGAACCCTGCCTTCATCCCGCGCAACCACCGCATCGCCGAAGCGCT
>Ga0056914_10001213_pt1 | contig 19000 bp, 18 predicted proteins | sample TNRBio252014_DNA_FD_55168 | JGI IMG/M metagenome (GOLD analysis project Ga0056914, IMG submission 55168) | Wastewater treatment Type I Accumulibacter community from EBPR Bioreactor in Madison, WI, USA - TNR Reactor_6/25/2014_ DNA | ecosystem: Engineered > Bioreactor > EBPR > Anaerobic-Aerobic >...
AATTGGCAGGCACCAGAGCCAATCAGCGCCGCCGCATAACCGCCCACAATTGCGCCGTTCCGGCAACCCAATCCAGCCGCGGCCCTCGCCGGATGGGTACGATTGTCGTCAGGCGGCCACGTTAGCTGTCGTCACACACCCGTCCAAGGGTAGCTCCACCGGCACGAAGCCTGCGATCTCCGTGCCCGCGGCGGTCGGTCTTCCGTCACCCAGCGCCGCGCGCCACTGATAGATCTGCGCTCGCGAAACATCACGGCGACGCGCCACGTCGGCGACGCGCGCCTCGGTGGCGAACGCCTCGCGCACGATCCGAAGCTTCTCGTCGACCGACCACCGCCGGCGCCGCTCGGGACCAACCCAAATCTCCGCCCGCATTCACCCGCCCCGTAACTGACGTCCCTAACGTCGGTAACGACGCATCCTTGCTGACCCCGCTCGGCGCAAGAAGGCGGCCCAGACCGGCCGGTTACGTTGGAGAAGGGCTCCGATGCCACGTTTCTGCGCGAGATGATCGGCTTCGCCGCGCAACGGCTGATGGAGCTGGAAAGCGAGAGCCTGTACGGCGCCGGACATGGCGAGCGGAGCGACGCCCGCCGCAACCACCGCAACGGCTACCGCGACGCGACTGGGAGACCCGCGCCGGCACCGTCGAGCTGCGCATCCCCAAGCTGCGCCGCGGCAGCTACTTTCCCGGCTTCCTCGAGCCGCGACGGACGGCGGAGAAGGCGCTGACGGCGGTGATCCAGGAGGCCTACGTCCAGGGCATATCCACCCGCTCGGTGAACGACCTGGTGAAGGCGCTGGGCATGGAGGGCGTCACGCGCTGTCAAGTCGGGTTCTGGTTCATGACGATCCAGTAAAGACCGACGGTGCGCAGCAAAGCCAACAGGCCGTCGAAGTCGACCGGCTTGACCAGGTAAGAGTTGGCGCCGAGGTCATAGGCCCGGTCGATGTCGGCGCTGTCCTGCGAAGAGGTCAGCACCACCACCGGGATCCGCCGGATTTGGGGGTTTCTGCGGAGCCACTCCAGCACTTCAAGCCCGGAGCGGCGCGGCAACTTCAGGTCCAGCAGCACCAGCGTCGGCAGAGGATGCGCCGCCCGATCGGCAAAGACGCCTTCGCCGCTTAGGTAAGCCACTGCGGCATCGCCGTCGTCGACGATATGCAAGGGGTTCATCAGCTTCGCCTTGGCGAAGGCGCGACGGATCAGCACCTGATCGTTCGGATCGTCCTCGACCAACAGGATCGGCAGATTGCTGGGGTCCATCACGGCGCGCGTTCCAGCTCGAACCAAAATCGGCTGCCCTGGCCGGGCGCCGACTCGATGCCGATCCGGCCGTCCAGACGCTCGATCGCCTTCCGGGCGATGGCAAGGCCGATGCCGGTACCACCATAGACAGCCTGCCCATGGAGCCGTTGAAAAATATCAAAGATCCGAGCCTGATGCTCGGGGGCAATGCCGATCCCCGAGTCTTCGACCCATAGCCGCTCATGCGCACCGCGGTTCTCGGCATAGACCCGCACCCGCGGTGCCATCCCCGGTGCGACGAATTTTAGGGCGTTCGAGATGAAGTTATTGACCACCTGCGCCAGCAGGGTGCGGTGACCNATCACGGTCGGCAACGGTTCGTCCACTTCGACCACCGCGCGCGTNTTGTCGATTGTGCCGGAAAACAACTGCAGCGAGTCGCNCACCAANGGCGAGAGGGGAACCGCCTCGCGCCGGGTTTCNTCGCGGCCGATTCGGCTGTAGATGAGGAGATCCTGGATCAGCTCGTCGAGCCGGGCGGCGCTTGAGACGATGCGNCCAGCATAGTCACGGCCGAGATCGTCGAGCGCNTCGCCGTAATCCTCAAGCAGGGCCTTGCTGAATCCCTGCATCGCCCGCAACGGCGCGCGGAGGTCGTGCGCAACGGAATAGGCAAATGCCTGCAACTCAGCGTTGACCGCCTGCAGCTGCTGCGTCCGCTCGGCGACCCGGCCTTCCAGATCCTCGGTCAGGCGGCGGATCTGCTCTTCGGCCTCCTTTCGTGATGTGATGTCGCGGATGATGCCGGTGAAGAATCGCCCGCCGCCGTGTGACCATTCGGCGATCGCCAGTTCGATCGGGATCAGCGATCCATCCTTGCGCCGTCCCTGCACCTCGCGGCCGATGCCGATGATGTGGCGGACACCGGTGGCAAGATAATTCGTGAGGTACTGATCGTGGCACGATCGATCCGGCTCCGGCATCAGAAGGCGCACGTTCTGGCCGATGACCTCGGTGGCGGTGTAGCCGAAAATCGCCTCCGCCGCGCGGTTGAACGCCAGCACCCGGCCGCGGTGGTCGATGACAACAATCCCTTCGGTCGCCGTTTCCACCACGGCCCGGTACTGCGCCTCAGTGTGCTGCAGGGCCTCGGGCGTGCCGTCAACCATTGGGACCTCGGTCACGACGAGAACCGCACAGTAGTCGCGAATCCGTCATGGCGATCGACTTCGACCACAGCGTGGACCTGCCTCGCCAACCGCTCCAAAAGCTGAGAACCCAGCCCCGCCCTGGGAACGGCGGTGGCGTCGGCGCCGACGCCGTTATCTGCGATTCGCAAAGTAATTTCGCCCTCAAGGTTTCGCCACAGCTTGATGCTGATGGCACCGCTCCGGCCCTCGGGAAACGCGTGCTTCACCGCGTTTGTCAGGATTTCATTGATCATCAGGCCAAGTGGCGTTGCCTTGTCGATCGATAGCCGCACTGGCTCAAGATCAAAGGTAACCGAAATGTCCGGTCGACTCGGCATCAAGAGGAGCGCGTTGGTCAAGTCGCGGACATAGCCGCAAAAATCAACGGATTGTAGATCATCGCCTTGATACATTTTTTGCTGAATCAGCGACAGGGATCGAATGCGCCGGCTGACATCGCGGAAACTTTCGCGCACACTGGTGTCATTGCTGCGCTGTTCTTGCAGGAACAGCAGGCTTTCGACGAGTTGTAGATTGTTATACACTCGATGATAGACTTCCTTCAGGAGAACCGTTTTCTGTTCGAGGGCTGTCTTCAGCGCTGTGATATCGGTGAGCACCCCCTCGATACCATCGTCCGTGGCCTCCGCTGCCGGATGAGCGTCGATCAAAACCCACACGGTCGCCCGGTCAGGCCGGATCAGCGCCGTCTCGATTTGCGCCATACCCTCGGACGGCAAGGACGACCAGCGGCGGCGCACCTCGTCCGACTGCACCATGTCAAGCAGATTGTAGTGCCGCAAGGCCTCAACGCTGGACAGGCCGAGCATCGTCAGCAGGGCCGGGTTACCGTCATCGAGTGCGCCGTTGCCGGCGCAGGCAAACAAGCCGACTGTCACCTTGCTGAACAGGTTGCGGTAGCGCGCTTCGGCGCGGCGAAACGCCCGTCGCTGATTCTGTTGCGCCAGCAAGGCGTGGATCGAGGCCCTGAGGCGCGGAAGGCGGGCGGTATCCTTGACGATGTAGTCGTCGAGTCCCGCCTTCATCGCTTCGACTGCATGTTCTTCGCCGAGGGTGCCGGTGTACATGATCGCGGCGCAATCGGCATCGACGGACCGCACCTGACGGAAGATCGTCAGGCCCTCGCCCCAGCCGAGAGAGTAATCGATTACCGCAAGATTGACCGGATGATCCGAAAGGGCCTCATCGAGCTGTTCACGAGTCTCGACGTCTACAATGGTAACCTGCTTGTGATCACGGATAATCTCCCGCCGCACCAACAGTCGGTCGTTGGAATTATCATCGATCAGCAGGATGCGCATGATTATCAATTGGCGGCTTCAGTGTTGTTTATAGCAAGTTTCAGCAGGCACTCAGCAATACGCAAAGCTCAATACGTGCAGTCGGGATGCCGAGGCGATCAGCCGCATTGGCCGCGGCTCTTCAGTTTGTCCCGCACCGCCTTGATCAGCTCGTAGGGATTAAAGGGCTTCTGCAGGAACACCGAACCTGCAATCGTCTCCATTCGGCGGCGCGTGTCAGCGTCACCGAACCCGGAAACGAACACCACCTCGATCGATCGCTGCGCCTGTAGCCGCTTGGCTAGCTCGACGCCGTCGAGATCGGGTAGATTGATGTCTAGCACGGCAACGGCGGGCCGCGCCTGTTCGGAGATGCGCAAGGCCTCGGCTGCGGTGGTGGCGACGCCGACAACCGTGAGTCCCTCACTTTCGAGAGTGATGCGCATATGGTCGCCAATCAGGATTTCGTCTTCGGCGATGACTATGGTTGCAGCCCGATCCACCGCTTTACTCCCAGACCGTAAATGTCCCCCTTCCCTCAAAAATTCCGACTGCGTCACGTCGCGCAATGTCCTCGCGATCATCCAGGCGGTGGGGCGCGCCAATCGTCATCATCGAGTTGCCGCGCAGGCCGTTGGAGACGGCCCGCCGATCATCGACGCGAAGGGCCGGCGCGTTGCCTGGTCCCGGCGATACGAGGATGATCGGCCTCGATCAACGGCCAGGGGAAACTCGGGCGATCGTCCTGTAGACGGTCGGCCGCGAGACTGAGAACACCTCCGCCAGATCGTTGATCGAATATTCGCCGCTGCCGTTCATCCGGCGCAGCTCCCGCTGCTGCTTGTCAGAAAGCTTTGGTTGTTTGCCGCGCAGCTTGCTCTTGGCGCGGGCGATCGCCATGCCCTCGCGGGTGCGCAAGCGGATCAGGTCGGCTTCGAACTCGGCGAAGGTGGCGAGGATGTTGAAGAACATTTTCCCCATGGGTCGGCCGGGTCATAAACGCTCTCGCCAAGCGCCAACCTGACGCCGCGCGCCGAGAGCTGATCGGCGATCGCCCGGCGTCCGGGACGGAGCGCGCCAGCCGGTCGAGCTTCGGTACCACCAGCGTGTCACCGGCGCGCACGGCAGCGAGCGCCTGGTCGAGGCCGGGCTTGGCCCGCGTTGTGCCGATCATGCCGTGGTCGGTGTAGATGCGCTCCTCCGCCACCCCCAGCCTCGCGAGCGCCGCGCGCTGCGCGGCGAGGCCCTGCTTGTCGGTGGAGCAGCGTGCGTAGCCGATGCGGACGTATATCATGAGCGGTAGGGTACATTGAGGGGGTGGTGATTGAAAAGGTCATTGTACCAAGCCACACCTGCGCGGAGGAGGCGCCGGCAGGCCTTGTCGAGCGCACGCAGGAGCTTTTCGAATATGGCGAGTGTTGCGTCGGTCAGCGCTTCTTCCAGCGCGATCGCGGCGGCGGCGAGTACGGCGCGGCGCCCCGCCCGCATGGCCTCCACCAGGTGCCCGCGTCGGGTGGCATCGCGACGGGCGTAGTCGCGAAATGCCGACGCCGGCACCGAGAGCTGGCGAGCGACGTACGCGAGCACGGCGTCGGGCTGCGTTTCGCCGGCCTCGAGCGCACGGCCGGGATGGCGAAAGTAGAGGAGCATGAACGTGTAGCCCAGCCGGTTGGCGTCGCCTCGCTTGGTCACGGCCTTCGCCAGGCCGTCGGCTCCCAGCCTGTAGTGGCGGGCGATCTCGCGCTCGTCGGTCGGCGGCGCCAGATTGTCTGTTAGCGGAGCTCCGAGGCCACCGGCTTCCGCCTCTTCGGGGATGGCGATTCAGCACCGACCAATCTGGCCGCGCGCCTCGGCTGGATTCCCTTCTTCGTCGGAGAAAAGATTGTCGCTGTTTTCTGTGGCGCCCGCTTCCCCGTGGACGGCCCGGGTGTGCAGCTCGGGGAGGAATATGCTGCCCAGTATCAGGAGGTGACCGCCGGCGACTACGCCATGGTGGAGATCGTCGGACATCAAGGTGCTGTTCACCACCGGCCACACCCCAAAATCCGTGCAGGGAAAGAGTCCCCTGGCTGATCAAGCCGTACTATCATGCCGAACTCGCCGGCGCGCTGCAGGAACTCCTCCTTCCAACGCCCAGCGACAGCGACGGGTGAGATCAGGTGCAGGAAAGCCAGTCGCGGCAAGCGCCCTTCGGCCGAGGAGCGCAACGAGGATTGTCAACGGGCATTCCGTGATATCTAATATAGGAGGCGGTGAAGGGGATGGAGCCGTGCGTTTGGAAGGTGCAACGAGCCCTGTGGCACCCCGACAATCCGGCGGGTTGCCTGATTTACAACCGGCAACGGACGCTTGAACTCATGGTCAATCTGCCGGAAGCCAGACGGAAGGCCCTTTTTGGCGACGGCCGGATCACGGTGTTCATCCGTGGCCTGTGGGATGGCCTGGGCGGTGATCTCGTGATCGACGAAATTCTGGACGACGGGCAGGGCTTCTGAGGGCTACGGCCATCGGCTTCGGGCACCGGTTGTTAGTGGCGGGCGATCCGGAAGGACCTGCGCGCCGCGCAGCAGGCTACATGACTAGGCGAGACCTATCGCTACGACAAGAAGCTCGCCGACCGCCTGCGTTAGGCCCTGCTCCGCCACTAGGCGACCTTCGAAGATGTCGATTACCGGGCGCCGCGCGGCCCCGACCGCGCCCTGTTCCCAAGGCACAGCCAAAGAAACGAACCCTATGCGCGCCAGCAGAAGGCTCGCCTCTAACACCGGGCGACTTCATCCCGGACTGGTGCGCGGCATCAAATCGGAACGCTGCGCGCAATCATCTCGGAACAGGTGGGCGACATCAGGCGGCTTGTTCCGGAATCAGCAGCGTGTTCGTCAAAGCGCGGCACGAATGCCCTTCCCAATCGCCGGCGACGCGCACGCGCGGGCGGACCTTACGGCCGCTACGGCCGCGCCCGCGACCGGGCGCATCAGGAGACCGCCGCCAGTATCGCCACGTCCCGCCGGGAAGCGGCACGTAGGCCGTAGCGCAGCGCAGCCGAGTTCGACGAAAATGCGACCTCGAACCCTTCGTAGCCGCGTCGCAGCATCGCGTCGTGCCGATCCATGTCGGCCAGCGGAACATCGACGAGGGAACGAGGGTCGAGTGAGGCTGGCTCGGCATCGCGCAGATCGCGGTGAATGATGAAGCGCAGCATCCCGCCATACTTGCGTTTCAAATTCCTGACCCGGCAGCCGAGCGCCAGGAAGTTCTGCATACTGACCGGATTGAACGGCGAGACGGTACCCAGGATGTGATAGCGCCCGTGGCGCAACGCCCAGCGGTGCCGGACGTCCGTCATTCGCTGTTGCAGCCGATTGCCTCGCCAGTCGGGATGCACCGCCGAGCCGTCATAGTCCGCCACCCGGGACAGCTCCGACGAGGGGAGCGGCAGATCCCGGCCTAGGTTGTCACGGTCCCCGTCGGGAAATGAAATCGCTGCGTAGGCGACGATTCCGCCGGCGCCGAACACGCCGACAGTGCGACCGCGCCGTTCGATCTGCTGCTCCATGAAGTTCCGCTCGTCCGGGCGAAATGCATGCGGATGGTGGACCTGCGATGTGACGTAGACATGCAGCGCGTATAAGTCGTCGAGTTCCGCTTCCTGCACGAAACGCATCACGTACGACCGTGCTTCAGCATGTCCGCGCACGCGCGCCCATCCCTGTTCGATCCATTCGTCCCGCGTGTCTCCAATCATTGTCGAACCTCTCGATCAACATTGGCCTAAATGCCGCGGCGCATGGCGGCCGCGCCGATCGCGAGTGTCGCGCCCGATCCGCTTACGAACGGTTAACCCGAGTCGCGTATTTCATCCGAATCCGAGAACACGTTGAGGTTGCGTGTTCCCTACGTCGTTAAGCCTTTCTTCAGCGACGCGTGGTAACCCAGCTTAGGCACGAGAGGAGCGTAGGAACCGATGGACGCCAGTTTCAGCACACTCGGCGCCGGTTCCGTTCTGCGCACCGTAGCCGATGGCTCACGCGATCCGCTGATCGCCTTCGACGCGCAGTACCGCGTCACCCTCTCCAACGCCGCTGCGACACGGCTGATCGGCAGAAGCGAGCGAGATGTGGTCGGCCATCTGATCTGGAATGTCGCGCTGGGCATCCACTGGGCCGGTCNGGGGACCCCCGGGGCGCAGGCAGCGTGCGATATCGTGCCGACAGGGAGTGGCCTTCGCCAGGAGACTGCGGGCCAGACCCTGCGGTCCCTCCGTTGGGCAGTTCATCCTTTTCTCGACGAGGTGGGAAGGGTCGTCGGTGGCTTCTGCATCCGCCACGGCAGCGATGTTACAACCGATGCCGACCGGCAGCTTCGGGAGAGCGAGCGGCGGTTCCGGGATTTCGTCGAGTCCGCCTCCGACTGGTTCTGGGAGACCGATCACGAACTCTGTTATCGCTACCTCTCAGAGCGCTATCAGGACGCGACGGGGTTGTCGCCGGAGCATCGGCTGGGGTGCCGCCGCGGTCAGTTCCGCCTGCACGGCCCCGAGGACGGCGACTGGCGGGCGCACCTGGCGGACCTGGAAGCTCGTCGGCCGTTCCGCGATTTCATCTTCGCCTACCTCGACAACCGCGGCGCGAGGCGCGTGGCGAAGGTCAGCGGCCGCCCGGTCTTCGACGAAAGTGGCACGTTCACCGGGTACCGCGGCGTCGGTTGCGACATCACGCTCGAGATGGAGGCAGAGAAGCGGATCCGCTTCCTCGCCCAGCACGACGCGCTGACCAACCTGCCCAACCGCGCGCTGCTGAAGGATCGGCTGGAACAGGTTCTGGCGACCGCCCGCCGGATGCAGCGCAGCCTCGCGGTGCTGTGCGTCGACCTCGACGAATTCAAGACGGTCAACGATACGCTCGGGCACGCTGCCGGTGACGCGCTGCTGTGCGAGACAGCCCGTCGCATGCGGGACGCGACGCGGGACATGGATACGGTCGCCCGGGTGGGAGGCGACGAGTTCATCGTCGTGCAGGCGGAGTCCCGTGGCTGGGAAGACGCCAAGGATCTGGCGCAGAGACTGATCGCCAGACTCGACGAGCCGTTCGAGCTCTCCGGCGAGCGCGCCCGCTGTGGTGCCAGCATCGGCATCAGTCTTTACCCGAGCGACGGCGGTAATGCCGACGAACTGATCCGCAACGCTGACCTAGCGCTGTACAGGGCGAAGGCCGCGGGCCGGAACAACTTCTGCTTCTATCTGCTGTCGATGAACGAAGATGTCCGGAAACGCCGGCAGATAGAGGATGATCTGCGCGTTGCGCTCGAGCGCAACGTACTGCAGCTCTACTATCAGCCTCTGGTCGACTTGCGGACGGGACGCGTGGTGGCCCTTGAGGCGTTGCTGCGCTGGCCGCACCCGCTGCGCGGGATGATACCGCCGTCGACGTTCATCGGTATCGCCGAGCGCTCCGGACTGATCCTCAAGATCGACCGCTGGGTGCTGCGGGAGGCCTGCAACCAGGCGCAGGCGTGGCGGCAGGTGGGGCTCGGCGTAGAACGCGTCGCTGTCAACGTCTCGGCACAGCAAATGGCGCGGACTGACCTGGTCGAGATACTCGAGAACGCCCTCGGTACGAGCGGACTGCCCGCCGGCTGTCTGGAGATCGAGTTCACCGAGAGCGTGCTGCTGACCGACACCGAGACCGTCTCGAAGTCGCTGGCGGCGGTGGACGCGCTCCGGATCAGCCTGTCCCTGGACGACTTCGGGACGGGGTATTCCTCGCTGATCTACCTGCGGCGCTTTCCCGTCTCCAAGGTGAAGATCGATCGCTCGTTCGTCAGCAACATGTGCACCGACGCCGACGACGCCGCCATCGTTCGCGCCATCCTCTCGCTCGGCCACAGCCTCGGCCTGGACGTGGTGGCCGAAGGGGTGGAGACCCAGGAGCAGTTCGACCATCTCTGCAAGGCCGGGTGCGACAAGGCGCAGGGCTACTTTATTGCCAAGCCGATGCGCAGCGCCGACTGCGAGGCTTTCCTCCGCCAGCACAGGGCCGGAAAAGCCGCGTCGCGATCCGCCCCTTCCCGCCCCCTGGCGCTTTTAGGCAACTGAGTTGTCCGCTTGGAACGTGAACATGATGTCGCCCGAGCCTCCGTTTGGTGGGGTTGCCGGTTGCCGAAAGCGAAGTGAAGCAGCTGACGGTGTAGCAGATTTCAATGTAATGCGAACATGTCGACGCTGATCCCTCCCGGCCGACGTAGTGCACGCGCATGAAGCTGCGTCGGGTCAAAAGCTTCCAGCGCTAGGAGGTCGAGCACGGGCCCGACGCAGCCTCGATCCCGCCAGCCGTCGTCAGCGACAGTTCGGGCGGCTTCCGCGGCGTCGCAGATGCGGGACGCACCCACCAGCCGCTTCGCACTGGATCCGGCCGCAAGGCGGTGCGGCACCGCCTTCAAGTGGGTCAGCAATACGCTCGGCAACGAGTCCTGGCGCTTCAAGAACCCCGCCTGAGCGACAAACTCCCTCCCCCCTCCCCGGACCCCACCACCGGCTTGCCCAGGTGGGCCCACAGTGAGGGGACGGCGCGTCGGGTCCTGGTGGACGACAAGCACGAAGGCACAGCCGCTGTCGGCGGGCATTGCACCCAGAAAAAGACTCACAGCGTCCAGTCCGCGTACCGATGCGCAGATGCCGACGACCGGAACCATCAGCTGCCGCTGTTCCCGCCGTCCGGCGCTGTCTCGTATCCCGGTGACGACGTGCTCGAGGATGCTCAGACGTTTCTCGCTTGCGGCAAACGGACCAAGCCCCCGATAGGGAGATGGGATCTGAAATGCGCAGCACCATACTGGAGAGGGGGACTAGCCGACTTAGACGCTGGAGAAGTTGCCGGGGCAGACCAGCGGTAGCGCAGTGCAGGACGCCTCGCGCAGCGCCGCCACCACGGCGTTCACCACCGCTTCGATGGAATTGCAGGCCGATCGCGCCCCGCACCTTTAATCGAGTGCCCCCTGCCGCCGGGTCGATCGCCGCGGAACAGAGCTCGTTGCCGAGCCAAAATCGTCATTCGCGACGCTCCCGATCGACGCCCGATTCGTCCGGTGCCAGGGTGCGAAGACCGCCGATCTACGTGGCTCGAGTGGATCGGGGAGAGGGCCTGCTCGCGCGTGAAATCAAACGCGACCGTCGCCACTCGCGTTCCGGCGGGCCCGGCCGGTAACCAGTCCGGCTGAGGACCGGCTTAGCCGCTGGGTGATGCGGTCGGCGGGCCGGGATCTCCGACTCGCCGACCCGTCGCAGTCGTAACCAACCAGATAGTGCGACCTGTGCCTGGGACAGCGGGTCCGAGACACTGCCCGGCCGGCTCGGCGACGACATGACAAGAAACGCAGCGTGCTCGTCGGGGTTTCTACGGCAAAGCATCTGCTGGGAGGCGGTGAGCCGGTCGGGACTGATCGTGGCAAGCGCCGATGGCGACGCGGATCTGGCGCATCGACTTGCGCATCGCGTCGAGGAAAGCCTAGCCGGCATTCTCCATCAAGTGCCAGCAATCGGCCATCTGGCAGAGCTTTGGCTGCGGTCAAAGCGTAACCACCGCCGCGGTCGAGGGGCTGCATCGCTCGGTTGCGGGCGGGGGGCAAGCACCTCGGTCGGCCGCGCACCGGCGAGGACAGACCGATCCGGCGACCGGCGCGGCGCCCGCCAGGGGCCTGAGCATCCGCAAGGCCGCCAGCGGGGGCGGCGTCCGCGTCGATACCATAGAGCGCATCAAGGCGCGAACTTCCGCCGCGTCTCCGCCCCCCCGAGCGTCTGAGCCTGTTTCCAAGCGTGGCGATGCTCGCGCCAAAGCCTCGCAGCTATCCTGCGAAGGGACGTCCGATGGCCGGAAAAATCTGTGATCTGCCGAGCATCTGCCAAGTCGGGCGTGACGCTCGGCCGATGTGTTTCTCAGCATGCGTTGGCGATGAGCTCTCGAGGCCGCTTTCGTCTCGTACATCTCTCGCGCCACGCTCGAGCCGGCTCGACGGTTCATACGCCATTCGTACCTGGTCAGCCGGCAATTCAATACCTGCTCTCATGCGACGCGGTCGTCCGGCGACGGAACGAGCAAACCCTGTAGCGCGCGGGCGAGCTCCGGGTACGAGTAGGGCTTGATCAACCAGGGAGCCTGCTCCTGGACCAATCGGCCGCCTTGCATGGACTCTCGGGTGTAGCCGGTGGTGAACAGCACCTTGATGTTCGGGTACAGGCGCCGCGCCGCCTCGGCGAGATCGATGCCGTTCATACCATCCGGCAACTCGATGTCGGTGAACAGCACGTCTACCCGGGTGCGGGCGAGAAGATCGAACGCACCTCGCGCGTTTTCCGCCTGCAAGCTGTCGACGCCCAACCGCCCGAGCATCGTCACCGCGACCTTGCGCAGCTTCGCTTCGTCTTCGACGATCAGGACGACCTTCTTGGCCAGCCCGGCGGTTGACAATTCCGGCGAGGCCGCGGCCATTGCCGGCGAGACCGGCGTCGCGCGTGGCAGGTAGAGCTTGACGCACGTCCCGCGCCCGACCTGGCTGTAGATGCTGACGTGCCCGAGCGACTGCTTGGCGAATCCGTAGACCATGCTGAGCCCGAGACCGCTTCCTTTGCCGAATTCCTTGGTGGTGAAGAACGGCTCGAACGCGCGCGAAACCACCTCCGGCGGCATCCCGGTTCCGGTATCGACGATCTCGATCAAGGCGTAGTCGCCAGCCGTCACCTCCTGGTACCGCGCGGCATAGTCTTCGTCGAGCCGGACATTGCGTGTCGTCAGCAGCAGCGTGCCACCGTTCGGCATCGCGTCGCGGGAATTCAGCGCCAGATTGATCAGCACTTGTTCCAGCTGTCTGGCGTCGACGACTGCCCGCCACAGCTCGCGGGCCAGCTTCTCTTCGACCTCGATGGTCGCACCCAAGGTTCTGCGCAACATTTCCCCNATGCCCTCGACGACGTCGTTGAGGTCGACGATGGCCGGCTTGAGCGGCTGTTTCCTCGCGAANGCCAGCAGCCGGCGGGTCAGTTCACCGCCGCGCTCCGTCGACCAGATCGCATCGTCGAGGTACTCCCGTGCCTCGGCATCATCGCCGACGATCCCCTCCAGCAGCTGCAGATTGCCGAGGACGACGGCGAGGAGATTGTTGAAATCGTGGGCGATACCCCCGGTCAGCTGGCCCACCGCCTCCATCTTCTGCGCCTGGCGCAGCTGCTCCTCTCGCTCCCGCTGCACGGTGACGTCTTGCATCACCGCGACGTAGTTGGTGATCGTCTGCCCCTCCTTGACCGGTGCGATCGAGGCGAACTCCCGGTACAATTCGCCGTTCTTCTTCTTGTTCAGCAACTCGCCAAGCCAGACGCCGCCCGACCGAACGGTGTTCCACAGCTCGGCGTAGACGTCGGGCGGCGTCTGACCCGACTTCAGCATGCGCGGGTTTTGCCCGACCGCCTCCGCCGAGGTGTACCCGGTCAACTCGGTGAACCTGGGATTGACGTATTCGATCGTCCCGTCGGCATCCGTGATCAAGACGGTGGACGGGCTGTGTTCGATCGCCTGTGAGAGCTTGCGCACCTCCGCGAACGCCCTGTTGCGTGCACTGACGTCGCGCGAGTACACCGCGACCGCGTCGACCGAACGATCGGCCGAGAAGGCGGGAAAGTACCAGCACTCGTACGAGCGCGAGCGGACCTCGCTCTCGCGGTAGACGACCGTCGTCGTCGCTGCGACCTGCGCGATCGTCGCCATCTTCTGTCCCGCCTCATCCGGCGGGAGCACTTGATCGAGATGACCGCCGACCGGAGGCCGTTCTCCCGTTCGCCTGGTCATCTTGCGCTGGGCCGCCTCGTTGGTGGCGAGCACGATTCCATCGGTCGAAACCAGCATGATCTCGTCGGGACAGGCGTCGAGGACCGCGCGCAGGCGGGCCTCACTCGCGCGCAGTGCGGACTCGGCGTTCCGGATACGCAGCAACGCCTCGACGGTGGCGACCAGTTCCGCTGCCTCCACCGGCTGGCCGAGGTAGTAGTCGGCGCCGCTGTCGAGGCCCTTCACCCGGTGGCCGCTGCTGACGTAGGCCGCCGAGAGGTGAAGGACCATGATGTCCGGACGGTCGCGCTTGATTCGCTGGCAGACATCGTAGCCGGAGATATCCGGCAGCTTGACGTCGAGGACGACGACGTCGAAGCCGCCCTCGGCGATCCGGTCGAGCGCAGCTTGGCCGGATGCAGCCTCGGTTACGGCAAAACCGGCGTGCTGCAGAACGCGCGCAGTGGTGTAGCGCGCTGCCTCGGTATCATCGACCACCAAGATATCGGCGACCTGATCAGACATGACGTGGATCCTAGTCCTCGCGGCCTGCCGGCCGGATGCCGGTTCCTCGACGATTGGCGAACGACCACGCCCGAGGGTCGCGCTCGCTTCTTCTGCAGGGGAGCCAGCCGAGCCCTCTCGTTGCTGCACGATAGGGCAGCGCGGAGGATGTGAGCGGCCGGCGAACCCCGTAGCCCGGCCGGCTCCCGTGCAGAACCGCTTCGCCGTCAGCCGTCGGCCGAACGACACCGCGATCCGCAAGTCTACCCTCCCCCGGAGCCGACCGCCTCTGCCGGCGCGCTTCGCACGGCCTAGGGGCTCGGAATGATCAGGATCGCACTTCACTCAAAAACAGAACAGGTCGCCAATAAGATCCCAGGAACAGGTCGCCGACGGCGCGGCGGGGCCGATAGGAAATTTGCCGCTGTGCCGAGTGGTGCGGCCGATCGTGCAGCAAGTGACAGCGCTGGCAGAGGCTGCGCAGATTGCGCAGTCGGTTGTTGGCGAATAGTGATCCAGGTGCGCGGCGGCGAGGACGACGCGCCGCATCCGCGCCGCCTGCTCGAGGTCGGGCCAGCGGGCGATGCGACCCCGCCCGTCCCGCCAGGTTCGTCGAACCGGATCGAACCATCGTCCGTCCGGTAGGCCGCCGGGGCGAGCCCGTGCGCCCGGCCGCAGCCCTGGCAGACGCCGCCGGCGCGCCCGATGCGCACGTACGATTTTCGGCTGCGCAGCTTTTCGCCGTATCGGCACCGTCGCTATTCCGAAACGGTGGCGACGGCAGCAGCAGCTTCTGGCTGCCGGCCGAGCATGCGATAGACTGGGCACGGCCGATCTCGAGGCGCCGGGAGATCGCCNCCGGCCCGAGCTTCTCCTCGGCATCGAGACGCCGCACCTCGGCAGCGCCGGTCCAGGGCCTGCGACCCTGGTAGACACCGCGCCGCTTCGCCCCCTTGATCCCCTCCATCTGCCGCTCGCGGCGCAAATTGCGCTCGAACTCGGCGGAGACGCCCAGCATGTCTACGAACCGCCTTGGCGGCGGCGCAGCCGCCGCGGTCGCCTTCAGCGCCACGCCGTTCGTCACTGGCCAGCGCCGCACAGCTTCAGACCGGTGCTGTCCAACAGCAACTGCAGCGCCCCGTTTGCCGACCGCGACCGCGGCGGCACCGCCAGTATCTCGACCGGCCGGCTCAGGGTCGAATGGTCGGGAACGGGGAGATCGAGACCGAGCAAATGAAGGATCGAGCCGATCAGCCCTGCGGTGTGACGCAACGCCTGCCGGAATATGGCACGCAGCGTCGACCCCATCGTGATCGCCAGCGGCGAGTAGAGCGGCTGCCCACCGGGCGTGACGCGCGGTGAGGCGCGCCCTGCCGCTAACGCCGCAGCGGTGAACCAGACCATGAGACTGTCGTGCCGGCGCATGGCGGCATCGTATTCCGCCAAGTCCATCGGCCCCACCTCTCCTCTTTGGTCAGAGTTGATCCACTATAGGCTCCAGCCGGTCGATGACACGCGAGGGGTCAACTTGCTGCCGAGCGGACCGTGGCCCCGGTGCTCAGGCTGACGCCACACTGCGATACGTCGTGTACGCGCACGTCGAAGCTGCCGCTGGGCAGTTCGCTCCGGCCGGCGGGGTCGTAGCCGAACCGCCGGTGCTCCCGCCGGCGCCTTCGGTCGTCGCCGTCCGCACGATCCGCGTCAGCGTCTCGCCCAACGTCCGAACGTCATCGCTGACGGTGCGTGTCGTCCCCTGCATCGCGCTGATACGTTCGCGATTGCCGTGCGCCTCGGCGGACAGCACCTGCATCCGCTGGGTGACGTCACTCGACGCCTGTGCGCTGGCATCGACGTTCCGGGCGATTTCTTCCGTTGCCGCCGACTGCTGCTCGATGGCGGCGGCAATTGCGGTGGCGACGGCTCCGAGATCGCCCATCGTCGCGGTCACCCCGTCGATCGCCGTGGCGACCTGTCTGGCGACGTTCTGCACCGCCGCGATTCGCGCCGTGATGGTCTCGGTCGAGGTTGCCGTCTGCCTCGCCAGTTCCTTGACCTCGGACGCGACGACAGCGAACCCTTTCCCCGCCTCACCGGCGCGAGCCGACTCGATCGTGGCATTGAGCGCCAGGAGGTTGGTCTGCGCGGCAATCGCCGTGATGATGTCGACGACGTGACCGATCTCCTGCGCCGTCTGGGCGAGGCCGGCAACAATGGTTGTCGCCTCGTTGGTCATCGTCACGGCGTTCCGCGTGATCTGGGTCGAGTTATGAACCTGACGACCGATCTCGTTGATTGAGGAAGAAAGTTCGGTGGCGGCGGCAGCGACTGCCTGGGCGGTGGACAGTGATGTCCTGGCCGCAGTCATCGCCTCATCCGCCTCAGCGGTCATCCCGATGATCGACTGTTCGGTCACCCCGGCGGCCGTGGCGAGGGAATTCGTCTGCCCTTCGACCACGCTGACGGCAAGCTTCGCCTCTTCTTCGATCGTGCTCAGCGTCTGCTGCAGCTGTTCACGCTGGCGGTTCTCCAGGTGGACCTCGGCCTGACGACGCTCGGCGAGCGAACGCGCTGCGTCCTGGTTGGCCTTGTGGAAGCCTTCGACCGCGCGCACCAGCACGCCGACTTCGTCCCGACGTTCGACGTCGGAAAATGCCGCAGTGTCCTCGCCGGCCTCGATCCGCCCGATGGTGGCGACGAGGCGCTTGATCGGACGGATGATCGCCCCGCCGATCATGAAGCTGACAACGCCAACGACAACGCAGAGGATGAGGAGGGTTATGGCGCTTCTCTCGGCCTGGGTACGCACCGCCGCCGCGACGTCGTTGGTGTAGATACCGGACGCGATGACCCAGCCCCACGACGGGAACGGGCGCGAATACGAGATTTTGGGCTGAGGCTCGGTCATTCCGGGTTTCGGAAACGAGTAGGCGACGAGTCCACCACCCTTGGCCGCGGCGTCGATCAACAGCCGCATATAGGGCACGCCGTTGGCGTCCTTGGTATCGGAAAGATCCATACCGACCCGCGAGGCGTTGCCGCCGTGTGAAAGGATGACGCCCCTCGGGTCGCTGACGAACACGTAGTCGTTATCGTTGTAGTGGATGTTGGCGATCGCGCCGAGAGCCAGCGCCTTGGCCTGCTCGACGGGAAGCTCGCCATTCTCCGCGCGGGCAGCGAAATACTCGGCGATGCCGACGCTCGCCCGGACAATGTTTTCCACCTGCTCATTGTGCGCTTCAGTGACCTTGTCGCGCAGCGACCGCAGGTCGAGCGCGCCCAGCACCAACAGGCCCGCGAGCGATACGGCGACGATCAGCATCAGCTTCAGACGCGTGGGCATGTCACGAAGGGGCAATGAAGGCAAGCGCATGGATCACTTCCGATTGGACACGACGAAGGTCGGCCGAAAGCCGATGCCATAAGTGTAGCGGGCGCTTATTAATCGTTGGTTGACGGTCAGCGCGTTGCACGGATAGGGCGGCTGGGGTAGGCGGAAGCTCCATTCTTTGCCCGGTCATCCGCCATGCCGGACAAGGCCAACAGGAACCAGACGACCGGCCAGTGGCTGCGCAGCTCGGCGGTGCGGGCGATCTCCGGCATCACCTCTTGCCGGTGCGAAGGCGTAGTCCCTCGATGCCGGCGATCGCCCGGTCGATATCCTCCTGGCGGCGCTGTGCTTCCGGAACGAGGCGGGCGATCGCCCGGCCGTGCCGGGTGATGACGATCGTCTCCCCGTGCTCGACCGCGTCGAGCAACTGCGGCAGATGCGCCTTCGCTTCCGACGCCTGAACTTCTCGCATGCAAACCGCTCTCCGGTTGGTCATTCCGACCAGTCGATCATCGCACGGAACCCGGCTGCGGCGCGCTTCGTCGATCGCTGCGTTCACCGCCGCGCCGCTCGCGTCGCCTTCACGGCTCCTCGCCGCCCGGCGCCCCCTCCCCTGCCCCGTCGTCGCCCTCATCCTCTGCCGGCTCGACCCCCGGGCGTCCGCCGCCGGCGATCGCCTCGAGCAGCGCCCGCGTCCGGCCGATCGCCAGTTCGGCGTCGAGCAGCCAGCCGTCGAGCTCCGGCGCCAGCGCCGCGATCACCAGCGGGGCGACCGGCGGCGCCGCCGCCGGCCGGATCTCCAGCGCGCCGGTCTCGCCCTCGACCGCCGCGATCTCGCGCCGCGGCCGGCCGCGGCCGCGCCCGGGCAGCGGCCGGCGTGGTGCCACGGTCTCGTCGCGTAGCGGCGCCAGCCCGGCCAGCCCCCACAGCCGGCGCTTTTGCCGCCGCGTCACCTCGACCGCGACCCCGAGTGCCGTCAGCTCGTCGAGCAGCGCCGTCGCCGTGCGCACCGAGACGCCGAGGCCGCGCGCCAGCGAACTCGCCGAGATCAGCGGCGCCGCCGCCAGCAGGTCGACGGCGGCCGCCGCGTGTGAATCGCGGCGGCGCCCGGCGACGGCGGCGCGCGCCGTCCGCCAGCCGGTATCCATTGTCCGCAGCAGATCCAGGCCCGCCGCCGCCTCCTCGGCCAGGCCTTGGTAGAACCGTGGCGTCCAGGCGTCCGGCTGCCACGGCACGCCGGCGTGCAGCGCTGCCGCCCCGCTCAGCAGCGGCACGGCGAGCGGCAGCAGCCCGCGCCGTCGCCACCACTGCGCCAGCGCCGCGCGCAGCGGCGGCCGGGCGCCGCCGGCGTCCAGCCAGGCGTGCACGGCGCGGCCGGCGCCGGGCAGCGCCGCGCCGCCGCGCGGCAGCGTCGCCGCCGCGGCGGCAATCGCGTCGCGCTGCGCCGCGTCCGGCCGGACCGACCAGCCCCACAGCCCGAGCGCGTGCCGGGCGGCGCCCCAGGCGGCGCCGCGGTCGGCGAGGATCTCCGCCTCGGGCAGCCGCAGCCGCGCGCCGGCGAGCAGCGCCGCCAGCTGCCAGCGATCGATCAGCCGGCCGTCGGCGGCGGCCTGGCG
>Ga0056914_10001215_pt1 | contig 18990 bp, 18 predicted proteins | sample TNRBio252014_DNA_FD_55168 | JGI IMG/M metagenome (GOLD analysis project Ga0056914, IMG submission 55168) | Wastewater treatment Type I Accumulibacter community from EBPR Bioreactor in Madison, WI, USA - TNR Reactor_6/25/2014_ DNA | ecosystem: Engineered > Bioreactor > EBPR > Anaerobic-Aerobic >...
TCGTCCCCCACCTCAGCCGGGCCGTGCACTGCCGGCGCCACCAGCGTCGGTGCGCGCACCGTGCCGCCATAGCCGCGGGTCAGGAAGACCGGAGTTTCGCCGCGCGCCGCAAGCGCTTTGGCCAGCGCGATCGCTGTTGGCGTCTTTCCGGCGCCGCCGGCGGTGAAATTGCCGACGCAAAGCACCGGCACGTCAACCCGCGCGCCTTTGCGGGCCATGCGCTTCAGCGTCACCGCGCCATAAAGCCAGCCCAGAGGCGCCAGCACCCGCGCCGCAAGCCCGGGATGATGATCACCGTGCCCAGCGGCGCGGCAAGGCGCGCGCCGGCCAGCCGGTCGGGGGAAACCACGGTCGGGGCGATCGTGGCCAGCAAAAGCGGCTCGTCCCCTACCTCAGCCGGGCCGTGCACTGCCGGCGCCACCAGCGTCGGTGCGCGCACCGTGCCGCCATAGCCGCGCGTCAGGAAAACGGGTGTTTCGCCGCGCGCCGCCAGCGCTTTGGCCAGCGCGATCGCTGTTGGCGTCTTTCCGGCGCCGCCGGCGGTGAAATTGCCGACGCAAAGCACCGGCACGCCAACCCGCGCGCCCTTGCGGGCCATGCGCTTCAGCGTCACCGCGCCATAAAGCCAGCCCAGAGGCGCCAGCACCCGCGCCGCAAGCCCGGGTCGCGCATCCCACCAGAAATCGGGCGCCTTCACCGCGCCCGCTCCAGCGCCCGCCGGATCGCGGGTTCCAGCGCCTCCAGCGTGCGCGCCAGCGCTCCCCCCAGTCCCTCGGCTGTGGCCTGCGCGCGCGCCCGCATCGCCGCCAGCCGGGACGGATCGCCCAGAAGCTCGGCCACCTCATGGCCAAGCCGGTCGGGCTCGATCTCCAGCGCGCCGCCGTCGCGGTCGAAGGCCGGGTAGATGTCGGGGAAGTTGAAGATCACCGGCCCATGCAGGATGGCGACGCCCAGCTTGGCCGGCTCGATCGGGTTCTGCCCGCCGCGCGGCGCAATCGAGCCGCCGACAAAGGCAAGGCCGGACAGCCGATAGATCAGCCCCATCTCGCCCACCGTGTCGGCGACATAGAGGTCCGTCTCCGGCCCCGGCAGCCCGCCGGCAGAGCGTTTTTCGACGCCAAGGCCCGCCGCTTGCGCCATCGCCGCGATGCTGGCCCCCCGCTCGGGATGGCGCGGCGCGATCACCGTGATCAGGCCCGGCAGCGCCTGTCGCGCGCCCAGATGGGCGGCCACCACCACCTCTTCCTCGCCCGGATGCGTGCTGGCCGCCACGAACACCGGGCGGCCCGCCAGCCGGGCCTGCATGTCGGCCAGCGCGCCGGCCTCCGCCGGCAGCGGCGCGACATCGAACTTGATGTTGCCGACCGAGCGCGCGCCCGCCGCGCCGAGCTGGCGATAGCGCGCCGCATCGTCCGCGCTCTGGCCGAGGATCAGGTCGAAACTGTCGAGCACGGAGGCGATGAACTTCGGCAGTTTCGCCCATTTCGCCGTGGAGCGCACCGACATCCGCCCGTTGACGATGGCCAGCGCCGCGCCGTCCCGTTTGGCCTCGAACAACAGGTTCGGCCACAGCTCGCTTTCGGCGAAGATGACCAGATCCGGTCGCCAGTGCGCGACAAAGCGCCGCGCCGCCCCCGGAAGATCAAGCGGCATGAACTGATGGATCGCGCCGGGCGGCAGCCGTTTGGCCGCCAGTTCGGCCGAGGTGACCGTGCCGGAGGTGAGCAGCACGCCAAGGCCGCGCGCCATCAGCGGCTCGACCATCGGCAACAGCGAGACGGTTTCGCCGACGCTCGCCCCGTGCAGCCAGACCAGCGGTCCATCCGGCCGCGGCTGGCTGGCGTGGCCAAGCCGCTCGGGCAGGCGGCCGGCGTGTTCCTTGCCCTTTTTCAGGCGGGTGGTGAGGATGAGCGGCGCCAGCGGCTCGGCGGCACGGGTGACAAGTCGATGCAGATGGCGGGTCAGCGGCCAGCCCATCTCAGGCTCCGGCCTGCGCGGCTGCGGCGCGTGCCGCCGCAACGCTGTCCCGGTTGGCGCCCGGGTCCGTCTGGCCGAACAGCCCGTAGGCCACCGCATGGGCGCGGTCGAGTTCCTCTTCCACCAGCCGCCGGGCCGCCTCGATCTCGGCCGGGCTGGCGTCGGCGGCGACATGGATCGGCGCGCCGAAGGCCAGCGCCCGCTTGCCGAAGGGCAGGCCGATGCTCGAACAGTCCCAGGTGGAGAGGTGGATGGCGCGCGAGCAGGCCACGGCCACCGGCACGATCGGCCGGCCGGATTTCTGTGCCAGCGCGATGATGCCGCGGCCGCAGACGCGCGAGATCTTCGGCACGTCGGCGGTCAACGCCATGTTCTCGCCGCGCTTGAGCACATCCATCATTTCCAGCAGGGCCTTGACGCCGCCGCGCTTGCGCACCTGGTCGGCGCGTTGCGCCCCCGAGCCGCGCACCAGTCCGAAGCCGAGTTTCTGCACCGCGATGGCGTTCACCTCGCCGTCGCCATGGCGGGAGATCAGCACGTTGAACTTCTGCTCCGGCAGCTTCATCACCGGGATCATGAAGTGCTGGCCGTGCCACATCGCCAGGATCACCGGCTCCCAGCCGGCGAACGTCTTGTAGGAGTCGGGCCGATCGAACACGGGTGTATTGCTGCGCCGGACAAAGCGCAGATACGCCGCCAGCAGGCCGCCGAGCGACTGCTGCACCAGGGTCGAACGCCAGATCCGTTTCAGCACGACGCCCGCTCCGCGCCGGTTGTGGCCTCAGTGATTGTGGTCGTCCTCGTGCGGCTCCAGCAGGCGATGCAGGTGCACGATGAAATAGCGCATCTGCGCATTGTCCACCGTCTGCTGGGCTTTCGCCTTCCAGGCGGCCGCGGCGGTGGCGTAGTTGGGGTACAGGCCGACGATGTCGATCTTGCTGAGATCCTTGAACTCGTGGCTGTCAAGGCCGGTAAGCTCGCCGCCGAGCACGAGATGAAGAAGCTGGCCGGTTTTTTTCTGTTCGGGCATCGCAATATCCAGTTTTGCCAAGAAACGCGCCTGAGGCCGCGTCGGTCAGGCCGGTGTCTTGGCCAGCGCCGCCAGAAGCCGCGCCGCCAGCCCGTCCTCGGCGGCAAGCAGCGCTGGATGCACCGGATCGGCTCCGTTGTAAACAGGCCAGCCCCCCGTCAATGTGCGTAGGGCACAGCCGGTTTCGGCAAGAATGACCTGAGCCGCCGCGATGTCCCAGTGATTGGCGCCGATGGTCGCCACCGCCACGTCATGCGCTCCGGCCGCCACCGAGACAAGCCGGTAGGCCAGCGCCCGCAAGGTCTCGCCGTCGGTGGTCGGAGGCCAGTGGTCGGTCAGGGTGTCGAGCAGGCGATTCGGTCCGGTCACGCGGTAGGGACCGGCCGTCCCGGCCGGGCGTCTGGCCAGCCGGGCGCCGTTGAGATGCGCGCCGTGGCCCGCCGCCGCGCTGAAGAGTTCCTGCCGCGAGGGCGCATGGATGACGCCGGCCACCGGCATCCGGTCGATCATCAGCGCCAGCGAGACGCACCACTCGCTGCGCCCGGCAATGAAGGCGCGGGTGCCGTCGATCGGGTCCATCACCACGGTCGGCTGCCGGCTCAGCCGGGCAGGGGCATCCTCGTCCTCCTCCGACTGGATGCGGACATCCGGCATCTCGGCGCTGAGCACCGCCCGGATGGCGGCGTCGGCGGCAAGGTCGGCCTCGGTGACCGGCGAATTGTGGTGCTTGTAGCGGATTCTGGCGCTGGTCGTCGCGCCCGGTCGGTGGAATGCCAGCGCGGCCCGGCCTCCGGCCTCGGCGGCACGGATCANGACCGGCAGGCGCTGGAGCAGGGACGGGAGGGGAGCGGACACAGTCATCGCTCAGGGTTTTGNCCCCTCGGACGCCGATAATCAAGCCTCTGCGTCGNCNCGGCGGGGNCGGGCACAACAACCCTTAATTGCGCCAAATGCACGCTCACCGCTAACGGTTCTTCAAGCATCCCCGGCGGAAATCCCCTCTATCGGCCGGGAAACATCACCTTAACCGTGTGGATTAAGCCCTTTTCCAGCCTTTGCCGCCATCGTCCCTGCAAACATCGGGCGCACAGAACGTCCGGCAGGGAAAAGGCAGACAGATATGACAGGCCTCATCGAAGGGGCGGGTCCGGCGCGTGTGCTCGTCGGACCCGATGCCTCGCCGCCGCCCGCGCGGAACGACAACGTGGCCGGCGCCAGCCAGTCGGGGTTCATCGGGCTGCTGTTGCGCCGGTGCGGCGAGGGCTACGAGATCGTGCTGTGCCATGCCGAGGCGGGACGATCCCAGCGCATCGAGACGGCGGACGACGATACCGACATCATCGCGCTCTGGCGCTCCATCGGCCGCAAGCTCAGCCTCAACCTTCTGGCCGAGACCGATACGGGCGAGATCGTGCAGATGGAACCCGGCCCGGTGACGGTGATCGGCGCCCGCCGCTACGGCTCGGCGCTCGCCCGCCGCCGCCCGCGCTTCCTGATGCGCCGCAAACCCGGCCTGATGGCTGTCGAGCCGGTGCAGCCGATCGAGGACCGTTCGCAGGCCCGCTAGGCTGAATCGACATTCAGCCTAGAGATCAGAGGCTGCGGACCAGCGCCTCGGCCACCAGCCCGGCGCTCAGCAACAGGCCGGCATCGCGGTTGGATTTGAACTGCATCAGCGAATGGCCCGGATCCTTCAGCCGGATCTGGCGCACCTGCATGGCAAGATGCCCGGCAAAAGCGCCGATACCGGCCAGCGCCAGCCAGCCGCGCGGCACCGCCAGCCCCCAGGCCGCCAGCAGCAGCAGCACCGCCAGCGCATACATCGCCGCCACGAACTGCGGCACCTTGTCGCCATAGGCCAGCGCGGTGGAGCCGATGCCCACACCCGGGTCGTCGTCGACATCCTGCAGCGCGTAGATCGTGTCATAGCCGACCGTCCAGGCGATGACCGCGGCATAGACCAGCAGCGCCGGCAGGGCGAGCGCCCCGGTAATCGCCGTCCAGCCCATCAGCCCGCCCCAGGCGAAGGCCAGCCCCAGCACGATCTGCGGATGGTTGGAGACGCGCTTGACGAAGGGGTAGATACTGACTGGCACCAGCGACGTCAGCGCGAGCACGATCGCCACCCGGTTGAACGTCAGCAGGATGAGAAGCGAAACCGCCAGCAGCCCGGCCATGAACAGCGCCGCCTGCCGGGCGCTGACCGCGCCGGAGGGGATCGGCCGGTTGCGCGTCCGCTCGACCGCGCCGTCGAGGTTGCGGTCGACGATGTCGTTCCAGGTCGAGCCGGCGCCGCGCATCAGCACCGAGCCGGCGAAGAACAGCAGGAAATGCAGTAGATTTGGCGGCTGGCCCAGCGAGGCGGAGGCAAGCGCGCTCGACCACAGGCAGGGCAGCAGCAGCAGCCACCAGCCGATCGGCCGGTCGAGCCGCATCAACCGGGCATAGGGCCGCGCACCGGGGGGCAGCAGGCGATCAACCAGAAGCGAGCGGATCGCGTCCGCCGGCCTGGGATCGAAGGTCGGCGCCGGCCCCGTGGCGCTCACAGTGCGCCTTGCGGCAGGCGTACGCCGGAGCCGGGCTGCGGCTGGCGTCCCTGCTGCTGGGCGGCGCGGGCCTTCATCTGCTTGATCATCTGCGCCTGCTTGGCGGCGGCGTCGCAGACCTTGGCGCGCGTGCCGTTGATCTGCTCCTGCGCGTCGGAGAACTGCTTGACCATGTCGTCCGGGATTTGGCACCAGTCCTTCTGCGAGGCCATCCAGGTGCCCATCTTGGCGTTCTGTTCAGCCAGATTCTTGAAGGTGCTGCAGGCCTGCATCGCGGTGGGCTTGCGTTTGGCGAAACCGTTGATCTGGTTGATGTAGGCCTGACGCTTCTCCATCATCGGCCCGAATTCCTTCTGGCAGCTTTCCGGCATGGCCATGGCGCCGGAGCCGGCAAGGCAGAGCCCGCCCGCGACCACAACCCAGACCTTCGAACGCCCGATACGCATGCGTGTCTCCACCAGAAGCCTGCCTGACTGCAACAGCGGCCTTTTTCACCCTGTAACCCCGGCGGAATCAAGGCAAATCTTGCCATGGGCGCCATCCGCGCCCCGGATGCCCCGAATAAGCGGGGATGGCGGCTCGCAAGGGCCGCAGAGACCGGAGGGTCAGCGCACCTCGGCCGTCACCGTGAACTGTCCGGCAATGGCCGGATCGCTGCCGGTCTTGCGCGTCAGCTCCGATACGGGAACGCCGGCGGGTGTCCTTGCCTCCGAGCGCACCGTCAGCCGGCCCGGCGCGGCAAGGAAACGGTTGACCGCCTCGCCCAGCGGCGCGCGCGCCTGCTCGCCCAGCATCATGCCGGCGATCATCTGCGCCTGCGTGGTCATGCGGGCACGGGCCTGCGCCGGCGCCACGCCGGTGGCCTTCGCCTGCCGGGCCACCAGCCGCTCGAACAGGCCGGTGTTCTCCACCACCACGCTCATCGTCTTGACCGTCGCGGCCGACAGCCCCTTGCCGCCGCCCGTGCCCTCCAGCGCGGCGCGCGTCACGTTGCCCAGCAGCGCCGTGAAGGNGATGCCGCCGAACTGCTCGCCCGANACNGCCAGGCGANGGACCGTCAGTTCCTGCCTGCCGGCATCCCAGCCGCCATCGAGCGCGGCGGCCAGCAGCAGNGGCGCATAGCCAAGCTCGGCCAGATCCTTGCTGCCGTTGGCTCCCGCCTCCACCGCCAGNCGNGTCACNGCGGCCGAAAACTGGCCCGGCGCATCGGTCCGGCCGCCCTCGGCTCCCAGCGTCAGCGACGCCATGCTCCAGCTCTGGCGGGGCGCGCCGGGCGCCTCGCCGCGACTGCCCTTCAGGTCGCTGATCTCGATCTGCCCGAGCGCCGGGAACAGGTCCGTCGCCGCCTTGCCGCCGCGGGCGCGCAGCGATTTCAGCGTCATCGCCGCCGCCGACGTGGTGGCCGTCGGGCTGCTCATCGCCAGAGCTTCGACGCGTGCCTCGCCCAGCAGCGGCACATAGCCCTCGCCCGCCGGCTGGCCCAGCGCCAGCCGGGCCAGAGCGCCGAACCCGGCCTCACGCGCCTGGATNGCGCCGGTCTTCACCTCGNCGCCCTTGTCCAGCGTCGTCGTCAGCCCCTCGGCTGTCAGCGTGGCGGCGACGCCGGCCTTCAGCCCCTTCACCTGCAAGCCCTTCAGGCTGGTGCGGCTGCGCGTGCCGCCGGCATTGCCCGGGTCGGGCCGGCGCACATCCACCGTCAGCATCGGCGCCGCGATCGCCTCCGCCCCGCCGGCGACGAGTCGGCTCAGAAGCTCGCCCGGCTTGCCGGTCCTGGCCAGCGTCTCCACCTCCGCCCGGCTGAGGCCGCCGCCGGTGACGGTCAGTTCCGGCGCGGACAGGTGCACCTGCCCGTCATCCACCGACAGATCCTTCAGCGTATAGCTCTCCGCCGCGCCGGCCGGGGCAAGGCCGATGGCCAGCAGCAGGGCGGCGGGNGCGACCAGACGGCGTGCGGTGCGGGCGATGGTCATGCGGTCGATCCTCATCGGCTCAGCCCTTTTCAGTCGACGTGGGTGTTGCGATTGATGGGTGCGAGGCGGATTTGCGGACCGGCAACGCCGGTGCCTGTGCCGCCGCCGCCCGAGCGGCCGCGCGGCGCGCTGGAGCCGCTGCCGGCGTGCTGCGGTCCCTCGTCGTCGAGGTCGATCAGGCAGCGCGTGCCGGCCTTGTTGGCCACCTTGCCGGGGCCGCAGACGATGCGCTGCGGCGTGCTTGCCGGCGGCGCCCGCCGCGTTTCGGGCGGCGCCCGCTTCGTCTCGGGCGGGCCGCGCCGCACCTTCGGCCTGTCGTCGTCGTCGTTGTCGGGCGCGGCGCGGCGTTTCACCGGCGTCTCGATGATCGCCCGCTTGACCGGCGGCAGCGTCGCGCCGTTCGGCAGCGAGACATGGACCGACCCGGTGTCATGGCAGGCCGTCGCGCCTTCCTCCGAGGTCTTGAGCTTCGGGCAGGCGGCGCAGACCGCCGCTTCGAGGCTTGCGCCATAGATTTCGGTCTTGCCGACCTTGGCATAGCTGCCCGCCGCGCAGGGGAAGCAGCCGCTCATCGTCGAGGTGCCGCCGGGGCTTGAGAAGCCGCCGATCGTGGTGGCGGGCAGGGTGATCTGCACCGTCTGCCAGGCCGAACCGGGCGTGCAGGCGTTGGTGCAGGCGGTGTGCTCGCCCAGGCTGTTGGCGGTGCCGCCCGCCGAGGTGCCGTCCGGGCAGGACATGCAGCCCGCCTGCAACTGGCCCTTGGCGCCGTATTGCACCATGCGCACCTGATCGGGCTTGCAGGCGCTGGTGCAGGTGTTCTGGTACGACACCTGTCCGTCCGGGCAGGTGCGGCAGGCCTTCACCAGCACATCGCCGGTGGCCGGATAATCATAGGTTTGGTTGGGCGCGCAACTGGCCTTGCAGACGCCGGTGGCCGGGTCGCGCGTCTGCCAGTCATAGGGGCAGGGCTGGGACGGCACGGCCGCCTTGGGCTTTTCGCAGGAGGTTCCGGTGTTGGTCAGTCCGGCGGGGCAGGCACACCACGAATCGCTGCCGTTGCCGGTGGTGTTCAGGCCCATGATCTGGGGCGCGCTGCCGGGCAGGGCGACACCGGTGGCCGGCGCGGCGCCGCTCTTGGCCTGAAGCCACGGCCAGGCCGAGCAGTTGGCCGGCAGCGCGTTGCACTTTCCGCCCGCGCCCATCTTCGAGCCTTCGGGGCAGGTGATGCAGCTGTGCCCGTCCTCGCCAACGAACTGGCCGGAGGCAGTGTTGCAGACCACCGGCTTGGAACATTTTCCGTCCGGTCCCGGCAACAGCCCGGCCGGACAGGTCTGGCAGGTGCCGAACGCGTTGAGGATCGAATACTGGTCGCAGGGCGCGCAGAATTTCTTGTCGATGGTGTAGGTGTCGCTCGTGCAGGACAGACGCTCGGCGTAGTTCATGTCCTCCCACTTCTTGCCGTCGGACCCGCAGGTGTTGGCCTTGATCTGCATGGTCTTCAGCCCCATGCCCGCCGGGCAGACACAGGACGTGCTCGCCATCGAGGCGTTGTTCGGATCGGTGGAGCAGGTCGGCGGCGGCGGTGGCGGTCCCTCGTCGCACCCCCAGCCGAATACGGCGCAGCCGACCGCCTGAACACCGTCCCAGACCGCCTCGCCGACATCGCTGATCAACCCCACCAGCACCGCGCCCGCCTCGACGAAGGCGCCACAGGCATCGATGCCGAGGTCCTTCATGCCGTTGCACACCACCTCGCCCAGCGCCTGAAGCGCCGCGCCGGGGTCGTTGGCGATGCTCTTGATGAAGCCGATCGGGTCCTTCAGGATATCGGCGCAGGCCCCGGCATTGCCCTTGAATTCCGCCATCTTGGCCGCGACCGCATCATAGGCGTCCTTGATCATCGCCGCGGTGCCGGCCGCGGCACAGCCGCACTCGATCTTCGAGGTGATCACGCCGAGCGCATCCCACAGCGCCTCGGTGGCCTGCTTGGCCAGATCGCTGGTCGCATCCTTGACGATGGTCTTGATCAGGTCGATGGCAAAATCGGGCAGCAGCGCATCGATGATCGGCTGGATCAGGGAGCCGATCTCGCCCTTGCCCTCGATCATGTCGTTGAGGGTCTCGGCGATCTTGCTCATCACCTTGGACTTGACCGCCGCGACGCAATCTTCCGGGTTGTGAATGTCGCCAAGCGCGCCGGTGGCATAGAACGCGGTCACCGCCGCCATGAAGCCGATGGTGACCACATCGCCCGCCCCGGCCGCCGACATGCAGGCGACGAAGGTGGGGTCGGCCACCGCATTGGCGACCTTGGCCGCCGCCTTGGCAACCTCGCTGCCGGCCTCCACCAGGTTCGAGGCGGCCTCGGCGCACTGCTTGAGGTCGCTGATGTCGGCGGCGCGTGCCGGGCCCGCGACGGTCAGCGGGCCGGCGGGGCCGAGAAGCAGCAGGGCCAGCAACAGCGCGGCGCCACGGCGGACCAGACGAGCGATAACCCCGTAAATCGGCATCGGGCGAGCCTCATGTCAGCAACGAAAGTGCGGGCGGACGGCGAGGGCAGGCGAAAACGGCTCTCAGGGCACGAGGCAGGCGACAACGCAGCCCCGTATCACCACCGGTGGCACCAGCGGGGCAACGAAGAAGGCCCGTGTCTCGGCGGTGTTGTAGCGATAGCGCCCGGCATCGGCATCGCCGGGCATGATCTGCGGCGCGGTCATCGACAGCTTGAGCTGGGTCGCCATCAGCGCATCCTTGCGCGCCTCGGCCACGGCATCGGGTTCGACGCAATCGCCCGAAAAGGTGCGTCCCTCGGGGCAGAACGCCGGCCGGGTCTGCGCCATGGCGGGCAGGGCGAGGCCGACGGCGGCGGCGATCAGGGCGGCACGGAACATCACGGTCATGGCCATCTCCTCAGAACTTGATCGAGCCGCCGATGGAAGTCATCAGCACACGGGTATGCAGGCGGGGCGTGGTCGGGGTCAGGCGCGGATTTTCAAGCGCCCAGGTGTGGCCCACAGAGGCGGTCAGGCTGGCCCTGTCGGTCACCGCATAGGCGGCGCCGAGCCCGACCGAGGTGGTCGTCTTGGCCGGCACGAAGGCAAGGTTGACCGGATCGTAGCTGTTCTTGGTCCGGTGCAGCAGGCCGACACTCGGGGTCAGCGACAGGGCGCCGATCCGGTAGCTGGTCGAGACATCGAGGCTCAGGACATCGCCGTTGGAATTGAACGGCTCCAGGTTGAGCGCCGGTGGCGGCGTCACGAACACCTGGTTGCGTTGCAGGTGCGACCATGAGGCGGAGACCTTGGACGACCAGGCATCGCTCCAGCGATAGCCGGCCGAGGCGGTGAGCTGGACCTTGTCGCCGCTGCGGAAATAGTCGAGCCCGGCCATCCGGGCCTTGGTCTCGGAGGTGTAGACGGCGCTGAGCTGGGCGTTGAGCGGCCCCTGCTTGTAGGTCAGCGACGAGGTGAGGGTGAACACCTCGCCCGGGTTCAGCGACTGGGCGCTGAGGCTGCCCAGCGCGCCGTCGCTCATGTAGGGGCCGCGATGGGTGAAGCCGGCGCTGAGGGCCGCCACCAGGGCGCGGCTGATCGGGATGGTCAGGCCCGCCGTGGCGCCGACATTGTAGCCCTCGCCGTAGTTCGGGATCTTCGAGATGTCCGAATCCATCTTCGAGGCATAGCCCGACGAGCTGCCTGATCCGGTCGGCAGGTTGACCTGTATGGCGACAAACGGCTGGATGCCGTCGATGCCGTAATAGGTCAGCGTGGCGCCCACCGTGGTGTCGGTGAAGCCGGCATAGGAATTGGACAGCCCGGCGCTCGACTGATGCGCGCTGATCGCGCCCGAGCGCAGCAGCAGCGACAGCTTGGTGTCGTCGTTGAGCCGGCCGACCAGCTGGAAGCCGCTGGAGGAATAGACCTGCCATCCCTTGCTCTTGGAGGTGCCGAACACCGGCGCCGGATGGCCGTAGGTCGAGGCCCAGTTCATGAAACGGGTCTCGTTGCTGATCGTGGCCTGCCAGTTCTGCTGCTCGCTGGCCCCGGCCGTCTGCGCGCCGGCCGGCACGGCGAACCCCGCCGCCAGCCCCGTCAGGACCAGGCCCCCGATCGCCCGTTTCACACTGCCCGCCATCTCACCCGCCTGACCCTTGTCCCATCCTGTTGCGCGACGCTCCGCCTCTGCCGTCGGAGTCGCCGCCCGGTTCAGGCGGAGGCGCGAATCACCCGCGCTTTTCGCCCAACCTTAAAGATGCAGTTATGTCGGTCTGCGAAACAGCCGTCTTGGACTCTCATCCGCCGCAGAACATTGCGCGCTTGCGTGTGCGTCCAAGCATCGGCAGGGCCGGGTGTGCTCAGAATGGTCACCGGCAAGTGATTGGCGAAGCAGACTTTTCCAGTCCTATAGTGATTCTGTTCGCCGGAAGTGAGGGAATTCGCATGGCTCCTCCGCCCGAGCTTGCCACAATCAGGCTCGATTCAGACGATTTCGGCGCGATGCAGGACATGCGGCCCTGGCGCGAGGCCGTGGCCCGTACGATTCTGGGGCTCGATTTCAGTGCCATCGACCACCATCGTTTCCGCGCCCAGATGCAGGCAACGCAGCTTGGCGGCATGATGGTGTCGTCGACACGCATCACCCCGGCCATCACCGTGCGCGACCGGGAACTGGCCGACCGCAACGCCGACAGCTACGTCTTCGCCATTGCCGAACAGGGGATGCTGGAGGCCGGCCAGCGCGGGCGTCAGTTCAATCTCCAGCGCGGTCAGGCAACCCTGCTCGCCACCGACGAGATCGGGACGCTGACTTCGCCGCGCGGCGGGGCCTATTTCGGCCTGATGCTGCCCAAGGCGGCGCTGGCCGCGCGGGTGCGCGAGGTCGACGGCCGGATCATGGCGCCGATGCAGGACACGGCGCCGCGGCTGCGTCTGGTGCGCCAGTATGCCCGGCTCTGTGTCCGCTCCGCCCGCAACGCCGATGCCGAGGTTCGGTCGATCATGGGGGCACATCTGGCCGATCTGGTGGCGCTGGCTCTGGAGAGCGACATGAATGGCGAGGACTTTGCCGGGCAGGGCAGCGTCGAGAAATCCCGGCTTCAGATCATCCTTGCCGCCATCGAGGAGCAGATCGACGATTCCAGCCTGTCGCTGGCCCGGATCGCGCTGGCCTGCGGCCTCTCTCCGCGCAGCGTTCAGCTGGTGTTCGAGAAGGCCGGCACCTCCTATTCCGAGGTCGTGCTCAACCTCAGGCTCGATCGTGCCCACGCCATGCTGTGCGCCAGCCCCGAGGTGCGCATCATCGACGTGGCGCTGGCGGCCGGCTTTGCCGATGTCTCCTATTTCAACCGGCGCTTCCGCGCCCGCTTCGGCGATACGCCCAGCGGCGTGCGCACCGGGCGGACCAACGGGCGCGCGCCGGAGTGACGCCGCCCCGCCGGGCAAGAGCAGTTGATCGCCGCCGCCGCCGCCGGTAAACCCGGGTGCGACTGCTTCTTCTGCCCGTGCCAAGCCATGTCCCGTTACGATTTTTCCTCCCACAGGCTGTTTGTCGCCGCGCCGCTGGCGCCGGGCGCGCGCTTTGCGCTGGACCGGGAGCAGGCCAATTATCTGGTCAACGTGTTGCGGCTGGCGCCGGGCGCCGGCTTTCTGGTCTTCAACGGCCGTGACGGCGAGTGGGGTGCGCGGCTCTCGGGCGGCTCGCGCAAGGCGCCGGAGGTCGAGGTGGTGGAGGCGACGCGCCCCCAGCCGGCACCGGGCGATCTGTGGTATCTGTTTGCCCCGCTCAAGGCGGCGCGGCTCGACTACATGGTGCAGAAGGCGGTGGAAATGGGGGCATCCCGGCTGGTGCCGGTGATCACCCGGCGCACCAACGCCGCGCGCGTCAATCTGGAGCGCATGCGGGCCAACGTCATCGAGGCGGCCGAACAATGCGGCATCCTCGCCGTGCCGGAGGTGGCCGGGGACATCCCCTTCGACCGGCTGATCGCCGGCTGGCCGGGCGAGCGCTGCATGATCTTCGCCGACGAGGATGCGGAGATCGCCGATCCCGTCGCGGCCCTGCGCACGCTGCCCGCAGGGGGGCCGCTGGCCCTGATCATCGGCCCGGAAGGCGGCTTCGACCCCGCCGAGCGCGCCGCGCTGCTCGCCCTGCCCAACGCTGTGCGCCTGTCGCTGGGCCCGCGCATTCTCCGGGCCGATACGGCTGCCGTGGCGGCGCTGGCGCTGGTTCAGGCGGTGCTCGGCGATGGCCGGGGTTGACGCGCTGCGCCTTCCACATTGAACTGTCGGGAAAGCCTGCATATATCGAGGGGCGATATATGTCCGCGCCCGGCGCGGGCCATGGGCAGTCATGATGGAGTGGTTCGATGGCGCGCGATACGGTTGACATGCAGCCCATCGAGAGCAAGGCAGACCTGGTCGCCTGGCTGGAAAAGGGCCTGAAACCGGCCGAAAAGTTCCGCCTCGGCACCGAGCATGAGAAATTCGCCTATCTTCGCGACACACTCGCGCCGGTTCCCTACGAGGGCGCTCGCGGCATCGGCGCGATTCTCGAAGGGCTGCGCCAGCGCACCGGCTGGGAGCCGATTCTGGAAAACGGCACCTCGATCGGCCTGTTCGATGAGGCGAGCGGCGGCGCCATCTCGCTGGAGCCGGGCGGCCAGTTCGAGCTTTCGGGCGCACCGCTCGACACCCTGCACCAGACGGCGGCGGAACTCGACCAGCATCTGGCCGACGTGAAGGCCGTGGCCGAACCGCTCGGCATCGATTTCCTCGCCCTCGGCATGAGCCCGAAATGGAGCCGGGCCGAGACGCCGGTGATGCCCAAGTCGCGCTACAAGATCATGACCGCCTACATGCCGAAGGTCGGCACGCTCGGCCTCGACATGATGTACCGCACCTCGACCGTGCAGGTGAATCTCGACTTCTCCTCCGAAGCGGACATGGCGACCAAGCTGCGCGTCTCGCTGGCGCTCCAGCCGCTGGCCACCGCGCTGTTCGCCAATTCGCCCTTCACCGAGGGGCGGCTCAACGGCTTCAGGTCCTTCCGCTCGGAAATCTGGCGCGACACCGACAACGCCCGCGCCGGCATGCTGCCCTTCGCCTTCGAGGCCGGCTTCGGCTTCGAACAGTATGTCGATTATGCCCTTGATGTGCCGATGTATTTCATCAAGCGCGGCGACACCTACCACGATGTCTCGGGCCAGTCGTTCCGCGCGCTTCTTGCCGGCAACCTCGCCTCCATGCCGGGCGAGCGGGCCACCGTGTCGGACTGGGCCAACCACATCTCGACCATTTTCCCCGAGGTGCGGCTGAAGCGCTATATGGAGATGCGCGGCGCCGACATGGGCGACCGCGACCATGTTCTGGCCCTGCCGGCCTTCTGGGTCGGCCTGCTGTACGATCCCGCCAGTCTCGACGCCGCATGGCAGCTGGTGAAGGGCTGGACGGCGGCGGAGCGTCAGGCCCTGCGCGATGCCGTGCCCCGCCTTGGGCTCAACGCGACCATTCGCGGCGTTTCCTTGCGCGATTTTGGCCGCAGCATCCTGATGCTGTCGCGCGCCGGGCTGAAGGCGCGTGCCCGCCGCGATGCTGAGGGCCGCGACGAGACGGTCTATCTCGACATTCTGGATGCGCGCATCGCCTCCGGCCGCACGGCGGCCGACGATCTGATCGCGAAATTCAACGGCGCATGGGGCGGATCAGTCGATCCGGTGTTCGCCGCCCATCGGATGTGAGCTTAGGCGAGAACGATGTCGGCATGGCGTCGTAATTCTATGCGAGCGTTATGTCCCATAGGTTCGTAAATCACTTTGACGCCCTCGCGGCGTACGAACTTGAATGCGGGAATGAAATCCGAATCGCCGGTAACGACAATCACCGCGCGAACAGTCTCTTTCAGCGCCAATCTTGCCATGTCGAGACCAACCCGCATGTCGACCCCCTTCTGGGAGATGTCGAGGTCGAAATCCTCGTCATTTAAGGGGCGTGGTTCACTAATAAGTTCTTTTGCAATGCGCGGCTTGATACGCCAACGGTTTGGAGAAACGACCGTCTCTCCCATCCTGAGAGCAAAATGAGGCTTGAGTACAAGATGGTCGTATAGCGATTGACTCAGCCTGTAACGGTCTGTCTGAGAAAGCGCGATACGTGATTTCGAAACGGGGCGCGACAACCCTTCTGCTGAGGGAGGCGCATCATAGTAGTAAATTCGAAGTAATTCATATTCGGCTACTTCGGGCAGCTGTCGCAAGCGATCGCACTCTGCCACAATGTCATCAGCGGTCGCGTGGCGACCAAGCTTCATGTAGAGCTTTTTTGTCAAAAAGCCGCCGTCAATCAGAATAGCATAAAGTGGGCGTGACAAAGTGCGAAACGATAAAAATGGAACCGGCTCACCCCCAAGGGCAAGCCACTGCATACGCAGTTTGTCGGGATGAGCCGGTTCGCTGGTTTATCTCGTGAGGTGAATCTCACCTCCAAACGAAACATATAGGATGATCATCCGATTTCAATCGGATTTGTATCCGGTTGAAATTAATATGATCCGAAAACGAGGCCTATAAAATAGGAGGGTGGAGAAGACGCCGCGTCACCCGCGCCCGTCGCCATTGCCGGCAAAACGTGCAAAAGTCCGGTCCATTCTGAGTCTGGAGCCTGCGATGTCCGATCTGCCCGATCTTTTCCCCGGTTTCGACAGCCATTATATCGCCACCGACGCCGGCAAGATTTTCGTGCGCACCGCCGGCAAGGGCCAGCCGCTGCTGCTGCTGCACGGTTTTCCCCAGACCATGGCCTGCTGGCACCGTGTCGCGCCGACGCTGGCACGCACCCACAAGGTGGTGCTGATGGATCTGCGCGGCTATGGCTGGTCGAGCGCGCCGGAGAGCGATGCCGCGCACGAGACCTATTCCAAGCGCGAGATGGCCAACGACGTCATCAAGGTGATGGAGGAGCTTGGCCACGTCCAGTTCGCCTGCGTCGGGCATGATCGCGGCGCGCGCGTTGCCTATCGCCTCGCCCTCGATCATCCCGGCCGGATTTCGAAGCTCGCCCTGCTCGACATCATCCCCACCTCGCTGATGTGGGAACGGATGGACGCCTCGCGCGCCATGCAGGTCTATCACTGGACCTTCCTGGCCCAGCCGAGCCCGATGCCGGAGAACATGATCGGGCGNAACCCCACCGGGTTTCTGGAACACACGCTGGCCAGCTGGACCGCCAGCAAGGANCTGAAGGCGTTTTCCGCCGGCGCGCTGGCCCATTANCGCGCCTATTTCGCCGACACCGCCCGCATCGCCGCCTGCTGCGAGGACTACCGCGCCGGCGCCACGCTGGACCCCGAGCAGGACGAGGCCGACCACAAGGCNGGCAAGACCATATCCTGCCCGGTCCTGGTGCTCTGGGGCGATGCCGGCATTCCGGCACAGGGGCTCTCCCCGCTCGATCTCTGGCGCACATCGTTTGCGCCCGATGCGCAGGGCAGGGCAATTTCCTGCGGCCATTTCCTGCCCGAGGAAAACCCCGCCGAAACCCTCGAAGCCTTGCAGAAGTTCCTTTGAAATGAGTGCTCCCGCCCGTCGCCGCCTGCCCACCGTTTCGCTGGCGCTCGGTGGCGGCGGGGCGCGCGGCCTGGCCCATATCGTCGTCCTTGAAGCGCTCGACGACCTCGGCATCGTTCCCACCTCCATCGCCGGCACCTCGATGGGCGCCATCATCGGCGCGGCCTATGCGGCGGGCAGTTCGGGCAAGGAGTTGCGCCGGCATGCGCTCGCCACCTTCCGCGATCGCGCCGATGTCATGGCCCGGCTGTTTCAGGCGCGCGTCGGCAAGCTGGCCGATCTGTGGTCACAGGGGTTCGGCAATCCGCTTCAGGTCGATGGCGAGGTTGTGTTGCAGCGCTTCCTGCCGCGCCCGCTGCCGCCCAGCTTTGCCGATCTGAGCATCCCGTTTGTCGCCGTCTCCACCGATTTTTACGGCAAGACCCGCTATGCCGCCCATGAAGGACCGCTGAGCCCGGCGGTGGCGGCGTCGATGGCGCTGCCCTGGCTGGTCCGCCCGGTCAGGCTCAATGGCCGGTTTCTGGTCGATGGCGGCGCCACCGATCCCCTGCCGGTGCGCGATGCCGACGAGGAGGCGGACATCGTGATCGCCGTCGATGTCACCGGCTGTTTCGCCACGCCGGAGGAGACCCGGCCGCCGGGGCCGATGGAAGCCATGCTCGGCATGTCGCTGATCATGCAGAGCGCGCTGACCGAGGCGCGCATGGCCCATGCCTCCAAACGCATAGCATTGCTGCGTCCCGCCGTGCAGGATTTCAAGATTCTCGATTTTTTCGCCGCAAGGGCCATTCTCGCCGCCGCCGAACCGCTGCGCGATCAGGTCAGGCGGATCGTGCGCGGCTGAAGGCGCGCGGACGGCATCAGCGCCGCGCCTGAAAGAACGTCCGCAGCAGCGCCGCCGCCTCCTGTTCGCGGAAGCCGGAATAGACCTCCGGCGCGTGGTGACAGGTGGGCTGGCTGAAAAAGCGCGGGCCATTGTCCACCGCGCCGCCCTTCTCATCCGAGGCGCAAAAGTACAATCGGCGGATGCGCGCGAACGAGATCGCCCCGACGCACATCGCGCAGGGCTCCAGCGTCACATAGAGGTCGCAGTCGACCAGCCGCTCGCTGCCCAGCGCGGCCCCGGCGGCGCGGATCGCCAGAACCTCGGCATGCGCGGTGGGGTCCGACATCGCGCGCGTGCGGTTGCCGGCGCGGGCAAGGATCGTTCCGCCACGCACCACCACGGCGCCCACCGGCGTTTCGCCGCGCGCTGCGGCGGCGTGCGCTTCGGCAAAGGCGGCGTCAAGAAAGCGGTGGGCCCCGGACATGGCTTTTGGCAAACTATTTCCTGTTAAAGCACCGATCTCGCTGCTATGAGCGCGCCCATGACAGACAATAGCGACAATGACAAGCGTGGCCCAAGGGGCCGCGCGCCCGGTGGCCCGCGCAAGCCTTTCGGCGCGCGTGACGATGGCGGCCGCCCCCGTTCCTTCAAGCCGCGCGGCGACCGCCCCTTTGGCGACCGACCGCCGCGGGGCGACGACAAGCCCTTCCGCAAACGTGAGGATCGCCCGTTCGGCGACCGCCCCCCGCGTGAGGGTGGTGACCGCCCGTTCAAGCCGCGCGGAGACCGTCCGTTCGGGGATCGCCCGCCGCGTCAGGATGGCGACCGTCCGTTCAAGCCGCGCGGCGACCGCCCGTTCGGCGACCGTCCGCCGCGTCAGGATGGCGACCGCCCGTTCAAGCCGCGTGGCGACCGCCCGTTCGGCGACCGTCCGCCGCGTCAGGACGGCGACCGTCCGTTCAAGCCGCGTGGCGACCGCCCCTTCGGCGACCGTCCGCCGCGTCGCGAGTTTGATGGCGAGCGCAAGCCCTTCCGCCCGCGCGACGACGGCCCGCGCGGAGATCGGCCGCGCCGTTTCGAGG
>Ga0056914_10001225_pt1 | contig 18919 bp, 21 predicted proteins | sample TNRBio252014_DNA_FD_55168 | JGI IMG/M metagenome (GOLD analysis project Ga0056914, IMG submission 55168) | Wastewater treatment Type I Accumulibacter community from EBPR Bioreactor in Madison, WI, USA - TNR Reactor_6/25/2014_ DNA | ecosystem: Engineered > Bioreactor > EBPR > Anaerobic-Aerobic >...
CCTTGCCGCGCGGACCCTTGGCGGATAAGACCCGGCAAACCCCAGCCACCGAGCATTCCCATGACCGATATCGCCGACATCACCGCCCGCCAGATCCTCGACAGCCGGGGCAACCCCACCATCGAGGTGGATGTGGTTCTGGAAGACGGGGCCTTTGGCCGCGCGGCGGTGCCCTCGGGAGCCTCAACCGGGGCCCATGAGGCGGTCGAAAAGCGCGACGGCGACAAGAAGCGCTGGGGCGGCAAGGGCGTCGAAAAGGCCGTCGATGCGGTCAATACCGAGATCTTCGATGCCCTGTGCGGCATGGACGCCGAAGACCAGCGCCGGATCGACGAGAACCTGATCGGGCTGGACGGGACCGACAACAAGGGCCGGCTGGGGGCCAATGCCATCCTGGGGGTGTCGCTGGCCTGCGCGCGGGCCAGCGCGATCTCGTCGGGCCTGCCGCTTTATCGCTATGTCGGTGGCGTGTCGGCGCGCGTGCTGCCGGTTCCGATGATGAACATCATCAATGGCGGGGCCCATGCCGACAACCCGATCGATATCCAGGAATTCATGATCATGCCGACGGGGGCCGACAGCTTCTCGGAAGGTCTGCGCATGGGCACGGAAATCTTCCACGCCCTGAAGGGTGCGTTGAAGGACGCGGGCCACAACACCAATGTGGGTGACGAAGGCGGCTTTGCACCGAACCTGGCCTCGGCGGAAGCCGCGCTGGAGTTCATCGTCAAGGCCGGCAAGGCGGCGGGCTATGAGGCCGGCCAGGACTTCCAGCTGGCACTGGATGTGGCCTCGACCGAGTTCTTCAAGAACGGCAAATATGTGCTTGAAGGCGAAGGCAAGACTTTCGATCAGGCCGGCATGGTCGACTATCTGGCCGGGCTGGTCGCCAAATTCCCGATCGTGTCGATCGAGGATGGCTGTGCCGAGGATGATTTCGAGGGCTGGAAGCTGCTGACCGAGCGGCTGGGCGACAATATCCAGCTGGTCGGGGACGATCTGTTCGTGACCAATCCGGCGCGTCTGCTGGCCGGGATCGGCGAGGGCCTGGCCAACTCGATCCTGGTCAAGGTCAATCAGATCGGGACCCTGTCCGAGACCCTGGACGCTGTCGATCTGGCGCACCGGTCGGGCTATACGGCGGTGATGAGCCACCGCTCGGGCGAGACCGAGGATTCAACCATCGCCGACCTGGCGGTGGCGACCAACTGCGGACAGATCAAGACCGGTTCGCTGGCGCGCTCGGACCGGTTGGCGAAATACAACCAGTTGCTTCGGATCGAGGAGATGCTGGGTGATCTGGCGGTGTACGCGGGCGAGAGCGTGCTGAGGGAGTAGGGCGAGCGTCAGCACTGGCCCGTGCTTGTTGACCCACGGCTGCTAACGGTGGGCAACTGACGACGACTGAGGTGATGGATGGCCGGGATAAACCCGGCCATGACGTTGGGCCCGAGGCTAAGGAAATTAGCCAAAAATTAAGCCTGTTCGCACACGACTGAAGAATCGACTCCAGCGAGCGAGCCCAGGGCCTTGGTGTTCAATTTCAAACCCTATATCCGCCTGGCGGTTCTGGTCGGCCTGATCGGCTATTTCTCGGCCCAGGCCCTGACGGGCGAGCGGGGGCTGCTGAACGGCACGGAGCGGCATCAGGAACTGGCGGCGCGACGGGCGGAACTGGCCGAGTTGCAGGCGTCCCGGCGGGAATTGAGCGCCCGGGTCGCGGGCCTGTCGGAGGCGACCTTGTCCATCGATATGCTGGAAGAACGCGCCCGCGTGGTGCTGGGGTTTGCCCGGCCCGACGATTATGTGATCCGCCAGAGCGTCTCCTGACTGTTCTAGCCTTTGCCAAGCGGAACCGAAGGCTGCTAAAGCCCGCTTTCCGTAAGGTTATAAGGTCTGGGAGGACGCCGGATGGCGAAAGCCGCCGCCAAGACAAACGCCAAGACATCCAATGGCCCCGAGGCGTCCAAGGACGAGCTCCTGGGCTATTACCGCGAGATGCTGCTGATCCGCCGCTTCGAGGAGCGGGCCGGACAGCTGTACGGCATGGGCCTGATCGGGGGATTCTGCCACCTCTATATCGGCCAGGAAGCCGTGGCGGTGGGCGTACAGGCCAACGTCAAACAGGGCTTTGACAAGATCATCACCGGCTACCGCGACCACGGCCATATGCTGGCGGCGGGCATGGACCCGAATGCCGTGATGGCCGAGCTGACCGGGCGCATTGGCGGCTCGTCCAAGGGCAAGGGCGGCTCGATGCACATGTTCGATGTGCCGACGGCGTTTTACGGCGGGCACGGCATCGTCGGGGCGCAGGTGTCGCTGGGCACGGGTCTGGCGTTCGCGGGCAAGTACCGGGGCGACGATTCGGTGGCCTTCATCTATTTCGGTGACGGCGCGTCCAACCAGGGCCAGGTCTATGAGAGCTTCAACATGGCCGAGCTGTGGAAGCTGCCGGCCATCTACATCATCGAGAACAACCAGTACGCCATGGGCACCTCGATCGAGCGGTCGTCCTCGACGACCGAGCTGTATCAGCGCGGGGCCAGCTTCGGCATTCCGGGCGAGCAGGTCGACGGCATGGATGTGCTGGCGGTGCGCGATGCGACGGCCCGGGCCGTGAAGCGCGCGCGCGAAGGCGGCGGGCCGTACATTCTTGAGGTGAAGACCTATCGCTATCGCGGCCATTCCATGAGCGATCCGGCCAAATACCGGACCAAGGAAGAGGTCGATGAGGTCAAGAAGACCCGCGACCCGATCGATCATGTGAAGCAGCTCCTGGAGGTCGCCGGGGCGACCGAGGCGGACCTCAAGCCGATCGAGGACGATGTGAAGGCCATCGTGGCCGAGGCGGTGCAGTTCGCCCAACAGAGCCCGGAGCCGGACCCGTCTGAGCTTTACACTGACGTTTATCAGGAGGCCGCGCAATGACCGACATCCTGATGCCGGCGCTCTCTCCGACGATGGAGGAGGGCAATCTGACCAAATGGCACGTCAAGGCGGGCGACACCGTCAAGGCGGGCGATGTGATTGCCGAGATCGAGACCGACAAGGCGACCATGGAGGTCGAGGCCGTCGACGAGGGCGAAGTGGCCGAGATCCTGATCCCCGAGGGCACCGAGGGCGTGAAGGTCAATGCCGTGATTGCGCGGCTGGCGGGCGGCGATAGTGCGTCGTCGTCCCCCCCGGCCGCCAAGGCGGCCACCCCCCCATCTGGCGATGGAGGGGAGACAGAACCGCAGGCGGTCTCCGCCCCACCGACCTCCAAAGTCGAGCTGGTCGACCCGGAAATTCCGGCGGATGCCAAGCTGGTCAAGACGACCGTGCGCGACGCGCTGCGCGATGCCATGGCCGAGGAGATGCGGCGCGACGAGACCGTGTTCCTGATGGGCGAGGAGGTCGCCCAGTATCAGGGGGCCTATAAGGTCAGTCGTGAGCTGTTGCAGGAGTTCGGTGACCGCCGGGTGATCGATACGCCGATCACCGAATACGGCTTTGCCGGGGTCGGGGTCGGGGCGTCGATGGCGGGTCTGAAACCCATCGTGGAGTTCATGACCTTCAACTTCGCCATGCAGGCGATCGACCACATCATCAACTCGGCGGCCAAGACGCTGTATATGTCGGGCGGCCAGATTCGCTGTCCGATCGTGTTCCGCGGGCCGAACGGCGCGGCCAGTCGCGTGGCGGCCCAGCACAGCCAGGACTATTCGGCCTGGTACGCCAATGTGCCGGGTCTGATCGTGCTGGCCCCGTATGATGCGGCCGACGCCAAGGGGCTGTTGAAGGCCGCGATCCGCAACCCGAACCCGGTCGTCTTCCTCGAACACGAGATGATGTACGGCACCGAGTTCGATGTGCCGGAGGTCGAGGATTGGGTCGTGCCGATCGGCAAGGCCAAGGTCCGGCGTGAGGGCACGGATGTGACCATCACCTCGCACAGCCGCATGGTCGGGTTCGCCCTAAAGGCGGCGGATGAGCTGGCCAATCAGGGGATTTCCGCCGAGGTCATCGACCTGAGGACGCTGCGTCCGCTGGACCATGAGACGATCCTGGAGAGCGTGAGGAAGACCAACCGGATCGTCTCTGTCGAGGAGGGTTGGGGCCCGATGGGGGTCGGGGCGGAAATCTGCGCGCGGGTGACCGAGCACGCCTTCGACTATCTGGATGCGCCGCCGCTGCGCGTGCACCAGGAAGACGTACCCATGCCCTATGCCGCCAATCTGGAAGCCCGGACGCTTCCGACCGTTGAGAAAATCGTCGAAGCTGTGAAGAAGGTGACCTATGCCGGCTCGTGAAATCCGTATGCCTGATGGTGCCGTGAACGGCCCGCACGCCGACAATGCGGTGGAACTGATGCGTGCCTGGTGGATCCACGACCGGCCGGAGTATGTGCTGGCACCGCTGTTGAAGGACCCCAAGAACGTCGGGCGGATGCTCTATGAGGCGGCCTTCCANTTCTCGAACGTCTATGCCTCGAACGGCCGCGGAACGCAGGAAGACNTGCTGAGCCAGATCAAGGAAGGCTGGGACTCGGCCACGGAAATCCCGATGGCCACGAACATGACCACNGAGGCCCCGGCCAAGAAAGGCTGAGCATGACCGACATCCTGATGCCGGCCCTGTCTCCGACGATGGAGGAGGGCAATCTGACGAAGTGGCACATCAAGGCCGGTGACACCGTGTCGGCCGGGGATGTGATCGCCGAGATCGAGACCGATAAGGCGACCATGGAGGTCGAGGCGGTCGACGAGGGCGAGGTGGCCGAGATCCTGGTTCCCGAAGGGACCGAGGGCGTGAAGGTCAATGCCGTGATCGCGCGGCTGAAGGGCGAAGGCGGCCTGGCGGTGCCGGCTCCGAAGGTCGAGGCCGCGCCGGCTGAGCCGGCGAAGGCGAAACCTGTGAAGGCGGACGCTCCCAAGCCCGCGGCCGCCGCAAGTGTGGGTGGATCAGGCGAGCGCGTGTTCGCCTCGCCGCTGGCGCGGAGACTGGCGGCGCAGGCCGGGCTGGATCTGAAGGCGATCAAGGGAACGGGTCCCAAGGGTCGAATCGTGGCGACCGATGTCGAGGCGGCCGGCAAGGGCGGCGGCGCCAAGGCCCCGGCGACGGCGGCCAAGGGCGAGGCGCGTCAGGTGCAGTCGCTGGAGCAGCAGGGCATCAAGCCGGGCAGCTACGACCTGATCCCGCTGGACGGCATGAGAAAAGCCATCGCGCGACGTCTCACCGACAGCTTCCGCGATGTGCCGCACTTCCCGCTGACGATCGATTGCGAGATCGACGGGCTGCTGGCGGCGCGGGCCAAGGTCAATGCGATGCTGGAGAGCCAGGGCGTCAAGGTGTCGGTCAATGACTTCGTGATGAAGGCCTCGGCCATGGCCCTGAAGGCGGTGCCGGAGGCGAACGCCTCCTACACGCCCGAGGGCATTGCGATGCACCACCACGCCGATGTGGCGATGGCGGTGGCCATCGACGGCGGCCTGATCACCCCGATCATCTTTGCGGCTGAAACCAAGAGTCTGAGCCAGATCGCGACGGAATCGAAGGACCTGGCCAAGCGGGCGCGGGATCGCAAGCTGAAGCCCGAAGAGTTCCAGGGCGGCACGTTCAGCGTCTCGAACCTGGGAATGTTCGGCATCAAGACCTTTGCCTCGATCATCAATGAGCCGCAGGGCGCGATCATGTCGGTGGGCGCGGGCGAGCAGCGGCCCGTGGTCAAGAACGGCCAGCTGGCCGTGGCGACGGTGATGAGCGTGACCCTGACCTGCGATCACCGCGTCGTCGACGGGGCCATCGGGGCCAGGTTCCTGCAGGTCTTCAAGGCGATGATCGAAGATCCTGTGACGATGCTGGCGTAATGGAGTCCGGTTCGCCGTCGGAGCAGGTGTTTCGTGGTTCTGTACGCCTGAACGCCAAAAATGAACTGGGAAACTGGAAGCCAGCAGGCACCGGGTTCTTTTTTACGTTCCGACAGAGATCGACTGAGGTCACCTGCCTCGTGACCGCCGCCCATGTAGTAAGGGGTAAGGGAGATATTCAGTTCCTTCTGGGTCAGAAGGCGTCGAACGGAACGTTGGATGTGTCGGAGCCGCTGGATTTTGTATGCTCGTCTTCGGACTTTTTATTCCATGAAACGGAAGACGTGTGCCTTGCGCCCATCGGTCGCCAACTCAACGGGTATCTCGGCGCTGGCCTTCATCCTTGGCCATTCACATGGCATCGGGAAGGGCTTGCCTCTCCGGAACTCCTTAGTGAACTCCGATGGCTCGAAGATTTGTACATGGTTGGCTGTCCGGCTGGAGAGTACGACGAGGTCAACCTCATTCCTGTCGCGCGACGGGTTACTACCGCCACACCTCTCCAGATCGACTACAAGGGCCGACCGGCTTTTCTGGTGGATGGTCATATCTATGGGGGCAGCAGCGGATCGCCGGTCATGCTGATCAATGAGGGTGCGATACTCTTGCCCGGCGGCAGGGGACAGTTGGGCGGTATGCGAACGGCGTTGCTGGGAATTCTGACACACGCCATCCACGACAACGTCGATACAGAGATCGGCGTTGGAAAATGTGTGAAGGCGACGACAATCTTGGATTTCGAGCCCATGATTGCAGCAAAATTCAATCTGCAACTGGAGGAATTTGGCTAATGGCTGAGTTTGACCTGATCGTCATTGGTTCTGGCCCCGGGGGCTATGTGGCGGCGATCCGGGCCAGCCAGCTGGGCCAGAAGGTCGCCATCGTCGAGCGCGAGAACCTGGGCGGCATCTGCCTGAACTGGGGCTGTATCCCGACCAAGGCGCTGCTGAAGTCCGGCGAGAAGTACGAGAGCCTGTCGCACCTGAAGGACTACGGCCTGTCGGCCGACAAGGTGGGGTTCGATTTCGACGCCATCATTGCCCGCTCGCGCGGGGTGGCCAAACAGCTCAATCAGGGCGTCGGCTTCCTGATGAAGAAGAACAAGATCGAGGTCATCGAGGGTGACGCCAGGCTCGAAAAGGGCGGGGCGGCCCCCAAGGTCGTCATCAAGCTGAAGGACGGCAAGAGCCGTAACGTCGAGGCCAAGGCGGTGATGCTGGCGGTCGGGGCGCGGGCGCGGGCCCTGCCGCAGATCGGGCTGGAGGCCGACGACGACAAGATCTGGGCCTACCGCGAGGCGCTGGCGCCGAAGAAACTGCCCAAGTCGTTCGTGGTGATCGGCTCGGGGGCCATCGGCCTGGAGTTCGCCAGCTTCTACCGGGCGCTGGGGTCAGAAGTCACGGTGGTCGAGGCCGTCGACCGGATCATGCCGGTCGAGGACGAGGAAATCTCCAAGGCCGCCCAGAAGGCCTTCGAAAAGCGCGGCATCAAGTTCAAGGTCGGGGCCAAGGTCACCAAGGTGTCCAAGACGGCCTCGGGCGTGAAGGTCGAGATCGAGGTCGGTGGCAAGGCTGAGAGCCTGGAGGCCGAGGTCTGTATTTCCGCGGTCGGGATCACGGCCAATACCGACGGCATCGGGCTGGAGGCGCTGGGCGTCGAGCTGGACCGCGGACACATCAAGACCGACAGCCACTGCCTGACCAATGTGAAGGGGCTGTACGCCATCGGCGACTGCGCCGGCGCGCCGTGGCTGGCGCACAAGGCGAGCCATGAGGGTATTCATGCCGCCGAGCACATCGCCGGCTTCAAGAGCCCGAACGTGCATTCGCCCATCGCCGGCTGCACCTATACGACGCCGCAGGTGGCGTCGGTGGGCGTGACCGAACAGGCCGCCAAGGCCGACAAGCGCGAGGTCAAGGTCGGCCGCTTCCCCTTCAAGGTGAACGGCAAGGCCATTGCGTCGGGCGAAACCGAGGGCTTCGTCAAAACCATCTTCGATGCCAAGACCGGTGCCCTGATCGGGGCCCATATGATCGGGGCCGAGGTCACGGAGATGATCCAGGGCTATGTCACCGCCATCACGATGGAGGCGACCGAAGAGGACGTCATGGGCACCGTCTATCCGCACCCGACGATGAGCGAGGCCATGCACGAGGCGGCGCTGGATGCCTATGGACGGGTGATCCATATCTAGGGCGGATGGGTTTCAGGCGGTCAGTGCCGGAAGACCAGAGCCTGGAACGTATAGAGCGCCAGGCCGGCGAGGCCGCCGATGATCATGCCGTTGAAGCGGATGAACTGAAGATCGCGCCCGACATTCAGCTCGATCACCTGGACCAGTTGGCGCAGGTCCCAGCGGTTGACCTGTTCGGTGATGAAGCTGGACACGCCGGGCTTCTGGCTTTCGATAAAGGCGGACAGGGCCGTGACGAAGCCCTGATTCATATCGGCGCGCACGACCGGGTCGGCGGCCAGGTGGCGTCCGACCTCGACGGACAGACTGGCCAGATGTCGCTGGATGACGGACGCGTCGGAGCGAGCGTCGTTTTCGAGCAGGGTTCTGAGGCTGTCCCACATCTCGCCGGCCATCTGGCGCACCTCGGGGCGGGAGAGCAGGTCGTGCTTCATCTCCTCGGCGCGCCGGGCATAGAGCTTTGAAGACTTCAGGCGTCGGATGAAGCCCCAGACGGCGGCGTCGAATTCGAGCCGGATCGGATGGTCCGGTTCGACACGGGCCTCTTCCAGCAGCGCCGAGGCCGCGCCGATGATCTTGTTCAGCAGGAAGGCGTCGGCCTTGAACAGATTGAACAGGCTGGGCAGCTCTGCGCGGATACGCTCACGCATGGCCCCAAGCGCCGCCTCGTCTTCGAGAAACCGGCCGACGATGCGGGTCAGCTCGTCGAACAGTCTTTGATGCCGTCCATCTTCGACAAAGGCATTCAGGACACCGGCCGCCAGGGGCGCGACCTGGACCTTTTCCAGTTCGGCGACGATGCGCTGAGCGACGAAGTCGCGCAGGCCGGAATGGTCGATCGCCTGCAGCGCCTGGGGCGTGAGACGCACAACGAAGCGGGCCAGTCCGTCGGCGCGATCCGGGTCGACCAGCCAGTCGGCGACCTGGGCGGCGAAATCGACCTCGGCCAGCTTGGCGCGCACCGTCGTTTCGTCGAGGAAGTTCTGCTCGATGAACCGGCCGAGGTTTGCGGCGATGCGGCCCTGGTTTTCCGGGATGATCGCCGTATGCGGGATCGGCAGGCCCAAGGGCCGCTTGAACAGCGCCACCACGGCGTACCAGTCGGCCAACCCGCCGATGGTGGCCGCCTCTGCGGTGGCGGCGACGTAGCCGAGCCAGGGCCATTGCGGCTGCAACGCGCGGGCCGTCAGGAAGGTGGCGGTCGACACCACCAGCGCGCCGGTCGCCATCGCCTTGGTGCGATTGAGGGCGCGCAGCCGATCCAGATCGACCGCGTTCAGGGCGGGCGATGGGCCGGAGGAATCGCGGGGGGTGTCATCAGCCATGGCGTTGGAGCAAGGGTCGTCCGATCTGGCGACGGCGTCCAGAACGGAGTTGATCACGGGTGCTGGTGCGGTGCGGCGGCCTTGCCCTAAACTCGTCGCCGGCTGTGGAGACGACCCGGCGAAAGGCAAGCAGATGAGCAAGACGGTTCTGATCACCGGGGCGGGGTCCGGGTTCGGGCGTGGCGTGGCGTTCGAGCTGGCGCGGCGGGGCCACCGGGTGATCGCGGGCTGTCAGATCTGGCCGCAGGTGACCGAGTTGCGCCAGGCGTTGGCCGAGGCGGGTCTGGCGGCTGAGGTGATCAAGCTGGATGTGCTGAGCGAGATCGACCGGGCCAAGGCCTTGGCGATCGAGGTCGACGTGCTGTTCAACAATGCGGGGATCATGGAATCCGGGCCGCTGGTCGAGATACCGATGTCGGTCTTTCGCTCGGTGTTCGAGACCAATGTGTTTGCCGCCCTGGAACTGGCGCAAGGGTTCGCTCGCCAGATGGTGGCCAAGGAGGCCGGGCGGATCGTCTGGACGTCGTCGGTGGCCGGCCTGGTCAAGGTGCCGTTCGACGGGGCCTATGCGGCGTCCAAACACGCGGTGGAGGGCATCTGTTCGGCGATGCGCGAGGAGCTGGCCCCCTATGGGGTGCAGGTGGTGACGATCAATCCGGGGGCCTACCGGACCGGTTTCAACGACACCGGCATGGAGGCGATGGACCAATGGTGGGACCAGGGCGAACGTGTGGTCGAGCACTGGCCGGTGCGCGAACTGACCCACCAGCACGACCCGACCGAGATGATCGCCGCCATGGTCGAGGTGATCGAGGCCGAGCATCCGGCCTATCGCACCGTGCGACCGGCAGGGGCCGAGGAGATGGTGCGGCGTGAGCAGTCTGAGATTTGGGGTTTGAAGGTGTAGCTCCAGCCCTCTCTTTGTCTGCCGTTCCTCCCGTTTTCGCGGGGATGAGCGGCTCAGATGAGTCCCCTTGCATTCGGGGTGGAGCGCCTTATATCCGGCACATAATCGGTTACAGTTTGAAGGGACGGCGACATGACCAAGGTTCTGGTTCTTTATCATTCGACCTACGGGCATCTGGAAATGATGGCCGAGGCCGTGGCGGCAGGCGCGCGCGAGGTCGAGGGCGTGCAGGTGGATATCCGGCGCGTGCCCGAACTGGTGCCGGAAGAGCTGGCGATCCAGAGCGGCTACAAGATGAATCAGGCGGCGCCGGTGGCCAACGTGGCCGAGATGGAAGGCTATGACGCCATCATCATCGGTGCCGGTACCCGCTATGGGACGGTCGCCAGCCAGATGCGTAACTTCCTGGACCAGACCGGCGGCCTGTGGATGAAAGGGGCCTTCGTCGGCAAGGTCGGCTCGGCCTTCACGGCCACGGCGACCCAGCACGGCGGTCAGGAGACGACCCTGATCGGGCTGATCCAGACGCTCCTGCATCACGGCATGCTGGTGGCAGGCCTGCCCTATGCCTGGGCCGGCCAGATGCGGATGGACGAAATCACCGGCGGCAGCCCCTATGGGGCCACCACCATCACCGGCGGCGACGGATCGCGGATGCCCAGCGACAACGAACTGGACGGTGCGCGCTGGCAGGGCCGCTATGTGGCTGAGACCGCCAAGAAGCTGAAAAACTAGATCCTCCAGTCCGCTCTTCCCGGCGAAGGCCGGGACCCAGATCCAAGGGCTCGATTTTCGCGGGGCGAACCCCGGCGGCGTCCTGTCATCTGGCCTCCCGGCCTTCGCCGGGGTGAGCGGCAGGAGAGGCATTGGAGCCATGACCATGACCCAACCGGCCGTCTTTTTCGGACACGGATCGCCCATGAATGCGCTGGGCGGCCCTTTTGCGGAGGTGTGGCGCAATATCGGCGAGGGGCTGGGCAAGCCCAGGGGCGTGGTCATGGTCTCGGCCCACTGGGAAACGCAGGGCCTGGGCGTCACCGGACAGACCGCGCCGCCCACGATCCATGACTTCGGCGGGTTTCCGGCCGAGCTGTTCGCCATGCAGTACCCGGCACCGGGCTCGCCCGAACTGGCCGCGCGGGTGGCCGCCCTGACGGGAGCGGTGGTGACGGACCAGTGGGGCCTGGATCACGGCACCTGGTCGGTGCTGGCCCATGTCTGGCCCGAGGCCGATGTGCCGGTGGTGCAACTGTCGCTGGATCGGCGGCTGGATGCGCGCGGCCACTATGAGCTGGGCCAGGCCCTGGCTCCGCTGCGGGATGAGGGGGTGATCATCGCCGGATCCGGGGACTGGGTGCATAATCTGAGGACCTGGAAGCGCGACGGCGGCGGCCCCTATCCGTGGGCGACGGCGTTCGACGCGGCCGTCAAGGCGGCCCTGGTTGCCGGTGACCACGACGCCCTGATCGACTGGGTGCATCTGGCCGAGGACGCCCGACTGAGCGTGCCGACCGACGAACACTATCTGCCGCTGCTGTACGTCGTGGCGCAGCAGAGGCCGGGCGAGCCGGTGGCCTTTTTCAACGACAGGATCGAGGGCGGTTCGATCTCGATGACCGGCGTCAGGATTGGTTAGGATTGACGGGTCCGATTCCGCATGACGGGTCGGGGCGGGGCCACTAGTATCCGGGGTCTGTCTGGCGGGAGGTCCCCATGGTCACGCTTATCATCATCGGCGTCATCGTCGTCGCGGTCCTGTTCCTGGTGGTGGGGGCCTACAACCGGCTGGTCGGGCTGGATCAGCGCGCCGATCAGGCCTTTGCCGACATTGATGTTCAGCTGAAACAACGCCAGGACCTGATCCCCAATCTGGTCGAGACGGTGAAGGGCTACGCCAGCCATGAGCGCGGCACGCTCGAGGCCGTGATCCAGGCGCGCAACCAGGCGACCCAGGCCGCCAGCGTCAACGACAAGGTTCAGGCCGAGAATGTGCTGACCGCCTCGCTGGGGCGGCTGTTCGCCCTGGCCGAGGCCTATCCCGACCTGAAGGCCAACACCAATTTCCAGCAGCTTCAGGCCGAGCTGTCGGACATCGAGAACAAGCTGGCGGCGGCGCGGCGCTTCTTCAACAACGCCGTACAGGAGTTCAATGCGGTGCGCCGGCAGTTTCCGACCATCCTGTTCGCGGGCCTGGTCGGCTATGGCTCGGACAAGGCCTTCTTTGATGTCGGCGAGGAGTCGCGCGCAGCCATGAACGAGGCCCCGCCGCAGGTGAAGTTCTAAGAGGCGCGCCGTGGCCGCTGTCGGCCTTCAGACCCACATCTGGGCCAACAACACGCGCTCCGTCCTGCTGTTGGCGCTGTTCCCCTTGCTCTTGGCCGGCATCGTCTATGCCGCCCAGCTGGTGATGATGGGATACGGCTATCTGCCCTCGACCAAGAGCTTTGAAGGCGACCTCGTCTATTCGGCCCAGATGCTGCTCGGTTCGATGCCGCTGGCCATCGCGGGGGCCGGGGTGTGGTTCGTGATCGCCTATTTCTCGAACCAGGCCATCATCGATCTGGCGACGGGCGCGCGGGTGGTGGATCGGCAGAGCAATCCCGAAATCTACAACCTGCTGGAAAACCTGGCGATCTCGCGCGGGATGAAGACGCCGACGCTGAGGCTGATCGAACAGCCGGAGCTGAATGCCTTTGCCACCGGCCTGCACGAAGGCCAGTATTCGATCACGGTCACGCGGGGGCTGGTTCAGGCCCTGAATCGCGACGAACTGGAGGCCGTCCTGGCCCACGAGCTGACGCATGTCATCAACAAGGATGTGCGGACCATGATCATCGCGACCGTGTTCGCGGGGATCATCAGCCTGATTGCCGAGATGATGTTCCGCTCGATGCGTTTCATGACGCTGGGTGGCAATCGGCGGGGCAATTCGGGCGGCGCGGCGCTGGCACTGATCCTCATCGGCTTCGGCGTGGCGGCGATCGGCTGGCTGCTGGCGGTGGTCATTCGAATGTCTCTGTCCAGGCGTCGCGAGTATATTGCCGACGCCGGCTCGGTGGAGCTGACCAAGAATCCCGACGCGATGATCTCGGCCCTGCAGAAGGTCTCGGGCCGCGCCGATCTCCAGGCCCCCGATGAGGTGGCCGGCATGTTTCTGGAACACCGCGAGAGCGGATTTCTGGGTCTGTTCGCCACCCATCCGCCGATCGAGAAGCGGATCGAGGCCCTGGTGAGATACGCCGGAGGGGTCGACCATCTGGCCGAGCGCCAGAAGGCGCGGCTGTCGAGCGGGACCGCCGTGCCGCCGACGACCTAAAGACCAAATGCTGGCCGTCTAGGGGGCTCCACCGACGTTCAGAACGACCAGTTCGCGGGCGGCCTCGAACAGGTTTTCCTCATCGGGGGACTTGGAGCGGACCGTCGCCACCACGATGGGACCTGCGGCCGGTCCGCGCGCCTCATAGCCGACGGTGTGCCAGCCCTCACTGGTCGGAACCTCGTCGGTCAGGACATAGGTGGCCCGCACGTCCGGTCCCTGTGAGCGCGTACGGACCTCGGCAGCCTCGCCATTGGCATTGACCAAGACGATGTCACCGTCGGTGGGCTCGGAGGCCCCATCGGCATGGATCTGGATGCCGCCGATATTGACCGAGGCGCGCTCGCCGTCCTGATCAATGCGGATACCCGGAAGCCGGACGCGGGCGTTTTCGCCGTCGGACTGGACGCTGACGGTCGTGCCGTCCTCACCGCCGGCGGCCCGTGCGGCCGTCTCCGGCATCAACGCGCGCATGGACTGGTCGAACGGGGCCAGCACCGACGGCAGGTCCTGGTCGGCCTCCAGAGTGACCAGCTGAAGCGAAAGCCTGGACCCGCGCGGCCCAGAGTAGAGGCACGACAGGCCGTCCGCGGCCGTCTCGATGCGCGTCAGATCGCCGTGATGGTCGGGGCAGTTCAGGGTGTTGATGGCGCGCAGGGGCGCGCCTTCCTCCATCGACGGTTCCCGCTCGGAGATGCGGACATTGGAGGGTCCACAGGCACACAGGGCCGTGGCGGTGCAGGCGAGGACCAGGGCGAGACGGGCAGGGGCCAGGAGCATGGTCATGAAAATGCGCGCGGGCGCGCCGGTCGCCTAGTGAAATCGCGGTAAGCCGCAGGGCAGACTACTGGCCGGGGCGGGCGCCGTCGCGGCGGGTCAGAAAGGCCAGGCGCTCGAACAGATGCACATCCTGTTCGGTCTTGAGCAGAGCCCCATGCAGCGGTGGGATCAGGCGGGTCGGGTTGCGTTCGCGCAGGGTCTCGACGTCGATCTCCTCCACCAGCAGCAGCTTGAGCCAGTCGAGCAGTTCGGAGGTCGAGGGTTTCTTCTTGAGGCCCGGCGTCTCGCGCAGTTCGTAGAAGACCTTGAGCGCCTCGCCGACCAGCCGGTTCTGAATGCCCGGGTAATGGGCTTCGACGATCTGGGCCATGGTGTCAGGGTCGGGGAAGCGGATGTAGTGGAAGAAGCAACGGCGAAGGAAGGCGTCTGGCAGTTCCTTTTCGTTATTGGAGGTGATGACGACGATGGGGCGAACCTCGGCCCGGACGGTCTGATCCGTTTCGTGGACGTAGAACTCCATCCGGTCGAGTTCCTGAAGCAGGTCGTTCGGGAACTCGATGTCGGCCTTGTCGATCTCGTCGATCAGCAGGACCGGGCGGACCGGGGCGGCGAACGCCTCCCACAGCTTGCCCTTCTTGATGTAGTTGGCGACGTCGGCAACACGCGGATCGCCGAGCTGACTGTCGCGCAGGCGCGTCACCGCGTCATATTCATAGAGTCCCTGGTGGGCCTTGGTCGTGGACTTGATGTGCCAGGTGATCAGGGGCGCGTCGAAGGCGGCGGCGATCTCGTAGGCCAGGACGGTCTTGCCGGTGCCCGGCTCGCCCTTGATCAACAGCGGACGCTCGAGCGCCACGGCCGCATCGACGGCGATCCTGAGATCGTCGGTGGCGATATAGGCGTCGGTCCCCTGGAATCTGGGCATCTGGGCTCCGCTGAAAAGCTGTGGGTGAACGGCGTAAACCAGAGCCGNGNCAGGGGGAAGCGTCAATCCNACACGGATTTCATTAACCTTGCCGCCATACTTCCGCGCGTGAATCCGGGTGTATCCGCACGCTGAAGGAAAGACGGGACATGAAACGACCCTTGGGAGCCGCGCTCGTCGTCGTGGCGGCGTCGCTGCTGGCCGCGTGCGGCGGCTACTATGTTCCGAGCACGCCGCGCTATCCGGTACGGACGGGCGAGCAGCCCTCGCCGCCACCGCCCCAATATCCGGTCGCCTCCGAGACGCCCGCCGAGCCAGGCCCGGAGGTCGTGCTGCCGCCGGCCCCCGATACGGCCGTCGAGGCCGAAGCCCTGCCACCGCTGCGTCCCGAGGCCCCGGAAGTCGGCACCGAACCGCCGCCGCCGGCGCGTCCACTCCCGCCGCCGCCGCCGCCAGTCGAGCGTGCCCAGGTGCAACCGGGCGCGGTCTATGTGGTTCAGGCCGGCGACACCCTGTCGGGCGTTGCCCGCCGGTTTGCCACGCCGGTCAGGACGCTGATGACCTTGAACGGCATCGGCGAGGACGGGGCCATCCGCGTCGGTGCCCGCCTGATCCTGCCCGAGGGCGCGCGCGACACCGGGCCGGACCCCTACGCCACCGGCCCGGCTCCGGTCGCGTCAGATCGCCCGGCCGCGGTCACGCCGCCGCCGCCGCCCGCAGACCGACCGCCGCCACCGCCACCGCCGCCGGTGCAGGGGCAGGCGGGCCTGGGAGACGACGGCTTCCCGACCGCCGCCGAGCTGGCGCGCCGCGCCGCCGGTCGCTTCGCCTGGCCGGTCCGGGGCGACATCCTGACCCGCTTCGGCGTCATGGGCTCAGGGCTGAGGAGCGACGGCATCAATATTGCGGCGGACACCGGCACCGAGGTCCGCGCCTCGGCCGCCGGCCAGGTGGCCTATGCGGGCGACAGCCTGCCCGGTCTGGGGACCACCGTGGTCATCGTCCATGGCGACGGCTGGGTCACAGCCTATTCGCACCTGCGCTCGACCAATGTTCGGATGGAGCAGCGGGTCACCCAGGGCCAGGTCATCGGCAGCGTCGGTGCCTCTGGTGGCGTCAGCCAGCCGCAGGTGCATTTCGAGATCCGCTACACGCCGGCCCCGGCCGAGCGTCCGCGCCCGGTAGATCCGCTGCCGTTGCTGCCGCGCTAGGCTGTGGAGCCGCCACGACAGCAGCTCAGCTGAAGCGGGCCGGTCATTCCAGAAAGATCCGTCCCCCTCAGGAACGGGTCCAAGGGTGACGCGGATCATGCGTCCGCGAACTAGCCCCTGAAGCCGTCGGCTTCGAGGAAGGCGGCCTCCTCGGGCGTGATCACGCGCCCGAGCGCCGCATTGCGGTGTGGAAACCGGCCGAAGCGGGCGATGATGTCGTGGTGATGCCGCGCCCATTTGTCGGCGTCGGGGGTGGTGAGTGCGCCGAACAGAGCCAGGGACTGCTTCTGGTCAGCGATGTCTTCGGAGTGCTGGAAGGGCAGGTAGAAGAAGGGCCGCAAGGCCAGCTCGATGGCCTGGTCATGTCCGGCCGCGATGGCCCGTCGAGCAAACAGCCTGGCCACAGGATCGGTCGCAAAGGCGTGGCCGGTGCCGCGAAAACAGTTGCGGGGCCACTGGTCGAGCAACAGGCACAGGGCCAGCGCCCCAGTCGCATCGGCCGACCAGTCGTCGTGCTGACGCCGCGCGGCGGCGAGATGATCGGCCTGGAAGTCCTGGCGAAAGGCCGCATCGAAGGCGTCGTCCTTGGCGAACCATTTGTCCGGTCCGGCCGCGCGCCAAAAGGCAACGATGCGATCAGGCCCGCTCATCCCGATATGGCGACGACGATGCCCGCTATAACGAAGGCCAGGCCGATGCCGATACCGGCGATCAGGAAGCCCTTTGAATCCGCCGCCAGGCGCAGCACGGCAAAATCATGCCGTTGGGGATCGTAACGAACGGTCGTGGTCGAACCAACCGGATAGGCGGCCAATACCTCCTCGGCTTCGAGCCGGGTCATGCTGATGCCGCCGAACTGGAGCCGCTTGCCGGTATAGGTCTTGCCGGCCACGGAATAGGTATAGCTGAGGCTGGGGGCCGAGCTGGTCTTGCCGACCTTTTGCAGACGGGCCGACTGGATCACCGCCGGCACCTCCGTCCAGGATCGGGCGGCCTCGATCCTCGCCTTCAGTTGGCGCGCCTGCCAGGCGAAGCCAACCCCAACCAGTATCCCAACCACGATCAGGCCAAGACCGACCAGCATGACAATCCTCCATATCCTTGATATCTATCGGTAGATGTAGGCGAGTCCGCAGGCCCTGTCGCCCGCGAAATCAGGCGACCTCAATCGTCGCGGGAGGGCGGTCGATCCCGACCGAAGACGGGCAGGAGATCATTGAGGTCGATGAAGGTATCGGCCGCTCGGCGCAGATCGTCGGCGGCCTGCGGCGGCTGGCTCTTGAGGGTGGAGATCACCGATACCCGCACGCCCTTCCTCTGCATCGCCTTGACCAGGGGGGCAAAGTCGCCGTCGCCCGAGAACAGGACCGCGTGGTCCAGCCGGTCGGACAATTCCATCATGTCGACGGCGATCTCGACATCCATATTGCCCTTGGTGCGCGAGCGGCCCTCATGGTCGGTGAAGCGTTTGGCGGCCTTGGTCACCATGGTGAAGCCGTTGTAGTCGAGCCAGTCGACCAATGGCTTGATCGGGGAATAGTCGTCGCCCTCGACGATGGCGGTATAATAATAGGCCCGAACCAGGATGCCCTTCTTGCGGAACTCGTCGATCAGCTTCTTGAAGTCGATGTCGGCCCCAAGCGCCTTGGCCGCCGAATAGAGATTGGCCCCGTCGATGAACAGGGCGAGGCGCTCGTTAGGGTAGAAGCTCATGGCAATATCTCTCAAATGAAAAGGTCCGAATGGGACAAGGCCGTGGTTATCGCCCTGGGGTCCAACTTGAAAGGGGCCTTCGGCACGACGCGCGAATTGCTGGAGGCGGCGCTGGCGCGATTTACGGATGAGGGGCTCGTTGTTCGGGAGCGGTCTTCGTGGTGGCACTCCGCCGCCTGGCCCGACCCGGACGAGCCGCCGTTCGTGAACGGGGTCGTCCTGGTGGAGACTGACCTGGATCCACACGAAACGCTGGCGGCGTTGCACCGGATCGAGCGCGGCTTCGGGCGGGACCGGAGCCGGCGTAATGCGCCGAGGACGCTGGACCTCGATCTGATCGCTCATGGGCGCGGGGTATTTGAAGAGGGGGGCCTGATTGTTCCGCACTCCCGTGCGGCGGAACGGCTGTTCGTGATGGGGCCGCTGGCCGAAATCGCGCCCACATGGCGGCATCCGGTGACGGGCGAGCGGGCGGATCGATTGGCTGAACGATGCCAGGTGGGGCTCGATGCCCGCCCGCTTGCCTCGGCCCGATAGGAGCGGGGATTCGGTACGCTGATATTGCACCCGCGAAGCCGAACCGCTATCTTGATCAGCTACTCCCCGAACTTCCCGAAAAGCTGAGAGTCCGAATGGCCCGCGTCACCGTCGAAGACTGCATTGAAAAAGTGCCGAACCGTTTCGGCCTGGTCCTGC
>Ga0056914_10001232_pt1 | contig 18869 bp, 17 predicted proteins | sample TNRBio252014_DNA_FD_55168 | JGI IMG/M metagenome (GOLD analysis project Ga0056914, IMG submission 55168) | Wastewater treatment Type I Accumulibacter community from EBPR Bioreactor in Madison, WI, USA - TNR Reactor_6/25/2014_ DNA | ecosystem: Engineered > Bioreactor > EBPR > Anaerobic-Aerobic >...
TGCCGTCGAGCATACCGGCGTAAATGGCCGAAATGGCGCCGACAAACAAGCCTTCCAGACCAGCATAAATAGGCGCCAGCGTGGGCGACAACTGCGGACGGAAAGACATGATGAGCACGACGATGAAACCGCCAATAGCGCCTCCCCAGAGGAAAAGCTGGCTGGGCGCGGAATACGCGAAAGCTGCCGTTGCCAGCATGATGAGGCCGAGGATCAAAGATTTGTTGATGGCGCCCTGAACGGTCATGGTAGCGCCGCCGGTCAGTGCATTTTCCTGAGACGCCTGCATGTAGGCGTTTTCTTTCATTACAGGATTGCGGGATTCAAAAAAGCCTTTTCTGTTACTCATAAGTCAAAAGGTTTTGATTTTGTACCTGCAAGGTAAAGCAAATTTTCATTTACACCAAGCAGGGTTATTTGCTGGTTATAACAAAAAAAGACTTCTCCCGGATTCAGAAGAAGTCTTTTTAACGTCGTACTCAATCAACTTAACGTCGAAAATGTACAATTCTCCGTCTTGTTACTTAATGACATAACGGACGCTCAACGCGCCATAGCCGCCACCAAAACCGCTGCCATAACCATTGACAAAGAAGATGGGCAACCAGTCTAAAGAAAGGTTGACCGGCGCGTTGTCAAATTTGTAGTCTAAGCCAAGCGCCCCCAAAATCCCGATGCTCGTGCTGCCGTCGCCGACGAAATTATCGTCATAATTCCAGAAGAAGGCAGAAAGCCCGCCACCTGCAAACCAGCTCAGGCCGTCCACACTTGAAATGGGCGAGTGGTGCTGGTAAGTTGCTCCAATATTAAACCAGNTGTANAANGCATAGGAGCGAAATCCGGCAAATACTTCGATAGCGCCCGGCTCGCTGATAAACTTCTTGTAGGACACCGAAGTTGGATAGCCGAGGCGCAAGCCAATTGCGGAATCGTAATTCTGGGAATAGGCGGCAACGGTAAAACCCATTGCCAACGCCAATGTGAAGATGACTTTTTTCATAACGATTGTCGTTTTAGGTTGGTTGTTGAATGGAGCAAATGTACTAATGGAATTTGCGGGTCAAACCACAGCGGTGTAAAATATTTTTCAACAATTAAAATTAAACAGATAAGCGTTTGGCTTACAATAGATAAAATACAAAAACAATAAACATAAGTCGTTATTAATTTTACGCACCTGGTGTAGTACATACCCCACCTGAAATAACAGGAGCCATCCGGAAAGAACATTCGGGATGGCTCCTGTTCGAAGCAAAGCCACGTTTTGGCCTGTTCCGATCAATTTTTGCGGTCGCGCTTGTTCTCTTTGCGGTCGCGTTTATTCTCCTTGCGGTCACGCTTATTTTCCTTGCGGTCGCGAACGTCTTCATTGGCGTCGCGGACGTCTTCTCTCGCGTCGCGTACATCTTCTTTTTTGTCGCGGATGCCGCCGTCGTGTTTTGCATCCCGAACATCTTCCCTGGCATCGCGGCGGTCTTCCTTGCGGTCGCGTTTGTTTTCTTTGCGATCGCGCTTGTTCTCTAAACGGTCGCGCTTGTTTTCAGCTCTGTCGGCTGCGTCTTCGACTTTATCCGCAACCTGCGCCTGTGAAATTGCCGGCATGAGGAAGAAAAATGCGCCAAAAAATAAGGCGATCAGACATGGACGGAAAGGAAATGCTTGTCTTTTCATAATAGATTGTGTTTTGGTACAAATGGTAAAGACTACAAAAAAAGAAAAACGTTTAACAGTTCTGAAAAAATCAGGTAGCCCGGATTCCTTCAAACACCCTGAAAAATTATCATCTTTGTCTGTTCCCGTTCCTTTTGGTTCATCGAAATAAAAATAATGGAGGATGCCGGATAAGTCCATTCCCAAAATAAGCTTTTCCGCCTTAGAACGGCAAAAAAATATTTATTTGGCCGGCGTCAGTGGCCAAAGACCAGCTCTTCCGATTCATCCCGACGAACTGGAACGCCAGGCAAAAGAGCGGATGACACCGGAAGCGTTTGCTTACGTTGCCGGAAGCGCTGGTTTGGAACGAACCGCTGTTCAAAACAGGGAAGGCTTTGGGCGTTGGCAGATCGTGCCGCGAATGCTGCGCGATGTATCCCAATGCGATCTGAGTACAGAACTGCTGGGCATGAAATTGCCCGCGCCGTTGCTGACCGCTCCTATTGGCGTGCTGGAAATGGCGCACACCCAAGCAGACCTTGCTGTTGGCCGGGCTGCTGCCGCGTTGGGCATCCCGATGATTTTTTCCAACCAGGCTTCTGTGCCGATGGAAAAAGTGGCCGAAGCGATGGAAGACGGACTGCGCTGGTTTCAGTTGTACTGGAGCAAATCGAACGACCTGGTGGCCAGCTTCGCGCAGCGGGCTGAAGCCTGCGGTTGCCGGGCCATTGTCATCACCTTGGACACGACCATGCTGGGTTGGCGCACACGCGACTTAGACCTGGCGTATCTGCCTTTCCTGCGTGGCAAAGGCATAGCACAATACACCTCCGACCCCGTATTTCAGCGCCTTTTAGACGAACCGGATGAAGCGGCAACCGGACAACCCAAACGCCGTCTGACCTGGGATACACTGGTTTCTTTATCCGAATTGTTGCGCGCTTATCCGGGTGGTTGGTTCGAAAATTTTCGCTCGGGGCGGGCTTTGAAAGCCGTTCGAAAATTTGTCAACATCTACACCAATCCTTCCCTCAATTGGAATGACCTGGCTTTTTTGCGGGAGCAAACCAAACTCCCCATCCTGCTCAAAGGCATCTTACATGCCGATGACGCCCGTATCGCACTCGACCACGGTATTGACGGCATCATTGTCTCCAACCACGGCGGCAGACAGGTGGACGGCGCAATCTCCGCGATTGAAGCACTGCCAAACGTCGTGGCCGCTGTGAACGGGCGTATTCCAGTACTCATGGACAGTGGCATTCGAAGCGGCGCCGATGTGTTTAAAGCCCTGGCGCTTGGCGCAAAAGCGGTTTGTGTGGGCCGCCCTTATGTCTATGGATTGGCCCTTAACGGGGAAGCTGGCGTTCGGGAAGTCATTGAAAACTTAGTCGCTGATTTCGAGCTGACCATGCGGTTGTCGGGGTGCCGTTCGATTGAGGAGATTACTGGTGAGAAGGTGAGGGAGAGCGGGTGAGCGGGGTGAAAATCAGACAATAAAAGCGGTACAATAAAAAATATGGAGCACAACAACATCATCGAAGACACGGCGCAATTAGTAGCCAGCGAGTTTGAATTAGCGCCGTTTTCAGAACCGGAAATGACAGAAGAAGCGCTGTTGCAGGCACTTTCCAATTGCATTGCCGATATGATCCAGTACCGCTTAGAGTATTTATTAAGCCTGATGTACCGGCTTGACATTGACGAGCGGAAAGTGAGTCTTGCGCTTTCTCCAATGGCAGAAGAACCTGCCAATATCGGCCTCGCACGGTTAGTCATCGAACGGCAAAAACAGCGGGCGTTTACTAAAAAGCATTATCGTCCGGGAAAAATTGCAGATGAGGACTGGGAGTTTTAGATAAAATCAATGGTTATATCTGTAATGGTTAATGGTTATCTGTTATTGGTTATTGGTGGAGTGCTGGACGTTCGGAGAGGGAAATCCCTATCCTATTCCTCTTTACCAGTACAACAATAACCAGTAACAAATAACCAATAACGAACCCAGAATCGCGAACAGACCAATAACCAGTAACAAATAACCAATAACCAGTGCATAAGCTCCTCTTCATCGCCGGCACCCGGCCAGAGGTCATCAAGTTGGCGCCGTTGATCCATGCGTTTCGGCAACAGCCGCAAGCTTTTGAATGCAGGATTTGCTTCACGGGACAACACCGGGAAGCGGCGTTGCAGGCTTTTGATTTTTTTGGTATACTGCCGGATTACGACCTGAATCTGATGCGGGCAAACCAGCAGCTTTCCGGATTAACCGCTTCGCTGATGACTGCGCTGGAGCCGGTCATTCAAACGGAGCAACCGGATCTCATTTTTGTCCAGGGCGATACCACGACTGCTTTTTGTGGCGCACTGGCGGCCTATTACACCCAAATTCCGGTGGCGCACGTAGAGGCGGGGCTGCGCACCGGGTTCATCCGCAGTCCGTTTCCGGAAGAATTTAACCGCATTGCCATCAGCAAAATTGCAACTTACCATTTTGTGCCAACCGAATTGGCCCGCCAAAACCTGTTGCAGGAAGGCGTTCCGGATATGGCCATTGTGGTCACCGGCAATACGGGCATAGATGCGTTGCTGTGGGCAAAAGCGCGGATAGCGGAAAATAAAAATTTGGAATTAACCACTTTTCAGCGGCAGCTTAACCCCCAAAATCTGCGAATTGTGCTCATTACCCTGCACCGCCGGGAAAATCAGGGTGCAAAACTGCAGGGGATGAGCCAGGCGCTTTCGACCTTAGCAGCACGCTACCCGGAAGTGCTTTTTGTTTTGCCGGTTCACCCCAATCAACAGGTGCGCGTTGCGCTGGAACCTTTGGCCGGTTTGCCCAATATGCGACTGATTCCACCGTTGTCGTATAAAAGTTTCGTGTGGTTGCTTTCGGCATCTCATCTGATTTTAACCGACAGTGGCGGTATTCAGGAAGAAGCACCTTCGCTGGGTAAACCGGTGGTTGTGCTGCGCGATCATACGGAGCGACCGGAAGCGCTCGAAGCAGGAACGGCAATATTGGCGGGAACGACGCCGGAAATGATCATCGAAACGGTCAGTAAGCTGATGGATGATGTTGTTGCCTACGAGGCGATGGTAGCGCAGTGCGCCCAGAATCCTTTTGGCGACGGGCGGGCTTGTGAGCGGATTGTGGCCAAGATTGCCGATTCGTTTAAATAGTGTGTCGTTTATCGCGCTTTGTTTCACAAACAAAAATTCCCGCACCTTGAGGGGCACGGGAAGATTTTTTTGAGTAAACTGTGTTGACTTTTCGCTTTGCTTGATAAGCGTGAATTATTTCATCACAGCGGTAAATCTAAGAATATCTTCCTGATTCAAGTAGGCTAATGGTTATAAAATTCTTTTTTTTGCATCTTGGAGTGACAATCCTCTCTAACGGACTAACCGGACGTACAATAAATCAACAACAATGGACACACCTTACACTTCCGAGATTGAAATCACCGATTTGTTTGAAGGCTTCTGTTCCAGGACTTTGGAAAAAGAAAAATGGACACATTTTGCCCACCTGACCACAGGGTTGTGCTTTTTGAAGCAGTATGAATTGCACGAAGCTACCTGCAGGATGAAATCGGGCATCGTTTCTTACAACCTTTCTGTTGGGGGAGAAAATACGGGAACCGGCGGCTATCACGAAACCCTGACCATCTTTTGGATGGAAGTCCTGCATTTTTACGCAACCGAATTCCCGGAATATTCCCTCCCTGAGCTTTGCAACCAGTTTCTGCAATCGCCTTTGGCGGATAAAAAGTTGCCCTTCTATTTCTACGATCAGGAAATACTCATGAGTCCACTTTACCGGGCAAGGTTTGTGGCGCCGGATAAACAGATGTTGAGCGCTGAAGTGCTGAGAAATTTAAGCTCTAAATAAACAACATGTGCGTTCCTACGCCCGATCCCTGTTTGTAAAAATCGCCCACCGTAATCACGCCATCTACGTCTTCGTACAAGTCCTCTTTTTTGTAGTGGAACATGTCCATGGCTAATTTGCAAGCCCAAAGCTTAACGCCGGAGGCTTTCAAAATATCGAGAAATTCGTGTACATCCGGCATGTCAATGCGCTCCATTTCCTTTTTCATCATGTGGGTTGCCAGGGCTTCCACACCCGGCAATCCGCCCAACAGGGTAGGCATGTGCATGGCCGGGTTGCCAACCGTTGCAATGTGCAGGTGTTCCAGTTTCTGTTTGTGAATGGCTTCGAGGCCAAAAAACGTAAAGAACATTTCTGCTTCGATGCCTTCCATCCTTGCCCCGTTGGCGAGCACAAATGCGGCGTACACATTTTCAAGCGTCGCTTTGGAAAGGATGATCATCATTTTTTTAATATCGCCATTGCTCTCGTTCATGACTGTTGTGTTTGATTGTAAAACAGGTTAAATACAACTAACAGGTTTCGGAATGCCGGCAATCTTAGAAGCCGTCTTCAAAGGCGCCATGGGAAACAGTTGGTAAAACTCCTTGATGTCTACCACGCCGCTTTTGCCAATCTTGCGAATACTTAGCGGCACGTCGTTTTTAAACTCCTTTTGCAGGTATGCGATAACCTCCCAGTGACGGGGCGTCATGGCAATGCTGGCTTCCTGAGCCAATTCGGTTCCGACTGCTTGATTCCATTGGGAAAAATCGGTGAGATAACCCTCTTCGTTGACCTGTACGGGTATCCCGGCAATTATTTTTTCCATTATTGAGTATTTTTAAGTTAATTATTGATCATCCATTTAGTCCCGTGTCTGCTCTTTAGAGTTCGAGAGTAGACACTAATCAAAGTTTTTTCCTGACTCCGACATGGTCGCCGACACAAAAGGAATATGGGTACCTTTCAGCAACATGTTCCAGTATATCCAACGGAATGCCAGCTTGCCCATGTGGTTGATGCGGCTTTCTTTCATCAGGCGCAAAGGACCGATGCCCGGGAACGGGAAAGTACCTTCCACCGGTTCGTGGGTATAGTTAAAATCAATGAGCAGCGCTTTGCCATTGCCCGTTTCCACAAAGCAGTTGGCGTGGCCGTCGAATTCCTCTTTCAAAGGCTCGCCAGCGATGTAGTGCAGGATGTTGTCCGTCAGGATTTCTGCTTCAAAATGGGCTACAGAGCCCGCCTTGGAGGCCGGAATATCGCTGGCATCACCCAATACGAAAATATTTGGCCAGTTTTTCGATTGCAGGGTCGCTTTGTGGGTTGGGACGTAGTTAAGGTCGTCACCCATACCGGAACGAGCCATCACTTCGTCGCCTTTGTTGGTGGGCACGGTGACTAATAAATCGAAAGGAATTGTGCGGCCTCCGTAATCAATGATCGTTTTTTGTTCATTATCAATGCGTTCAATGGCAAAATCGCTTTCAATTTTGATGTGCTTTTCTTCGAGCAGGTGCTCCAGTGCAGCCGTTGCTTTAGGCTTGGTAAAAGCGCCGCTCAAAGGCGTAACGAAGGTGAGTTCCACCTCGTCGCGCATGTTTTTGTGTTTGAAATAGGAATCGGCCAGAAAAGCAAATTCAAGGGGTGCAACCGGGCATTTGATGGGCATTTCGGTGATGTGGACCACCATTTTTCCGCCTTCCCATTCCCGCAGTTTATTGCGCAGGGCCAAGGCGCCTTCAAACGTATAAAAATCGAAAACGCTTTTTTGCCATTCTGCGCCCTCCATGCCTTCCGTTTCTTCCGGAGCGATTTTGCAGCCGGTTGCAATGATCAGGATGTCGTAATGCAGCCGATCTCCATTGATCATACTCACGTACTGCTCTTGTGGCGCCACCCGCTCAATGGTTTCATTGATCAGATTAACCCGCTTAGGAATAAAATCATGGATGGGTTTGATGATGTCTTCGGGTTCGTAAATATCAAATGGCAGGAAAAGGTAACCCGGCTGGTAATAGTGTTCCTTTCTTTCATCAATGATGTCAATCTCCCACTCGCTTGCATTTAAGCGGTGATGCAGGTGATTGGCCATCATGGTTCCGGCAGTGCCTGCTCCCAGGATAATGATGCGTTTCATGGTTCAATTTTTCAGTGACCAAAATCAATTCGCAATTGCCATCCAGCTTTTTCAGGGGAATATTTTTGCTCGTTTTCAGCGGGATTATCCGGTGGTTTTCATGAATAAATTTCGGTCAAAAAGCCTCCTTTTTCAAAGCGCAAAATCTTTGAAAAAGAAAGCGAAAGTCATTGACTTTTTCGCAATTTCGTCCGGAAGTGGGTTAACGAAATTTAATTACAAAGGAAGGAGGAAATAGTGTATAGAATATTGACAACAAGGCGCCAGTGAGCTTTGAGCACGTAGTAAAAACTTGATTTTTTTTAGACTTGTTGCGAATTTCGCCGAACAGCGTTCGACGATACGGGTCTTATCCCCCCAACTTCCGCTCCAGCAGCGCTGTTGCCATTTTCGGCTCGGCTTGTCCTTTCGAGCGGCGCATCATTTCGCCCATAAAGAAGCCAATCAGGCCTTTTTTGCCTTTGCGGTAATCGGCAACTTTATCGGGAAAAGCAGCCAGGATTTCGTCGGCGAGGGTTTCGAGGAAACTGTCGTCGGTGGTTTGGATGAGTTGTAATTCCTGCGCCAGGGCATGGGCAGGTTGTTTTGGCCGGGCAATGAGCGCCGGCAGCAGGCGTTGATAGGCAATAGCGGCGCTCACTTTACCGTCGTCTATGAGTTGAATGAAAGCGGCTAAAGCCTCCGGCGATACCGGGAAAGCGGCGATTTCCTGATCCGTCTCGGCGCACCAGGGCAGTAATTTATTGATGACTAAGTTGGCTGCAGATTTTTTATTCGGCGTATGGTCGCACAGCGCGGTGTAGAAAAAGGCAGTGTTTTTGTCTTCTGTCAACAAATAGGCATCGTATTCCGAAAGGCCGAATGCGTCGCTCATGAATCGGGCTTTCAGCTCCCAGGGCAAGGGCGGCATGGCGTTCCGGGTGGAGGCCAGGAAGGTTTCGTCCAATACCACCGGCAGCAAGTCAGGCTCCGGGAAATAGCGATAATCGTGCGCATCTTCTTTATCGCGCAAGGGCGAAGTTGTGCCATTCACGGGGTCGAATTGCAGGGTTTGTTGCGAAACGCGGCCACCTGATTCCAGCAGGTCAATTTGCCGGCGGCGCTCAAATTCGATGGCGCGGCGCGCGTAGCGCATGGAGTTGAGGTTTTTGATTTCGCAGCGCTCGCCGAGTTTCGTGGCACCATGGCGGCGCACCGACACGTTGCAATCGCAGCGCATTGAGCCCTGTTCCATATTGCCATCCGAAACATCTAAATAGCGCACCAACTGGCGCATGGCCGTCATAAAAACATCTACTTCTTCCGGCGAACGCAGGTCGGGCTCCGTTACGATTTCCAGCAGCGGCACCCCTGCGCGGTTCAAATCCACTAAAGAATAGCGCGCATCGGTGTCGTGTACGAGTTTTCCTGCGTCTTCCTCCATGTGGATGTGGTGGATGCGCACCACTTTTGTTTCGCCGGCTACTTCGATGGCCAACGTGCCGCCGATGCAGATCGGTTGGCGGTCCTGTGTAATTTGGTAGCCTTTCGGCAAATCGGGATAGAAATAGTTTTTGCGATCAAATGCATTCCGGCGGTTGATTGCACAGCCTAAGGCGAGGCCCAGCCGCACCGCCAGCGCCACCTGCTGCCGGTTCAGCCGCGGCAACGTGCCAGGATAGGCCAAAGAAACCGGGCTGATGTGCGTATTCGGGTCGCCGCCAAAGCCGGCGTCATCGCGGCAAAAAGCTTTGCTTTGCGTGGCTAATTGCACGTGAACTTCTAAGCCGATGACAGTTTCGTATTGATCGTACATTTTTTTAATTCTTAAAACTCAGCATTCCCCGGCGTGCGCGGAAAAGCAATCACATCCCGGATATTGCCCATTCCGGTGATAAAAAGTACCATGCGTTCAAAACCCAGGCCAAAACCGGCGTGTGGTGCGCCGCCGAATTTGCGCAGATCCAAATACCAGCCTATTTCAGCTTCGTGGATGTTCATTTCCCGGATGCGGCTCAGGAGGCGCTCGTAGCGCTCTTCGCGTTGCGAACCACCGATCACCTCGCCGATGTAGGGAAACAGCACGTCCATCGCGGCAACCGTTTTGCCGTCGTCGTTCATGCGCATGTAGAACGCCTTGATGTCTTTCGGGTAATCGCGCACGATGACCGGTTTCTGGAATTCTTTTTCCACGAGGTAGCGCTCGTGCTCTGCCTGCAGGTCGCTGCCCCAGACTGGTTCAAACTGGAAGCGGCCTTTTTTGAAATCTTTGGAATTGCGCAGCAACTCAATCGCTTCGGTGTAGGTAATGCGGGCAAAATCGTTGTCTACCACAAACCGAAGCATTTGGATCAGGCCCATCGGGCGGCGTTTGTCAGCCGACAGATTTTTTTCTTCTTCCTGGATGCGTTTGTCCAAAAATTCGAGGTCGTCAGGCAGGTTGGTCAGCACGTAGTTGATGAGGTATTTCACGAAATCTTCCGCGAGGTTCATGTCGTCGAAAATGTCGTAAAACGCTACTTCCGGCTCGATCATCCAGAATTCGGCCAAGTGGCGCGACGTGTTGGAGTTTTCAGCCCGGAAAGTCGGGCCAAACGTATACACCTTGCCCAGCGCCAGTGCAGCAATTTCGGCCTGCAACTGCCCGGACACGGTCAGGTTCGTTGCTTTGCCAAAGAAATCCTGCTTGTAGTCAATCGCGCCGTCTTCCGTGCGCGGCAGGTGTTCCGGGTCGAGGGTAGAAACGCGGAACATCTCCCCGGCGCCTTCTGCATCGCTGCCCGTAATGATGGGCGTGTGTATGTAGTAGTAGCCGTTGTCGTTGAAATATTTATGTATCGCGTAGGCAATGGCGTGGCGAATGCGGAATACCGCGCTGAACGTATTGGTGCGCATCCGGAAATGGGCGTTTTCACGCAAAAACTCCATCGTTTGGCGCTTGGGCTGAAGCGGGTATTCGTCGGGGTTGTTTTCGCCCAGGATTTCAATTCCCTGCGCGGTGAGTTCCACCGTTTGGCCGGCGCCCTGGCTTGCCACTAACTGGCCCGTCACTTTCAAACAGGCGTGGTATTTGATCCGGGCCAACACGTCTTCCGGGAAATTTTCAAAATCCACCACGATTTGCAGGTCTTTCATGCCTGTGCCGTCGTTTAGGGCAATGAAGCGGTTGGAGCGAAAAGCGCGTACCCAGCCCATAACGGTGACGACTTCGTTCAGATTCGGCTGCGCCAGGATGCTGGCAATTTCAGTGCGTTTCATATCTTGTTGAGACGTTAATTTTGGACGTTAGATGCTAAGGGCGGCAAAGGTAGGGATAATTTGAAGATTTGAAGATTTGAAAATGCGAGAACAGACCAATAACCAGTAACCGGCAACCAATAACCAAAACAAGGGTGAATCTGGACTTTACTTTGTATTTTTGCAATAAATTAATCCGTTTCATGGCCAAAAAACTTCCGATCGGGCTTCAGGATTTTCGTACCTTCATCACGGAGGGGTTCATGTACATTGACAAAACAAAGTACCTCTTTGAGCTTTGTAATAGCGGAAAATTCTTCTTCCTTTCACGTCCGCGCAGATTCGGAAAGTCCATTACCATTGCTACTTTGCAGGAGTTATACAAGGGCAGTCGCGAATTGTTCAAAGGTCTATGGATCGAAGACAAGTGGGATTGGAGCCGAAAACATCCGGTCATCCGAATTACCTTAACAGGCATTGGTTTCCCACAAAGCGGCCTTGTCAAAGCGTTGGACTACAAACTTAATCTACTTATAGATGAATATGGTTTAGATTCGATAGAAGGTGCTCCCGGCAATAAACTGGAATATCTGATTGTACAATTGTCCAAACTGAATAAAGTAGTTGTACTTGTAGATGAATATGATGCGCCCATCGTTCACTATCTGGGAAAGGAAGTTGAGCAGGCCTATATCAACCGGGATATTTTGCGGGAATTCTATACCGTGCTGAAAAACAATGATCACCTGCTTGAGTTTGTTTTCATCACCGGCGTCAGCAAGTTTTCCAAAGTCGGTATTTTTTCAGGGTTGAATAATTTGCAGGACATCACCATGCACCCGCAGTATGCCACCATGTTAGGCTATACGCAGGAAGAACTGGAGGCTAATTTTTCGGAAGAAATTGTAGCCACTGCGAATCACATGAAAATAACTCCGGAAGAACTTCTGGAAAAAATGCGTTTGTGGTATAATGGCTACCGGTTTGAAGAGAATGCCCCAACTGTTTACAATCCTGTTTCGATCAATACTTTTTTCTCTTTTCAAAAATTTCAAAACTTTTGGTTTGCGACTGGAACGCCTTCTTTTTTGATCAATTTGCTTAAAGAAGAGGGCTTGTACGACCTGAATTTTGATCACCTGAATCCAACCGGATTCGACAGTTTCGAACTTGACAATCTTAAATTAGCCGCCATCCTGTATCAAACCGGCTATCTGACCATTAAAGACAAAGACGAAGAAGGGCTTCTCACCCTCGACTACCCCAACAAAGAAGTGCGCGACGCGATGCTGGAACACCTCATCGAAGGTTTTGTGGGGGTTGATACGGAGTTTTCTGCCGCACTGATTATCAAGATTCGCAAAGCGTTCCAAAACAACGATATAGAGCAGGTCATCCGCATTCTTCAATCGGTTTTTAAAGGGCTTCCTTACTTTCTTTATGAAAAATATCCTGAAAAATTCTTTCATGCAGCCATTCACCTGCTCTTTACCTACCTTGGCTTACGCATCCAAAGCGAGGTTTGCACCAGCGATGGTCGCGTAGATAGTGTAGTTGAAACAGATACGCATATTTATATCCTGGAGTTCAAACTTGACGAAAGCGCCGAAACGGCTCTGGCGCAAATCCGCAGCAAAAAATACTACCAGGCATGGTGGCAAAAAGGTAAACCCGTGGTGGGTATAGGCGTTCGTTTTTCAAGCCAGAGCCATAATATTGAGGAATGGAAGGCAGAGGAGATGGGGTGAATGTAGAAGGAGACATACTATGAATGAAGATAAGCTAATCACGCTGCAACAAAACCTGAAACAGCGCTACGACATCGAAGAATTCCCTTTGAGCATCGGGCAAACAGAATTGCAATGGCTGCGGATTAAAAACACCGACCAGCTTTTTGATGAATTGCTGGCAAGGGATTCCGACGACCCCGATCTGGAAGACGAGCGTATGCCTTACTGGGCTGATTTGTGGCCTTCTGCCCTGGCGCTTTCTCAATACCTGCTGCGCAACCAGGAACTGTTGGTTGGCAAACCCACTTTGGAAATCGGCTGCGGCTTGGGCTTGTGCGGCATGATCGCAGCCAGCATGGGTGCGCGGGTGACCTTGTCGGATTATATGCCGGAACCTTTGGAAGTCGTGCGCTACCTCTGGCTGCTGAACCGCAACGAAGAACCTGATTTGTTGCAAATAGACTGGCGCTACCCGCCCCAAAACCTGCAATTTGACATCCTCTTAGCCTCTGATGTGTCTTATGAAGCGCGGGCGCACGAGCCGTTAGTCGGCGCTATCCGGAAATTGCTCAAACCCGGTGGCAGGTTGCTGCTCAGCGAACCGCGCCGTTCTACGGCCAACGCCTTTTTTAAATTGCTGGCGCAGGAAGGTTTTTTATGTGAACGGAAGGAGGAGTTGGTGCGGATGAGTGGGCAGGTGGTGACGGTGGATGTTTATGAGATTAGAATATGATTAACTTTCTATTTTTGAAGGCCACTTATGATTTGCTCAGCGGGCGGTGCGTCTGCAAAAAGCTCCCGTAGCCCCGCTATGGTTTCTTCATTTAGTCCAGCTTCCGGGTACACCTTTTTTATGTCTTGCCGGTAAGGCGGAATTATTTTTTCTGATAATTTTTTCTCCATGCTTAAGGAAAGTCTTTTATCTTTTTGAAAAATCGTTGGTGATAAACGCTTTGCGCCCTTTGCGATAAACCTTTGCGCACCTTGCGGTTAGTTTTACCGCAAAGGGCGCCGCAAAGTACGCAAAAGGAGCGTTCACCAATAGAAAAGCACTCGTTTTAAAACAGTAAATAATCGAACTCATAATAACGCCACTTAATAAAAAATGCCGCCTCTGTTAGGAGGCGGCGCATACTTCAAGTTTTACCTTGCTGCTTATTTATTTGGGTTATTACGAATGAAAGTAAAAGCCTTATTGCTTCACGAAGCGCAACGTGCGTACTTCGGTGCCCGACTGGATGCGCGCGATGTACAAGCCCGGCGCCCAATCGGCAATGTCAAATGTGGTCAGGTGTTTTCCGGAGGCGGAACCTTCGCGGCGGGTGGTCATCACCTTGCCGTCGGCGCTCAGGATTTGGATATTCAGTTCATCGGCGTTGCGGGCCAGTTCCAGCATCAGGTTCACCTGCGAAGCAGCCGGGTTCGGGGCTACTTTCAGGCTTTCAATCAGCGCCGCTTCGTTCGTCTCGTTGATGATGCTGAATTGTGGCGTGCCACGGAAACTGCCATCTTCAAAATTGATGGTGCTGCTGAAAGTACTGGTGCAACCGCTGGCAGTGACGATCGTCAGCGTGATGGTGTATACCCCGCTTTCCGCATACTGGTGGAATCCGAACGGATCGCTGCTCGTTGTGCCATCGCCGTAATCCCAGGTGTAGGAGATGGCATCCGGCGAAGAAAGATTGAGCAAAAATACCGTCAGTTCATCCGGGTAAATAAAGGGCAGGTACAGTGCGGCGCAGGTATTCTCATACAGGATATTGTCGTCTGTCACCACGATCATGTACATCGTGTTTTCGCAGTTCGCGCCGTTCACCGTCAGCGTTACGATGTAGATGCCTGGTGTTGCGTAGGTATGTGTCGGATTTTGTTCGGTACTGGTGTTGCCATCGCCAAAATTCCACAGCCACGAAGTAATGTCTCCTAAAGAATAATCCTGGAAGTAGAACGTGGCGAGGTCGGTGCTGTCCTGAATAAAGAAGAACATGGCCTGGCAAGCCGGACCTTCCCAGCCGCCGCCGTTGCCAATGCAGACGTGTTGCGTGGTTGTGCTGGCGCAGCTATCTGCGGTGACGATGGACAGCGTGACTTCGTAGATGCCGTCCTGCGCATAAGTATGCTGTGGATTCTGTTCCGTACTCGTACCGCCATCCCCGAATGACCAGGACCAGGCAACCACTGGTGCATTATTCCCAGAAGAAGCGTCCGTAAACTGAACGCTCAATGCGATTGGATTCGGGAAATCGGCGTAGAAATTAGCATAACAGTCAAACCCGGCGCCGCAATCCACAAACTGATCCGGCGTAAAGCCCGCACATGCTGCAAAACAAGCATTGATGAAATGTAATTCACTGCCATCGGGGCTTATCACACAAACCGGATCGTAAACCGGATTGCAATCGCAGGTATTGCCACAATCTACCAATTGATCGGGTGTGAAGCCTGCGCATTCCGCAAAACAGGCATTGTCAAATTGACGGATAACACCATCCGGGCCAACGACGCAAACGGGGGCGTAAATGGCCGGACAAATGCAATCAGTACTGTCGCAGGCCACGAACTGGTCGGGCGTATACCCGGCGCATTCCGCATCACAGGAATTCGAAAAGGTAAATAACAATGAGTCTACAGCACCTGTACTGTCAATTTGCACAAACCAAACACAAACCGGGTCATAAATATCCGGACATGCACAACCATCGCAATCCGTAAACTGGTTTGGCGTGTATCCGGCGCATTCCGCAAAACAGGCATTGGTGAAGAAAATTACCGGTCCGGAAGGGGTAGCCTGAACACAAACCGGATCGTAGATTGCAGGGCAATTGCAGTCGTTGCCACAATCCACAAACTGATCAGGTGTGTACCCATAACATGCTGCTTCGCAGGGGTTGGTGAAGGTGATCAGTACAGAATCCAAATTAAGACTATCAATGCTCACGTACACACAAACCGGATCATAAATGCCGGGACAAATGCAATCGTCCTCGCATTCTACAAACTGGTCGGGCGTGAAACCGGCACACTCGGCAAAACAGGCATTGTCGTACTGAATAGTACCGCCGTTGGGCCCTGCAACGCAGACCGGATCAAAAATTTCCGGGCAGTTGCAGCCGTTTCCACAATCCACAAACTGGTCGGGGGTAAATCCTGCACAGGCAGCAAAACAAGCATTGGAAAAAAACTGAAGCGGCCCTGTGGGCGAACTCTGAACGCAAACCGGATCGTAAACGGTATCGCAATTGCAATCGCTGTTACACGTTACAAACTGACCGGGCGAAAAACCCTGGCATTCTGCCTCGCAGGCATTGTTGAAGGTGATGATGATGGTATCCTGCCAGATGTCGTCGAATACCCATACACAAACCGGGTCATAAACGTCGGGGCAAACACAGTCTCCGGAACCGATATTAATCCACGCTTCAAACGTACTGGTGCAGGAATCGGAAGCAATGGTCAGCGTCACTAAATAACCGCCAAGGGTGTCATAGGCGTGTTGTGGATTTTGCTCCGTACTGGTGCTGCCGTCGCCAAAATTCCACTGCCAAGAAGTNATGGGCAGGTCNCTGTACGATAAGTCGTGGAACTGAAAATTCAGGGGGNTGNCCGGATCCAATTCCTGGGCATAAAAATAGGCGTCNCAACCCGTTGGCGGCGGCGGTGGCAGGATGTCCCGGCAAACGTGGAAAGGCNGAACCGGATACACCGTCGCAGCAGGAGAAAGCTGGATCGTTTGAGAAATGATTTCGCCCGTGCAAAAGTCCAGCACGTCAGCCGTTAACGTGATTGTGTTCGGCGACGGAATGGCCGAGATGGCGAAATTTCCGTTGTCATCCGTCATGCCGCCAAATTCGATGCCTTCTGCATTGGTCACCCAAACCGGGTAGCCGGGCGCCGGTAATTCTTCCTGGCTAAACAAGACAGCACCTGTGATCTCCACCGGTATATTCTGTGCCCAAAGCCCTGCAACGCTTAGCAGGGTACAGAGCATCCAAAGAAGGTGTTTTTTTGAATTCATTTTTGTTTGTGTTTAAATATTTATGGACAGACACTTATTCCTTAATTACTTGCCTCATGGCTGTGCCACGTGGCGTTTGCACCCGTAGCCAATACGTTCCGGATGGCAGCGTTTCTAAATTGAGCTGTACCTGGCGCTCTGATGCAGTTTGCTGCACAAACGGGACTGACTGCCCCAACTGGTTGCACAGCGTGAGGTGTTCGATTTTTTCCGTGCAGGTAATTTGTATTTCCGTACGGACCGGATTTGGAAAAACATGCAGGGATGCATCAGGCGAAGGGAGTACCGGACTGGGCAAAGCGCTCGGATGGTACACAACTAATTCGATGGGGGTACTGTAAACGGGAATCGCGCTGAAAGCACTGCTCATCATCAATACGGTATCCATATAAAAAGTCAAGGTCAAGCTGTCGCCAACGGGTATAAATCCAACTAAGTCGTCTTCGATGACAATGCTCATCACACCAATAGGGCCTGATCCGCTCACGCTATTGGAACCGAAGCGCGTTAAGGCCACATCCCCTTCGATTTGCAGNGGATTTTCAGAAAAATTGACAAAGTAAAACGCAGTACTGTCCGTGCCAATCCAGGATTCGGACAGGTCTAAGCTGATGTCCCGGATCAGTTCCGGGTGGTTGCACCGGATTGAAAACGCAATGCCGTTGACATCCATAGCAGGCATTCCGGGGGTTCCCAAAAGGATCGGCAAGTGAAGCTCCGTGCCGGAAGAGATCGGCAATGTAAGTTGCGAATNGTCAAATGCCAGCAGGGGGTCGAGTCCTTCCGTGCCGGCGGTAACCTCAATTGGGAGCCGGTCGTCATGGGTTTGGCCGTAATTGGCGCCGGCAGTCAGGATGTCTGAAAAATCCACAACCCCATTCCCGTTGGCATCTGCGTAAGCATAGTTCAGGCCATTGGGAAATGTATTTGTCCATAAAAGGGGAATAAACTGTGGAGAAAACTCCGTGTCATCTTGTAAGCGCATNGGGCCTACAGCACCGTAAGCATAGCCAATATATAGCAGGTCGTATTGATTGACCTCGCCGTTGTCGTCTGCATCGCCGGGGTAGACTGTTTGTGCCCCGGCAAGCAATCCGAAACTCACCAGCGCTATTGTTATCAGAAAAATATTCAGCTTGTTCATCAATAGTTGCCCGATTTTGATGGTGTAAAGGTAAGGGCAGGATATGCGGCCAGCAATTACATTTTTATCAGGTTATCCAAAAAAACAATCACTGATGATGGGTAATAAAAAATATAAAATACTGTTTATCAATTTTGTAAAACACATTTTAAAAAGCAAATTATCCAAATTTAAACAACCTGATCTTTCCCAAAAGCTTACGTATTTTGCATGATTCAAGACAAACACCGCATGGAAAACAGTAAACTCCTGCAACTCCTCAATGCTTTCGACCTGCCAATGCTGCGCGCTTTCCACGAGTTCGTTACTTCTCCTTACTTTAATAAAGACCAGGATTTGGTGCGGCTGTACGATTACCTGAGGCAACAGCTTGCTAAAGGGTTTCCCAAAGAAAAGACAGGTCGTCAGGTCGTATACGCAAGTCTGTACCCCGAAAAACCTTACGATGAGATGCAGCTCAACCGCCTCATGAGCCGTTTGCTGCAATTGGCCGAGCGGTTTGTTTCCATCTGGCGCTACGAGCAACGCGGGGTGCTGCCCGATTGTATGGCGCTGGAATATTATGTAGAAGCGCATTTAGACAAACTTTACACTTTCGCGTGCGAAAAAGTAAAAAGCAAATTAGCCCGGCAGCCCCTGCGCAACAGCGCCTGGTATTACCAGCAATTTTTGTTGTCTGATATCGCGGAAAGGCATTTTTCTGCTCAGAACCTGCGGCGCTACGACCACCACCTGCAGGAAGCTTCCGACCATTTGGACACCTGGTTTTTGTCGCAAAAACTGTATTATCTGTGTGCCATGCTGGATCGGCAAAAAATCCTGTCTACGCCTTATCGGCAAAGTTTTCTGGAAGCGGTGCGCGATCATCTGGAACAGCACGACTACCAAACCACACCTCCGGTAGCCGTCTACGGCCATTTGCTCCAGACGTTGTCGGGGACAACCGACAGCGATCATTTTCAGAAGCTAAAGGAATTAGTATACGACTCCGATCAGCATTTTACCAAAGCGGAGGTGAAAGACCTGTTTTATTTCGCCATCAATTTTTGCATCAATAAATTCCGGCAGGGCGGGAAAGAATATGCTGAAGATTT